>Ga0070763_10000024_pt1 | contig 28465 bp, 13 predicted proteins | sample HubBroMetageWRM3_FD_67279 | JGI IMG/M metagenome (GOLD analysis project Ga0070763, IMG submission 67279) | Warmed soil microbial communities from the Hubbard Brook experimental Forest, New Hampshire - Hubbard Brook CCASE Soil Metagenome WRM 3 | ecosystem: Environmental > Terrestrial > Soil >... | reverse complement strand
CGGCCTTGGCGCGCTGACCGGGCTGGGCGCGGCGTTGGAGGCCGGCTTGGCCGGTGGGCTGTCCACCCTGGTTAATGCTGGGACGGCTCTGGCCGGCAGCTTCGGTGGCGGCCTGTCGGCGCTGGTGCAGACCGGGGAATCCCTGGCGGTCGCCCTGTCGGGCTTGAATGGCAGCCTGCTGTTGGACGTCAGTGCCGCGCTATCGGCCAACCTCCTCGGGGCCACGCAAGCCCTGACCGCTGGCCTTACTGGTGGCCTCTCGGGTCTTGTGCAGACCGGTGAATTCCTGACTGGCAGCTTGGCTGGGGGACTGTTTGGGCTGACGCAGACCGGGCAAAGCTTGGCGACGATCTGGTTCGACGCTGTCGGTGCGGTGGCTAACGAGGTCGGCGGCGCCCTGGGAGCTAGCCTCGGTGTCGGGTTGCCCGGCCTGCTGGGAACCGTCGGAGACGTAGTGGAGGGTCTCGGCGGCGGCCTCTTGGGGCTCACAGGGACCGGTGGTGGCGTCGTGACGTCTGTGGGGGTCGCATTAAGCGACCTCCAGCTCGCTCTCGAGGCAGCGGTCGGCGTGCACGTGGCTGCTTAGGCGAGCGGTGCTGGCGGCTACCCGACCGAACTGCGGAATGGATTTGCAAACAGCTGCATAACCATGCAGAATCGTCGGAATGGCCGACGTTATACGAGTGGCGGTTGCCGGCGCCAGCGGCTACGCAGGAGGCGAGATCCTGCGGCTGCTGCTCGGGCATCCCGCCCACACCGACGGCCGCCTCAGGATCGGTTCTGTGACCGCCGCCGCCAGTGCTGGCAGCATGCTCGGCGAGCACCATCCGCACCTGATTCCATTGGCTCAGCGACTGGTTGAGCCCACCGAGCTTTCCGTCCTGAATGGCCATGATGTGGTTTTCCTTGCGTTGCCGCACGGGCATTCCGCCGCACTGGCCGAACAGCTCAGCCCAGAGACGCTGATCATCGACTGCGGTGCGGACTTTCGGCTGACCGACGCCGCTGCCTGGGAGCGGTTCTACGGATCCCCGCATGCCGGTAGTTGGCCATACGGGCTGCCGGAGCTACCCGGTGGGCGCGAACGGTTGCGTGGTGCACGCCGCATCGCGGTGCCGGGGTGCTATCCGACCGCGGCGTTGCTGGCATTGCTGCCTGCGGTGGCCGAGGACCTCGTCGAACCCGCAGTCACCGTGGTCGCCGTCAGCGGCACCTCCGGCGCCGGTCGCGCGGCCAAGACCGATTTGCTCGGTTCGGAGGTAATCGGATCGGCGCGGGCCTACAACATCGCCGGTGCCCACCGACACACCCCCGAGATCGCCCAGGGGTTGCGGGCTGTCACCGACCGCGATGTCACCGTGTCGTTCACCCCGGTGCTAATCCCGACCTCCCGCGGCATCCTGGCCACCTGCACCGCGCGCACCCGGGCGCCGCTGTCGCAGCTGCGGGCGGCATATGAAAAGACTTACGATGCAGAGCCGTTCATCTACCTGATGCCCGAAGGGCAGCTGCCCCGCACCGGCTCGGTCATCGGCAGCAACGCGGCGCAGGTCGCCGTCGCGGTAGACGAGGCCGCCGAGACGTTCGTCGCGATCGCGGCGATCGACAACCTGGTCAAGGGCACGGGCGGCGCCGCTGTGCAGTCTATGAACCTGGCACTGGGTTGGCCTGAGGCAGAAGGCCTTTCAGTGGTCGGCGTAGCGCCGTGACCCGCGCCGACGACGATGATGCCGACACAGCCCGGGATGGTGGGGGTACCTCCCGCTTGCGGGGGAGAGTGGCGCAAATGACCGATCTGGCCGAGCCGACGCGGCTGGTGCGCGCGCAGGGCGTCACCGCGCCCGCCGGCTTTCGGGCCGCCGGGATCGCGGCCGGAATCAAGAAATCGGGGGCCCGCGACCTCGCGCTGGTCTTCAACGAAGGCCCCGACTACGCGGCCGCAGGAGTCCTGACCCGCAACCAGATCAAGGCAGCGCCGGTGCTGTGGACGCAGCAGGTGCTGGCCACCGGTCAGCTGCGCGCGGTGATCCTCAACTCCGGCGGGGCCAACGCCTGCACCGGACCCCCCGGCTTCCAGGACACCCACGCCACCGCGGAGGCGGTCGCCGCCGCGCTGTCGGACTGGGGAACCGAGACCGGGGCCATCGAGGTTGCCGTCTGCTCCACCGGGCTTATCGGCGACCGGTTGCCGATGGACAAGGTGCTGGCCGGTGTGCGTGAAATCGTCCAAGAGATGGCCGGCGGGCTGACCGGCGGCGAAGACGCCGCCCACGCGATCATGACCACCGACACGGTGCCTAAACAGGCTGCGCTGCACCATCAGAACCACTGGACGGTCGGCGGCATGGCCAAAGGCGCGGGCATGCTGGCGCCGTCACTGGCCACCATGCTGTGTGTGCTCACCACCGACGCGGTCGCCGACCCGACAGCACTCGACCAGGCGTTGCGCCGCGCCTCCGCCCGCACGTTCGACCGACTCGACATCGACGGCTGCTGTTCCACCAACGACACCGTGCTGCTACTGGCTTCGGGTGCCAGCGGGATCGCCCCGCCGCAGGGCGATCTCGACGACGCCGTGCTGCGGGTCTGCGACGACCTGTGCGCACAGCTACAGGCTGACGCCGAGGGCGTTACCAAGCGCGTCACCGTGACAGTGACCGGGGCCTGCTCCGAGGACGAAGCGCTGGCAGCCGCCCGGGCGATCGCCCGCGACAGCCTGGTCAAGACCGCGGTGTTCGGGTCGGACCCCAACTGGGGCCGGGTTCTCGCGGCCGTCGGCTTGGCGCCGGCAACTGTCGATCCTGATCGAATCGCCGTGTGGTTCAACGGGTCTGCCGTGTGCATCGGCGGATTCGGGGCTCCGGGCGCGCGCGACGTGGATCTCTCGGCGACCGACATCGACATCACCGTCGACCTCGGCCTCGGCGACGGTCGGGCCGCCATCCGGACCACTGATTTGTCGCACGCCTACGTCGAAGAGAATTCGGCCTACAGCTCATGACCATGAACCACGCCGGCGACGATGCAGAGCGCAGCGATGAGGTGGGGGCACCTCCCGCTTGCGGGGGAGAGCGGCGCTTGTGACCCTTGACACGTTACCTACCCAGGTCAAGGCGCAGGTGCTGGCCGAAGCCCTACCCTGGCTCAAGCAGCTGCACAGCAAGGTGGTCGTCATCAAATACGGTGGCAATGCCATGACCGACGACACGCTACGCCGAGCGTTCGCCGCCGACATGGCGTTTCTGCGCAACTGCGGGATCCATCCCGTCGTAGTGCACGGCGGCGGACCGCAGATCACCGCCATGCTGCGCCGCCTCGGCATCGACAAAGGTGACTTCAAGGGCGGATTCCGGGTCACCACACCGGAAGTGCTCGACGTAGCGCGGATGGTGCTATTTGGGCAGGTGGGCCGCGAGCTGGTCAATCTGATCAACGCGCACGGACCCTACGCCGTCGGCATCACCGGCGAGGATGCGCAACTGTTCACCGCCGTACGGCGCAGCGTCACCGTCGACGGCGTAGCCACCGACATCGGCCTGGTTGGAGACGTCGACCAGGTCAACACGGCGGCGGTGCTGGATCTAATTGCGGCGCACCGTATTCCGGTGGTGTCGACGCTGGCGCCGGATGCCGACGGTGTGGTGCACAACATCAACGCCGACACCGCCGCTGCGGCATTGGCCGAAGCTCTGGGAGCCGAAAAGCTGTTAATGCTCACCGATGTAGAAGGCCTGTACACCAGCTGGCCAGACCGGGATTCGTTGGTCAGCGAAATCGACACCGCCACACTGGTGCAACTGCTACCCACGCTGGAGGCGGGGATGATCCCCAAAATTGAGGCCTGTCTCAGAGCAGTCGCGGGGGGTGTGCCCAGCGCACACGTCATCGACGGCAGGGTCAAACACTGCGTGCTGGTGGAGCTGTTCACCGACGAGGGCACCGGCACCAAGGTGGTATCCGCGTGACCCATACGGAGATGATGCGGCAGCGGTGGGAAGCCGTGATGATGAATAACTACGCCACCCCGCCGGTGGCTCTGGCCAGCGGTGACGGTGCCACGGTCACCGACGTGGACGGCAAGAGCTACCTGGACTTGCTCGGCGGCATCGCGGTCAACGTACTCGGCCATCGCCACCCGGCCGTCATCGAGGCCGTCACGCACCAGATGGCGACGCTGGGCCACACGTCCAATCTGTATGCCACCGAACCCGGGATCGCGCTGGCCGAAGAACTGGTCGCCCTGCTGGGTGCCGACACCCAAACCCGAGTGTTTTTCTGCAACTCCGGCACCGAGGCCAACGAGCTGGCGTTCAAGCTGTCCCGGCTCACCGGCCGCACGAAACTTGTCGCCGCACAGGAAGGTTTCCACGGCCGGACGATGGGCTCGCTGGCGTTGACCGGTCAGCCGACCAAGCAGGCGCCATTTCAGCCGCTGCCGGGCCACGTCACGCACGTGCCCTACGGCGACGTCGACGCGCTGGCTGCCGCGGTCGGCGACGACACCGCCGCGGTATTCCTGGAACCGATCATGGGGGAGAGCGGTGTCGTCGTCCCACCCGAGGGCTACCTTGCCGCCGCCCGCGATGTCACGGCGCGGCACGGCGCCTTGCTGGTGCTCGACGAAGTGCAGACGGCAATGGGCCGCACCGGCGCCTTTTTCGCGCACCAGCACGACGGCATCACCCCCGACGTGGTGACACTGGCCAAGGGTCTGGGCGGCGGACTGCCGATCGGGGCGTGTCTGGCCGTCGGACCTGCCGCCGAACTGTTGACACCCGGTCTGCACGGCAGCACCTTCGGCGGCAACCCGGTCTGCACCGCGGCGGCACTGGCCGTGCTGCGGGTGCTGGCGGCCGAAGACCTGGTCCGGCGTGCCGAATTGTTGGGCAAGTCGTTGCGCCACGGCATCGAATCGCTCGGCCACCCGCTGATCGACCACATGCGCGGCCGCGGATTGCTCTGCGGCATAGTGCTGGCCGCGCCGCGAGCCAAGGACACGGAAGCGGCCGCGCGCAGCGCCGGATTCCTGGTCAACGCCGCGGCGCCCGACGTCATCCGGTTGGCGCCGCCGCTGGTGATCACCGAAACCCAGATCGACAGCTTCATCGCCGCCCTGCCGGGGATCCTCGACGCAGCCGGGAGCCCGGCATGACGCGCCTACGACGATGCAAGCAAGCGATATGGGGGCACGCCCCCATAAGTGGGAGGTACCCCCACCCGCTTGCGGGGGAGAGGATTGGCGCACATGCCTAGACACTTCCTGCGCGACGACGATCTGTCACCGCAGGAACAGACCGAGGTCCTCGAACTGGCAGCCGAACTCAAGAAGGATCCGTTCAGCCGCCGTCCCCTCGAAGGGCCACGCGGAGTCGCCGTCATCTTCGACAAGAACTCCACCCGCACCCGGTTCTCGTTCGAAGTAGGCATCGCCCAACTCGGTGGGCACCCGGTGGTCGTCGACGCCCATGGCACCCAGATGGGCCGAGACGAGACGCTGCAGGACACCGCGAAAGTGTTATCCCGCTACGTCGATGCCATCGTCTGGCGGACCTTCGGCCAAGATCGGCTGACCGCCATGGCCTCCACCGCGAGCGTACCGGTGGTCAACGGGCTGTCCGACGAGTTCCATCCCTGCCAAGTGCTGGCCGACCTACAGACCATTGTCGAACGCAAGGGGTCGTTAAAAGGCCTGAGGCTGTCCTACTTCGGTGACGGCGCCAACAACATGGCCCACTCGCTGATGCTCGGCGGTGTCACCGCGGGCGCCCACGTCACCATCGCCGCCCCCGACGGCTTCGCGCCCCACCCCGCACTGGTGGCTGCGGCCCAGCAGCGCGCGGAAGCCACCGGCGGCTCGGTGACGGTGACCGCAGATGCCGACGCGGCCGCCGCGGGCGCAGACGTCCTGGCGACCGACACCTGGACGTCGATGGGGCAGGAGAATGACGGCCTGGACCGCGTCAAGCCGTTCCGGCCGTTCCAGGTCAACACGCGGCTGGCGGGGCTGGCCGACTCGGAAGCCCTCGTTCTGCACTGCCTTCCGGCCCACCGCGGGGACGAGATCACCGACGACGTGATGGACGGACCGGCCAGCGTCGTCTGGGACGAGGCCGAAAACCGGCTGCATGCCCAGAAGGCGCTGCTGGTGTGGCTGCTGGAGCGGTCACGATGACCAGCGGGAATGTCAAAGCTGTACGCGAAGTCAGCAACACCCGTGCCGGCCGCCAAGCCCGCATCGTGGCGATCTTGTCGTCGGCATCGGTGCGCAGCCAAAGCGAGCTGGCGGTGCTGCTGGCCGACGAGGGCATCGACGTCACCCAGGCCACGCTGTCGCGCGATCTCGAAGAGCTCGGGGCGGTCAAGCTGCGTGGCGCCGACGGCGGGGTCGGGGTCTACATCGTCCCCGAGGACGGCAGCCCGGTGCGCGGCGTATCCGGTGGCACCGCACGGTTGTCCCGGCTGCTGAGCGAGCTGCTGGTATCCACGGACTCCAGCGCAAACCTCGCGGTGCTGCGAACGCCGCCCGGCGGGGCTGACTATTTGGCCAGTGCGATCGATCGCGCGGCGCTACCGTACGTGGTCGGCACCATCGCCGGCGATGACACCGTCTTCGTCGTTGCCCGCGAGCCGATGACCGGGACCGAGTTGGCGAGCACGCTGGAAAACCTCAAATAAGGAGATTGGTTCATGTCAGAACGCGTCATCCTGGCGTATTCCGGCGGTCTGGACACCTCGGTGGCCATCAGCTGGATCGGCAAGGAGACCGGCCGCGAGGTCGTTGCGGTGGCCATTGACCTCGGCCAGGGCGGTGAGGACATGGAGGTCGTACGCCAGCGGGCGTTGGACTGCGGCGCCGTGGAGGCAGTCGTCGTCGACGCCCGCGACGAGTTCGCCGAAGGCTACTGCCTGCCTACCGTGTTGAACAACGCGCTCTATATGGACCGCTATCCGCTGGTGTCGGCGATCAGCCGGCCGCTGATCGTCAAGCATCTGGTCGCGGCCGCCCGCGAGCACGGCGGCGGCATTGTCGCGCACGGGTGCACCGGAAAAGGCAACGACCAGGTCCGGTTTGAGGTCGGATTCGCCTCGCTGGCACCGGATCTCGAGGTGCTGGCCCCGGTGCGCGACTACGCATGGACACGAGAAAAGGCGATCGTGTTCGCCGAAGAAAACGCCATCCCGATCAACGTCACCAAACGTTCGCCGTTCTCGATCGACCAAAACGTGTGGGGCCGCGCGGTGGAGACCGGCTTCTTGGAACACCTGTGGAATGCGCCCACCAAAGACATCTACGACTACACCGAAGATCCCACCGTCAACTGGAATACACCCGATGAGGTGATCGTCGGGTTCGACCAAGGCGTGCCGGCATCAATCGACGGCAACCCGGTGTCGATGCTGCAGGCCATCGAAGAACTCAACCGCCGCGCCGGCGCGCAGGGCGTCGGGCGCCTCGATGTCGTCGAGGACCGGCTGGTGGGTATCAAGAGCCGCGAGATCTACGAGGCGCCAGGGGCGATGGTGCTCATCACCGCGCACACCGAGCTCGAGCACGTCACGCTGGAGCGCGACCTGGGCCGGTTCAAACGCCAGACCGACCAGCGCTGGGCCGAGCTGGTGTATGACGGGCTGTGGTATTCGCCGCTGAAGGCCGCCCTGGAAACCTTCGTCGCCAAGACTCAGGAGCACGTTTCCGGTGAAGTCCGGATGGTGTTGCACGGCGGCCACATTGCGGTGAATGGCCGGCGCAGTGCGGAGTCGCTCTACGACTTCAACCTGGCCACCTACGACGAGGGCGACAGCTTCGACCAGTCCGCCGCTAAGGGCTTCGTCTACGTGCACGGGTTGTCGTCCAAGCTCGCCGCCCGCCGGGACCGCCAGTGACGGTTTCCTGGCGAGCAGACACAGAATCGCACTCGTACAGGCGTGTCGGTGCGATTCTGTGTCTGCTCGCGGAGGTCGGGTGAGCACCAACCAGGGGTCGCTGTGGGGTGGGCGGTTCGCCGATGGCCCGTCTGACGCGCTGGCAGCGCTGAGCAAGTCCACCCACTTCGACTGGGTGCTGGCCCCCTACGACATCATCGCGTCGCGGGCCCACACCATAGTTCTCTTCCGGGCCGGGCTGCTCACCGAACAGCAGCGCGACGGGCTGTTGGCCGGCCTGGACAGCCTGGCGGAGGACGTCGCCGACGGCAGCTTCGGCCCGCTGGTCAGCGACGAGGATGTGCACGCCGCGCTGGAACGCGGACTGATCGACCGGGTCGGCCCCGACCTAGGTGGGCGCTTAAGAGCCGGACGGTCCCGCAATGACCAGGTGGCCACGCTGTTCCGGATGTGGCTGCGCGACGCGGTGCGACGGGTCGCCAACGGTGTGATGGAGCTCGTGGGCGCACTAGCTGCCCAGGCCGGCGCGCACCCGACGGCCATCATGCCTGGTAAGACCCATCTGCAATCCGCCCAGCCGATCCTGCTGGCACACCACCTGCTGGCGCACGCCCATCCGTTGCTGCGCGATGTAGACCGGATCGTCGACTTCGACAAGCGCACCGCGGTGTCCCCGTACGGCTCGGGAGCGCTGGCCGGCTCGTCGCTAGGCCTGGATCCGGACGCAATCGCCGCGGATCTGGGTTTCGCGAGCGCCGCCGAAAACTCCATCGACGCGACCGCCGCCCGGGACTTTGCTGCCGAGGCCGCGTTCGTCTTCGCCATGATCGCCGTCGACCTGTCCCGGCTCGCCGAAGACATCATCATCTGGAGCTCGACGGAATTCGGCTACGTCACTTTGCACGATTCGTGGTCCACCGGCAGCTCGATCATGCCGCAAAAGAAGAACCCAGACATTGCTGAGCTGGCCCGCGGCAAATCCGGCCGGTTGATCGGAAACCTGGCCGGACTACTGGCGACGCTGAAGGCCCAACCGCTGGCCTACAACCGCGACCTGCAGGAAGACAAGGAGCCGGTCTTCGACTCGGCGACCCAGCTGGAGCTGCTGCTGCCGGCGATGGCAGGGCTGGTAGCCAGCCTGACGTTCAACGTCGAGCGGATGGCAGCCCTGGCCCCGGCCGGCTACACCCTCGCGACTGATATCGCTGAATGGCTCGTGCGCCGAGGAGTTCCGTTCCGCTCCGCGCACGAGGCCGCCGGTGTTGCGGTGCGTACCGCCGAGGAGCGCGGCATCGGGTTGGCGGAGTTGACTGACGACGAGCTGGCCGCCATTAGCCCCGAGCTGGCGCCGCAAGTCCGCGAGGTGCTGACGATCGAGGGCTCGGTGTCGTCGCGCGATGCCCGGGGTGGTACTGCGCCGAGTCGGGTGGCCGACCAACTGAATGCGGTCCTGGCGAGCCGTGACGCGCTGAGGGACCGGCTGCGCTAGCGCCCGGCGGCGTCGGGCTGGATCAGGATGCTTTGCCGGGCAATTTCGACCAGACTAAACTTTCAGCATCTAAGCAATTTGGGTTGAACCTTTCGGCCCGGGGATTCGTCACCAAGGGGTGGGACCAATGAGCGTCATCGCAGGTGTGTTCGGTGCGCTGGCGCCATATCGCTATTCCCAGCGCGAGCTCACCGATTTTTTCGTCGGCATTCCGGATTTCGAGGGTTACGAAGACATCGTTCGGCAGCTGCATGCCAGCGCCAAAGTCAACAGCCGTCACCTGGTCCTGCCGCTGGAGATGTATCCGACGCTGACCGATTTCGGCGCGGCAAACCGAATTTTCATCGAAAACGCCGTGGACCTCGGCTGCGAGGCGCTGATGGGCGCCCTTGACGAGGCAGGACTGCGACCGCAGGACGTCGATGCGCTCGTCACCACGACGGTCACTGGTCTTGCGGTCCCGTCGCTGGATGCTCGTATCGCGGGGCGGGTGGGGTTGCGCGACGATGTGCGGCGGGTGCCGCTGTTCGGCCTGGGCTGCGTGGCCGGCGCGGCGGGGGTGGCGCGGCTGCACGACTACCTGCGCGGCTCGCCGGACGGTGTGGCGGCCCTGATCTCCGTCGAACTGTGCTCACTGACCTACCCGGGATACAAGCCTTCGCTGGCCGGCATGGTCGGCAGTGCGCTGTTTGCTGACGGCGCAGCCGCGGTGGTGGCTGCCGGTGAGCGTCGCGCCGAACAGATCGGAGCCTGCGGCCCGGATATCCTGGATTCCCGCAGCCATCTCTACCCCGACTCGCTGCGCACCATGGGCTACGACGTGGGCACCGCGGGGTTCGAACTCGTGCTGTCGAAGGACGTGGCGACTGTCGTGGAGCAATATATCGGCGAGGACGTCACCACGTTCCTGGCCGCACACGGCCTGACCACCACCGACATCGGCGCCTGGGTCAGCCATCCGGGCGGTCCCAAGGTCATCGACGCGATCAACGAGGCCCTCGACCTGCCACCGGAGGCCCTGGAGCTGACCTGGCGCTCGCTCGGCGAGATCGGCAACCTCTCGTCGGCATCGGTGCTGCATGTGCTGCGCGACACCATCGCCAAACCGCCACCCGCGGGAAGCCCGGGGCTGATGATCGCGATGGGCCCCGGGTTCTGTTCCGAACTCGTGTTGCTGCGGTGGCACTGATGCGCGCCTGCGGACTCTCCCTCGCCGCTTAGAACATCACCCCATGGAAGTGATGGCGATGGGACGACGACAGTTTGGTCGGCAGTTGGTGAAACGTTCGAGCTGTCCGGCCGTCGGTATCCTTCATCTTCATGCGCCATGAACGGCCTTTGCGTCAAAGTCGCCGCGACTATCGCGAAACTTTCACGCGTTCGTTCGAGTAGCACGGAAGGCCCGGTTGTATGAACAACACTCACGAAGAGCTCGTCGAGGCCCTCCGCAAATCTCTGAAGGAAAACGAGCGGCTGAAGCGGGAGAACCGCGAGCACCTGGCCTTGCTGACTAAGGGGCCCACCGAGCCGGTGGCGGTTGTGGGGATGGGTTGCCGGTATCCGGGTGGGATCGATTCCCCGGAGGGCTTGTGGGAGATGGTGGTTGATGGCCGCGACGTGGTGTCGGATATGCCGGCTGATCGGGGCTGGGATTTAGCTGCGCTATTCGACCCGGATCCCGACGCGGTCGGGAAGTCCTATACCCGTAGCGGCGGGTTCCTGGCGGACGTGGCCGATTTCGACGCCGCGTTCTTCGGGATTGCGCCCAGCGAGGCGCTGGCGATGGATCCGCAGCAACGTTTGTTGTTGGAGGTGTCGTGGGAGGCGTTGGAGCGGGCCGGGATCGACCCGTCGGGGTTGCGGGGTTCGGCGACGGGTGTGTTCGCCGGGGTGTTCCACGGTTCCTACGGGGGCCAGGGCCGGGTGCCCGGGGATCTGGAAAGGTATGGCCTGCGTGGTTCGACCCTGAGTGTGGCGTCCGGTCGGGTGGCGTACGTGCTGGGTTTGGAGGGCCCGGCGGTGTCGGTGGATACGGCCTGTTCGTCGTCATTGGTGGCGATGCATTTGGCGGTGCAGTCGCTGCGGTCGGGGGAGTGTGATTTGGCGCTGGCCGGTGGGGTGACAGTGATGGCCACACCGGCGATGTTCATCGAGTTCAGTCGGCAGCGGGCGTTAGCCGCCGACGGCCGGTGCAAGTCGTACGCAGGCGCCGCTGACGGAACCGGATTCTCCGAGGGTGTCGGGGTGCTGGTGCTGGAGCGCTTGGCTGATGCGCGGCGGCAGGGACATCCGGTATTGGCGATACTGCGGGGATCTGCGGTGAATCAGGATGGGGCCTCCAATGGACTGGCAACGCCTAACGGACCGTCGCAGCAGCGGGTGATCAGGGCGGCATTGGCCAGTGCGCGACTGGCTGCGGCTGATGTCGATCTGGTCGAGGGGCATGGGACGGGCACCATGCTGGGAGATCCGATAGAGGCACAGGCGGTTTTGGCGACCTACGGTCAGGACCGGCCGGTGGATCGCCCGTTGTGGTTGGGATCGATCAAATCAAACATGGGCCACACGTCGGCTGCGGCGGGGGTGGCCGGGGTGATCAAGATGGTGCAGGCGATGCGCCATGGGGTGATGCCGAAGACATTGCATCTGGACATGCCTACGCCGCATGTGGATTGGTCGGCGGGAGCGGTGTCGCTTTTGGCCCGGTCGCGGCCATGGCCGGTGCAGAACCGGCCGCGGCGGGCGGGAGTTTCGTCGTTCGGCATCAGCGGAACGAATGCACATGTGATTGTCGAAGAGCCTCCGGTCGATCTGGAAACTGTTGCGGCAGAACGTGACGACAGTGACCTGGCAGCCGCATGGGTGTTGTCTGCTCGTTCAGCCGAAGCGCTGGCGGCGCAAGCGCGGCGGTTGTTGGCGTGGGTCGGAGCTGACGACGCTTTGAGGGCGGTCGACGTGGGGTGGTCGTTGGTTTCGACGCGGTCGACGTTGGAGCATCGAGCGGTCGCCGTGGGCGCAGATCGCGAGCACTTGATGGCAGGTCTGGCGGGATTAGCTGCCGGCGACCCGGGCGCGAAGGTAGTGGTGGGGCGTGCCCAGTCGGTGGGCAAAACGGTGTTCGTATTCCCCGGCCAGGGCTCGCAGTGGGCCGGTATGGGTGCTCAGTTGCTTGATACTTCAACCGTATTCGCCGAACACATGCACCGATGCGACAAGGCACTCGCCGAGCACATGGAGTGGTCGTTGATCGATGTCATCCGCGGAGCGCCGGGTGCCCCGGGGCTGGATCGGGTGGATGTGGTGCAGCCGGCGCTGTGGGCGATCATGGTGTCGCTGGCCCAGCTGTGGCGCTCTGTCGGCGTGGTGCCCGACGCGGTGATCGGGCACTCGCAAGGTGAGATCGCGGCCGCATACGTGGCGGGCGCGCTGTCGCTGGAGGATGCTGCCCGGGTAGTGGCGCTACGCAGCCGGCTGTTGGTGCAGTTGTCGGGCGCGGGCGGCATGGTGTCGGTGGCGTGCGGGTTGGCGCAAGCTCAAGAGCTGGTGGCCACCTGGGCAGATCGACTGAATATCGCTGCAGTCAACGGCGTTTCAGCGGTCGCGATCTCCGGTGACGTGGACGCCCTAGAGGGACTGATGCGACGTTGTGCGGCCGTCGACGTGCGTGCCCGCAGGATCGACGTCGACTATGCCTCCCACTCTGCACAGGTCGACGCAATCCGTGAGCCCCTTACCGATGCACTGACCGCCATCGAGCCCCAATCTTCTTCGCTGACCTTCTTCTCAACGGTGACGGGTGAGGCCCTGGACACCGCCGGGTTGAACGCCGAGTACTGGTTTCAGAGCATCCGGCAGACAGTGCAGTTCGAGCGGGCGGTGCGCAGCGCGTGCGACGCCGGCTATCAGGTGTTCATCGAATCCAGTCCGCATCCGGTCCTAACCACTGGGATCGAAGAAACCTGGGCAACCTGGGCAACCTTGGCCGATCGGAATGCCCTTGACGCGATCGCTATCCCGTCGCTGGGCCGCGATGACGGTGGGCTGGAAAGATTTTGGCTGTCGGTGGGTCAGGCGCATGTAGCGGGCGTGCGGGTCGATTGGCGGGCGGCGTTTGCGGGTGGGTCTCGGGTCGAGTTGCCGACGTATGCCTTTCAGCGGCGGCGGTTTTGGCTGGCGGCCGAATCGGCCGCACGGGACGTGACCGGCTTGGGACTGGTGGGGGCTGAGCATGGCCTGCTGGGTGCGGTGGTGGAACGGCCTGATTCGGGCGGGGTGGTGCTGACAGGCCGGTTATCGATCGCCGCCCAGCCGTGGTTGGCCGATCACGCGGTGGCCGGAATGGTCTTGTTTCCCGGGGCCGGGTTTGTGGAACTTGCTCTCCGCGCAGGTGATGAGGTCGGTTGCGGGGTGGTGGAGGAGCTGACGCTGTCGGCGCCGTTGCTGTTGCCGGCTGCCGGTGAGGTTCAGATTCAGGTGGTGGTGGGTGCGGCCGGCGAGTCGGGTCGCCGTGCGTTTTCGGTGTATTCGTCTGGGGTTCGGTCGGGTTCGGGATGGGCGTCGCACGCCGAGGGCCTGTTGGACGTGGGGTCCGTGACGCCGGCCGCGGATTTGGCGGTATGGCCACCGGCCGGGGCGGTGGCGATGGATGTGGTCGGCGCATATGAGCAGTTGGCCGGGCGGGGATACGAGTACGGTCCGGCGTTTCAGGGTCTGCACGCGATGTGGCGGCTGGGAAATGAAATCTTCGCCGAAGTTGTTGTCCCCGGCGACGCTGGTGTGACGTTGGGCGCCTTTGGGATTCATCCGGTGCTGTTAGACGCGGCCTTGCATGCCATGGGAGTGGCCGTCGACCAGGCCCAGACGATGCTGCCGTTTTCCTGGCAGGGCGTGTGCTTGCATGCGGCGGGGGCGTCGCGAGCGCGGGTCCGGATAGCGCCAGTGGGCGTGGCGGCGGTGTCGATCGAATTGGCCGATGCGGTGGGGTTGCCGGTGTTGTCGGTGCGCGAGTTGGTGGTTCGTCCGGTATCCGCAGGGCAGTTGTCCAGCGCCGCGTCAGCTCCTCGTTCCGGCGGTGGGTTGTTGGAGGTGGTGTGGTCGCCGGTCACGGTGGAGCCCGAAGCTGCAGCCGGTGATGGTGTGGTGGTGTGGGAGTTGGGTCCCGGGGCTGGGGATGTGGGATCGGTGTATGCCGCCACTCATGAGGCGTTGGGGATGCTGCAGTCGTGGTTGGCGGGTGACGCGGCGGCCGGGGTGCTGGTGGTGCTGACCTCTGGGGCGCTCGGGTTGGCCGGTGAGGCCGTTTCTGATCTGGCGGGTGCGGCGGTCTGGGGGCTGGTGCGCTCGGCGCAGGCCGAGCATCCGGGTCGGGTGGTGTTGGTGGATTCGGACGGGTCGGTCGACGTTGGGGCGGTAATTGGCTCCGAAATCGGCTCGAGTGAGCCGCAATTAGTGGTTCGCGCGGGCGTGGTGTATGGCGCTCGGTTGGCATCTGTGGATGCGGAGTCGGCGCTTGAATTGCCGGCCGGGATTTGGCGGTTGTCTGCTGGTGGTAGCGGCACGTTGGAGGATCTGGTGCTGCAGTCGTGCCCTCGGGTGGAACTGGATGCCGGCCAGGTTCGGGTGGCGGTGGCTGCGGTAGGGGTGAACTTCCGGGATGTATTGGTGGCGTTGGGCATGTATCCGGGTGGCGGGGAGTTGGGGGTCGAGGGTGCCGGGGTGGTTGTCGAGGTCGGTCCGGGTGTCACCGGGTTGGCCGTCGGCGATCCGGTGATGGGATTGCTCGGAGTAGTGGGGCCCGAGGCGGTGGTGGATGCGCGGTTGGTGACCGCGGCGCCGGCTGGATGGTCGTTGGTGCAGGCCGCGGGCGCGTCAGCGGTGTATTTGACGGCCTTGTATGGGTTGTCGGTGCTGGCGGGCGTCAAGGCCGGCCAGAAGGTGCTGGTGCACGCTGCCACGGGTGGGGTGGGGATGGCTGCGGTGGCGCTGGCGCGTCACTGGGGTTTGGAAGTTTTCGCCACTGCCAGTCGTGGCAAGTGGGATACATTGCGCGCGATGGGTTTTGATGACGACCATATCGCTGACTCGCGGACGCTGGAGTTCGAGCAGAAATTCACGTCCACCACGAGGGGTCGTGGGATGGACGTGGTGCTGAACTCGCTGGCCGGTGAGTTCGTGGATGCGTCGTTGCGGCTGTTGGCCGGGGGTGGGCGTTTTATCGAGATGGGCAAGACCGATCTTCGCGAGCCACAGCTTGTCGCCGAGCGGTTTGGGGTGGAGTATCGAGCGTTCGATTTGATCGAGGCCGGTCTGGACAATATCGCCCAGATGTTCGGCGAGCTGACCGGATTATTTGCGTCAGGCGTATTGGAACCATTGCCGGTCAAGACTTTTGATGTGCGCCGCGCTGCGGCGGCGTATCGGTTTGTCAGTCAGGCCCGCCATATCGGCAAGGTGGTATTGACCATCCCCGATGGTGGGCTGGGCGGCTCCACGGTGCTGATCACCGGTGGTACCGGGATGGCCGGTGGGGTGCTGGCGCGTCATCTGGTGGCCCGCTATGGGGTGGCCCATGTGGTGTTGGTCAGCCGCAGCGGTGAGCGGGCCGCCGGGGTCGCGGAGTTGGTAGCTGACCTGCAAGATGGCGGCGCCCAGGTGTCGGTGGTGGCTTGTGATGTGGCCGATCGCGACGCGGCAGCAGCTTTGATCGCGCAGTTGCCGGCCCAATATCCGTTGCGGGGAGTGCTGCACGCCGCCGGGGTGCTTGATGACGGATTGATCGCCTCGTTGACGCCGGATCGGGTGGATACGGTGTTGCGGGCCAAAGTCGACGGAGCCTGGAACCTGCATGAGCTGACCCGAGATATGGATCTGTCAGCGTTCGTGATGTTTTCGTCGATGGCCGGCATCGTGGGCACTCCCGGTCAGGGCAATTATGCGGCGGCCAACAGCTTCCTGGACGGTCTGGCTGCCCACCGGCGTGCCCATGGCCTGCCGGGGTTGTCGGTCGCCTGGGGGCTGTGGGAACAAACCAGCGCGATGACCCAACATCTCGCCGACCGCGACAAGGCGCGAATCAGCCGGATCGGGCTCGCACCGCTATCAACCGGACAGGCACTGGAATTGTTCGACGCAGCCATGCTCGCCGATCGCAGTGTGGTAGTGGCCGCCCGCCTCGACCCGCCTGCTCTAGCGGACCACCGCGCCGCGCTACCTCCGTTGTTGAGTCAGTTGGTCGCCTTCCCCACGCGGCGTGTCGTCGATGACACCGGCATCACGATGGCCTCGATGACCGGCCTGAGCGCGCGGCTGCACGGGCTGAGCGCCGATCAGCGACACGGCGAGCTCGTGGAGTTGGTGTGTAGCAACGCCGCAACCGTATTGGGTCGCTCCAGCACGGCAGACATCGATGCCGACCGCGCCTTCCAAGACCTGGGCTTCGACTCACTGACGGCCGTTGAACTGCGCAACCGGCTCAAAACTGCTACCGGACTTACCCTTTCCCCGACGCTTATCTTCGACTACCCGACTCCCACCGCACTCGGCGAGCACCTTGACGCTCGACTGAGCACCACAACCTCCGATCATCAGCCTGATCGCGTCGCCCGTTTCAACGACATAACCCGCGAACTACAAACGCTGCTCAACCGACCCGACTGGAAACCCGAAGACATCACACACCTCACCACCCGCGTCCAAAGCCTTCTGACGACGCTCAGCACTCACTCCGACCCCAACCATCCCTACGACCCGGAGGACGAGGACATCTACTCCGCAAACGAAAGCCAACTCTTCGCCATTCTCGACGAAGAACTCGGCTCCTAAGACCGCCATCACAAGGAGCAGCAGTGCCGGGCACCACGAAGCACGTTGATTACTTGAAGCGCCTCACCGCGGATTTACGCCGGACACGGCGGCGTGTCGCGGAGTTGGAAGGCAAGCTGTCCGAGCCGGTGGCGGTGGTGGGGATGGCGTGCCGGTATCCAGGTGGGGTGGACTCGCCGGAGGGCTTGTGGGAGATGGTGGTAGCGGGCCGTGACGCGGTGTCGGACTTTCCTGCAGACCGGGGTTGGGATGTCGCGGGGTTGTTCGACCCGGACCCCGACGCCCCGGGCAAAATGTACGTGCGGCAGGGCTCATTTCTGAAGGATGCGGGCGATTTCGATGCCGGATTCTTCGGCGTCGGGCCCAGCGAGGCGCTGGCGATGGACCCACAGCAGCGGCTGATGCTGGAGTTGTCGTGGGAAGCCTTGGAGCGGGCCGGAATTGACCCGACCGGGTTGCGGGGTTCGGCGACAGGTGTGTTCGCCGGGGTGATCCACGCCGGCTACGGGGGCGAGGTGAAGGGGGAGCTGGAGGGCTATGGGCTGACGGGCTCGACGTTGAGTGTGGCGTCGGGCCGGGTGGCCTACATGCTGGGTTTGGAGGGCCCGGCGGTGTCGGTGGACACGGCGTGTTCGTCGTCTTTGGTGGCAATGCATTTGGCGGCGCAGTCCTTGCGGTCGGGGGAGTCTGATCTGGCGCTGGCCGGCGGCGTGACCGTGATGGCCACCATCGCCGCGTTTGTGGAGTTCAGCCGCCAGCGCGCGCTGGCCGCAGACGGTCGGTGCAAGGTGTATGCCGGTAGCGCCGACGGGACCGCATGGTCGGAAGGCGCGGGGGTGCTGGTGCTGGAGCGCTTGGCTGATGCGCAGCGGTTGGGGCACCCGGTGCTGGCGTTGCTGCGGGGGTCGGCGGTGAATCAGGATGGCGCCTCCAACGGACTGACCGCCCCGAACGGGCCGGCGCAGCAGCGGGTGATCCGCACGGCGCTGGCCGGCGCAGGGTTGACTGCCGCAGACGTCGATGTGGTCGAGGGCCATGGGACCGGCACCACGTTGGGGGATCCGATCGAGGCCCAGGCGCTTTTGGCGACGTACGGACAGGATCGCCCGGCGGAACGCCCTTTGTGGTTGGGGTCGATCAAATCCAACATCGGTCATACGTCCGCCGCGGCGGGGGTGGCTGGGGTGATCAAGATGGTGCAGGCGATGCGCCATGGAGTGATGCCCAAGACATTGCACGTGGATGTGCCGACGCCGCAAGTGGATTGGTCGGCGGGGGCGGTGTCGGTGTTGACCGAGTCACGGCCGTGGCCGGAGGGGGAGGGGCCACGTCGGGCAGGGGTGTCGGCATTCGGGATCAGCGGGACGAATGCGCATGTGATCTTGGAACAGGCTCCCGCGCAACTCCTTCCTGGCGCGGAAGAGGTTGCCACCGAACGGGATAACAGAAGTCCGGTGCCCTGCGTGCTGTCGGCGCGTTCGGCAGAGGCGCTGGGGAAGCAGGCAGAGCGGTTGTGGGCGCAGGTGAGCGCTGACGAGGGTCTGAGTCTGGTCGATGTGGGCTTCTCGCTGGTTACCACCCGGTCGGTGTTTGAACATCGGGCGGTGGTGGTGGGTGCTGACCGTGCGCAGTTGATGACAGGATTGGCGGGGCTGGCCGCTGGTGAGCCGGGTGCCGGCGTGGTGGTGGGGCGTACAGGTTCGGTGGGCAAGACGGCGTTTGTGTTTCCCGGCCAGGGCGCGCAGTGGTTGGGGATGGGCCAGCAGCTCTATGGGCGATTCCCGGTGTTCGCCGCCGCTTTTGATGAGGCCGCTGACACACTGGATGGTCATCTGCGGGTGCCGCTGCGGCAGGTGATGTGGGGTTCTGACGCGGCGCTGCTGGAAAGTACGGAATTCGCTCAGCCGGCGCTGTTTGCCATCGAAGTGGCGTTGGCTGCGTTGCTGCAGTCCTGTGGCGTGGTGGCCGATTTTGTGATGGGTCATTCGGTGGGGGAGATCGCGGCAGCCCATGTGGCGGGGGTGTTGTCGTTGCCGGATGCCGCGAAGCTGGTGGCGGCTCGGGGCCGGTTGATGGGCGCGCTGCCGGCTGGTGGGGTGATGGTTGCCGTGGCCGCAAGCGAAGACGAGGTGGCGCCGCTGCTCAGCGACGGCGTGAGTATTGCGGCGATCAATGGTCCGAATTCGGTGGTGATTTCCGGCGCCGAGGCACCCGTGGCTGCAGTGACGGATCGGTTGGCGGGGTCGGGCCGCCGCGTGCATCGGTTGGCGGTCTCGCATGCGTTTCATTCAGCGCTGATGGAACCCATGGTCGAGCAGTTTGACCGCGTGTTAGCTGAGATCTCAGCCACAGAGCCGCGAATTGGATTGGTGTCCAACGTCACTGGGCAGCTCGCAGGTCCCGGTTATGGGTCGGCCGAGTATTGGGTTGAGCATGTCCGTCAACCTGTCCGCTTTGTTGGCGGAGTTCAATCCGTAGAGTCGCTGGGGGCCGGGGTCTTTGTCGAGGTGGGTCCTGGCGCTGGTTTGACGGCCTTGCTGGAGGAGTCGTTGAGCGCCGACCGGGCGGTGTCGGTGACGGCGCTGGCCAAAGATCGCCCCGAAATCGATTCGGTCCTGACCGCGCTGGGGCAGTTGTATACCGCGGGTGCCGGAGTGGATTGGGTTGGGGTATTTGCAGGTCTGGGGGGGCGTCGGGTGGCGCTACCGACGTACGGGTTTGTGCGGAGGCGGTTTTGGTTGGGGCCGTTGGGCGTTCGCGGTGCCGATGTGGCCGGTGCGGGGTTGACGGGGGCTGGCCATCCGCTGTTGGGAGCGGTGGTTGAGCGACCGGATTCGGGCGGCGTGGTGTTGACCGGCCGGCTCAGGCCCGAAGATCAGCCGTGGCTGGCCCACCACACGGTAGGTGGCGCGGTGCTGTTTCCGGGGGCGGGCTTTGTTGAGTTGGCGATCCGGGCCGGTGATGAGGTCGGTTGTTCGGTAGTGGAGGAGCTGACATTGTTGGCTCCGTTGGTGCTACCTGCGGTTGGTGGGGTACAGGTGCAAGCGGTGGTGGGTGCCGCCGGCGAGTCGGGTAGGGAAGTGTGGGTCTATTCCCGTGGTGTGGGGCCCGATTCGGTGTGGCTGTTACATGCGCGCGGTGTGCTGAGTACGGGGTCGGTGGGGCCCACTACGGACTTGTCGGTGTGGCCGCCGGTGGGCGCGATGGCGGTGGACGTCACGGGCGCCTACGAGCGGTTGGCCGGGCGGGGTTATGACTATGGTCCGGCATTTCGGGGCATGCAGGCGATGTGGCGCCGGGGAACCGAAATCTTCGCCGAAGTCGCTGTGCCGGAAAACGCTGGAGTAACGGTAGCCGGCTTTGGGATTCATCCGGTGGTGTTGGACGCAGCATTGCATGCAATGGGCGTGGCCTTGGGCGAGGCTGGTGCGCAGGAATCAACGGTCCTGCCATTTTCGTGGCAGGGTATTTCGTTGCATGCCGCGGGCGCTTCGCGAGTTCGGGTTCGGTTAGCGCCGGCCGATGCTGGGGCGGTATCAGTCGATTTGGCCGACGGGGCGGGCCTGCCGGTGTTGTCGGTGCAGAGGTTGGTCATGCGTCCGGTATCGGCTGAGCAGTTGTCGGCGGCGACAGGTCCTCCTGTCACTGCAGGTGAGCGGTTGTTAGAAGTGGCCTGGTCGCCGGTCTCGGTGCAGCCCAACCGTATTACTGGTGACGACATGGTGGTGTGGGAGCTGAGTGCTCAAGCGGGCTCTGGGGTGGTGGGGTCGGTGTCTGCGGCCACTCATGAGGTGTTGGGGGTGTTGCAGTCCTGGTTGGCCGGTGATGGGTCCGGGGTGTTGGTGGTGTTGACGCGGGGAGCGGTGGGGTTCGCCGGTGAGGACGTCACAGATTTGGCCGGCGCGGCGGTGTGGGGGTTGGTGCGCTCGGCGCAGGCCGAGCACCCTGGCCGGGTTGTGTTGGTGGATTCGGATGGTTCGATCGATATTGTTGATGTACTTCATTGTGGTGAAACGCAATCGTTGGTTCGCGCAGGCGTGGTGTACGGCGTTCGGTTGATGCCGGCGAGCGCGCATCGGGCGCTGCAGTTACCTGAGGGACCTTGGCGGTTGACTGCCGGCGGCGAGGGAACACTGGACGATTTGGTGGTGCAGTCTTGCCCGCCGATGCAACTTGGTGCCGGTCAGGTACGAGTGTCGGTGGCAGCGGTGGGGGTGAATTTCCGGGATGTCTTGGTGGCTTTGGGAATGTATCCCGGTGCGGCCGAGTTGGGGGCCGAGGGTGCCGGGGTCGTTGTCGAAGTCGGCCCGGGCGTAAGCGGACTGGCCGTTGGCGATTCTGTGATGGGATTGCTGGGGATGGCAGGTTCAGAAGCGGTAGTGGATGAGCGATTCGTTGTGCGGGTGCCGCAGGGGTGGCCGTTGGTAGAGGCCGCGGGCGTCCCCGTCGTGTTTTTGACCGCGTATTACGCGTTGTCGGTGTTGGCGGAGGTCAAGGCGGGCGAGAAAGTGCTGATACATGCCGCTGCCGGTGGAGTGGGTATGGCTGCGGTGCAACTGGCTCGGCATTGGGGTTTGGAGGTTTTTGCTACAGCCAGTCGCGGTAAGTGGGATACGTTGCGCGCGATGGGATTCGATGATGCGCACATCGCTGATTCGCGGACGTTGGCGTTCCAGGAGAAATTCTGGTTGGTCACCGAGGGCCGCGGCGTGGATGTGGTGCTCAACTCGCTGGCCGGTGAGTTCAATGATGCGTCGCTGCAGTTACTGCCGCGGGGCGGTCGCTTCATCGAGATGGGCAAGACCGATGTTCGCGACGCGCAGATGATTGCCGGAGCTCACCCTGGGGTGGGCTATCGGGCGTTCGACCTGATGGAGGCCGGCCCCGACCACATCGCGCGGATGTTGGACGAGTTGATGGCGATGTTCGAGGCCGATGTGTTGCAACGGCTGCCGTTGCAGACGTGGGATGTGCGTTGTGCCGCGGACGCTTACCGGTTCGTGAGCCAGGCTCGCCATGTCGGCAAGGTGGTGCTGACCTTTCCCGACGGACCCGGTGGGCTGGCCGGGGGCACCGTGGTGATCACGGGTGGGACCGGGATGGCGGGTTCGGCTGTGGCTCGTCACCTTGTCGACCGGTACCGGGTGCCCCATGTGATGTTGGTCAGTCGCAGTGGTGAGCAGGCCGACGGCGTCGCGCAGCTGGTCGCTGAGTTGCAAGACGCGGGGGCCTTGGTGTCGGTATTGGCCTGCGATGTCGGCGATTCGGATGCGGTAGCGAAATTGCTGGCGCAGGTGCCGGCGCGCTACCCGTTGCGGGGGGTGTTTCATGCCGCGGGGGTGCTTGACGATGGGTTGATTTCGTCGTTGACCCCCGATCGGATTGATGCGGTATTGCGGGCCAAAGTCGGCGGGGCGTGGAATTTGCATGAGCTGACCCAGGATTTGGACTTGTCGGCGTTCGTGATGTTTTCGTCGATGGCCGGAATTGTCGGGGCTCCGGGCCAAAGTAACTATGCGGCGGCCAACAGTTTCCTGGATGGACTGGCCGCCCACCGGCGCGCGCACGGGTTGCCGGGGTTGTCGGTGGCCTGGGGGCTCTGGGAACAAGCCAGCACCATGACACAGCATCTCGGCGGCAGGGACCTGGCCCGCATGAGTCGGGTGGGGCTAGCGCCCTTGTCCAGCCAACAGGCGTTAACGCTCCTCGATGACGCGATGCTGGCCGATCGCTCGGTGCTGGTGGCGGCCCGGCTGGACACGGCGGTGCTGGCCGCCCACGGTGCGGCCTTGCCGCCCATAATGCGCCAGTTGGCCGCGGCCCGCCCGACGCGGCGTGTCATCGTCGATGCCGGCACCGCCGTGTCGATGTCTGGTCTGCGTGCCCGAATGCAGGGACTCACTGCCGAACAGCGGCATCGTGAGCTCGTGGATCTGGTGTGCAGTAACGCCGCCACGGTACTGGGACACCCAGACGCCGCCGACATCGATGCCGATCAAGCGTTCCAGGACCTCGGGTTTGACTCGCTGACCGCCGTCGAACTTCGCAACCGACTCAAAACCACGACTGGACTGACCCTCTCGCCCACCTTGATCTTCGATTACCCCACCCCCGCAGCCCTGGCGGAACACCTCGACACCCAACTGGCCGACACAACCAGTGACGACCCACCCGACCGCAAGGCCCGCTTCAACGACATCGCCCGCGAACTACAAACACTGATCGATCAACCAGACTGGAACCCCGACGACAAAGCCCACCTCACCGCCCGCCTGCAAAGTCTCCTGGCCGCCCTGAGCACCCGTCGCCCAGAACTCAAGCCAGACCCTTACGACGACGACATCGCTACAGCTACCGAAAGCGAACTGTTCGCGATCCTCGACGACGAAGCAGGACCGTGAGTTTCTACACCGTAGCTTTCTCGGCATTTAAGTCCCCCAAGGGCTTTTTACAAAAACGTCAGAGATTCTGTCGAGCTGCTGCGTGTGAGACTGCTGGGGCTGGCGTGCTAGATGTCGCCGCTATGGCCGGCGTCTGGCTGGGCTCAGTCGCAGCACAGCCGCGCGCCGGTAGCAGTTAGCTTGGTAGCAGGCCTGCTAACAGGCTTAGTCGAACGCGAAGGCTGGAGGACGGTGTGCAACCGGCAGATGTGGCAATCATCGGGCTCGCCTGTAGGTTCCCCGCCGTTGCCAACCCCGTGGACTTGTGGCGGATTATCCGGGACGGGCTTGAAGTTACCCAGCTGGCCGGCGAAAGTGCCCGAGCAAGTCGACCACGAGAAGGATTGCTAGACAACGTCGCCGAGTTTGACGCCGACTTCTTCAACCTCTCGCCGCACGAGGCCTGCGCCATGGACCCGCGGCAGCGTCTGGCGCTCGAACTGACTTGGGAACTGTTCGAGGACGCATTGATCGTTCCGGAAACCCTACGCGGAGAACAGGTCGCCGTTCACCTCGGAGCGATCGGCGACGACTACGCCGTGTTGACACTTCGCGACGCTACCGAGAACCTCGATCACCACTCATTCGCCGGCATCAGCCGGGCAATGATCGCCAACAGAATCTCGTATGCCTTCGGTCTGCATGGCTCCAGCATGATCGTCGATTCCGGCCAGTCGTCTTCCCTGGTAGCGGTGCACCTGGCATGCGAAAGTCTTCGTTCAGGCGAGTCGGCGCTGGCGATTGCCGGTGGGGTTCACCTGAATCTGGCCAACGAAACGGCCTTATTGGAAAGAGAATTCGGCGCGATATCGACATCGGGTCACACCTATGCGTTTGACGGGCGCGCGGACGGTTACGTGCGAAGCGAAGGCGGCGGCCTGGTGCTGCTGAAGCCGCTAGCTGCCGCCGTCGATGATGGAAACCGCATCCGCGCAATCATTCGCGGCAGCGCGATCGGCAATGCCGGGCACAGCAGCGCCGGACAGACCGTGCCCTCGGTTTCAGGGCAAGCCGAAGTAATCCGGAGTGCGCTGGCGAGCGGGGGCCTGGACAGCAGCCAGGTCGACTACATCGAAGCTCATGGCACTGGCACCGAAATCGGCGACCCGGTGGAGGCGAGGGCTCTGGGTCAGATATTCGCCGAGCCTCGGCATCGTCTCGTGAGCGTGGGTTCGGTAAAGACGAACATCGGCCACGCCGGGGGCGCCGCAGGAATCGCCGGCCTACTCAAGGCGGTACTGGCAATTGAAAACGCCGCGATTCCGCCAAGCCTCAACTATGCCGGCCCAAGCCCCGGTATCGATCTGGAAGGGCTTGGACTCCATGTCAGCACCGCACTGACGCCGTGGCCGGTGCGGGACGGGCCCAGGAGGGCGGGGGTGTCGTCGTTCGGAATGGGCGGGACGAATGCGCATGTGATTGTCGAGCAGCCTGCACCACAGCTGGAAAGTGGTGTAGCTGAACACCATGACAGCGATCCAGTGATTCCTTGGGTGGTGTCGGGTCGTTCGGAGCAGGCGTTGGCTAATCAGGCGGCGCGGTTGTTGGCGCATATCGCGGGTGACGCGGATCTGAACCCCGCCGACGTGGGGTGGTCGTTGGCGACGACGCGCTCGGTATTCGAGCATCGGGCGGTGCTGGTGGGTGCTGATCGCGAGGCTCTGATGGCGGGGCTGGCCGGGCTGGCCGGTGGGGAGCCGGGCGCCGGCGTGGTGGTGGGCCGGGCCGGTACCGCGGGCAAGACGGTCTTTGTGTTTCCCGGGCAGGGCGCGCAGCGGTTGGGGATGGGCGCTGAGTTGTATGGCCGGTTTCGGGTGTTCGCGCAGGCCTTCGATGAGGTCGCCGCAATATTGGATGGTGATCTGCGGCTGCCGCTGCGCGACGTCATGTGGGGTGATGACGCAGACCTGCTAGACAACACCGAGTTTGCTCAGCCCGCATTATTTGCCATCGAAATTGCGTTGGCGGCGTTGCTGGAGCACTGGGGCGTGGTCCCGGATGCGGTGCTGGGTCATTCGGTGGGCGAGATCACCGCGGCCTATGTGGCCGGGGTGATCTCGCTACCCGATGCGGCACACATTGTGGCGTGGCGGGGTCGGTTGATGGCGGAATTGCCTGCTGGTGGAGCGATGGTTGCGCTGGCCGCCGGCGAAGACGAAGTGGCCCCGCTGCTCACCGAGGGGGTGGAGATCTCGGCGGTCAACGGCCCGAATGCTGTGGTGATATCTGGTGCACAGGCTGCGGTCGGCGCGGTAGCGGAGCGGTTGGCGCAACAGGGGAGGCGGGTGCATCGGCTGGCGGTCTCGCACGCGTTTCATTCAGCGTTGATAGAGCCCATGCTGGATCAGTTCGCCAAACTGGTAGCCGGGGTAACGCCCGGCCAGCCGCGGATTGGGGTGGTGTCCAACGTGACTGGCCGACTGGCCGCACCCGGATATGGGACCGCACGGTACTGGGCGGAGCATGTACGTCAGCCGGTTCGTTTTGCCGACGGGGTGCAAGCCGCCGAGTCGTTGGGTGCCGGGGTGTTCGTCGAAGTGGGTCCCGGTGGTGGTCTGAGCGCAGCGGTGGAGCAGTCCCTGACAACCCAGCAGCCGGTGTCGGTGGTGACGATGGCCAAAGACCACCCCGAAGTACACTCACTGCTCACCGCAGCTGGGGGCCTGTTCACCACCGGTGTCGGGTTGAAGTGGGATGCGGTCCTAGCGGGCGGTCGGCGGGTTCCGTTGCCCACGTATGGTTTCGTGCGCCAGAGGTTTTGGCTGGGCGCCGCCGCAGATCCGGCGGTGCCCCAGGTAGCGGGTAATCCGGCTGACTGGGCCGAGCGCGTGCAACAGCTGGCCCCCAACGAGCAGCACCGCCAGCTGGTCGAGTTGGTGTGCGACCATGCGGCAGCCGTGTTGGGGCACGCAGCCGGCCATGACGTCAATGCCGAGCGCGCCTTTCAGGACCTCGGGTTCGACTCGCTGACGGGCGTCGAACTCCGCAACCGCCTCAAAATCGATACCGGGCTGGCTTTGTCGCGCACCCTGATCTTTGACTATCCCACTCCGACGGCGTTGGCCGATCACCTGCGCCAACAACTGCTTCACGGCGACGACGTATCCGAAGACGAGAAGGTTTGGTCATCGCTGAGAAAGATTCCCCTACACGAGCTTCGAAGAACCGGATTGCTCGATAAGCTTCTGCTGCTTGCGGGCGAGCCCGAAAAGTCGCTTCCTGATTCAACAGTCAGCGACGACGTCATCGACTCTTTAAGTCCTGAGGCTTTAATCGCGATGGCGCTTAATCCCGAGAATGATGTTGAATGACGAAATCCACGCTCGCGGACCGGCTATGGAATTAGCCACCTGGCCCCGAATACAACACATGTCGAATACCGCAACTTTGCGAGAATGCTTGAAAAAACATAAACTTCGGGCAACGGGGAGTCGCGTTTGACTTAACAGGGGGCAGAGGGCATGAGCGTCATCGCAGGTGTGTTCGGTGCGTTGCCGCCGCATCGTTATAGCCAGAGCGAGATCACCGACTCCTTTGTCGAGCTCCCGGGTTTAAAGGAGCACGAACAGATTATTCGGCGGCTGCACGCCGGCGCGAAGGTTAACAGTCGTCATCTGGTTCTGCCGCTAGAGGAATACGCGTCGCTAACGGACTTCAGTACGACGAACGAGATCTTCATCGAATTCGCGGTGGACCTTGGCTGCGAGGCGCTGCTGGGCGCGCTTGACGAGGCGGGGTTGCAGCCCCACGACGTCGACATGATCGCCACCACGACGGTCACCGGCGTTGCGGTGCCGTCGCTGGACGCCCGGATCGCCGGACGACTCGGCCTGCGCCCGGATGTGCGCCGATTGCCGTTGTTCGGCCTGGGCTGCGTGGCCGGCGCAGCGGGGGTGGCGCGGCTGCACGACTACCTGCGCGGTGCGCCCGACGACGTTGCTGTGCTGATATCGGTCGAGGTTTGCTCGCTCACCCATGCGCTGGCCAAGCCAACTGTGTCGGGTCTGGTCGGCACCGCGCTCTTCGGTGACGGAGCAGCCGCGGTGGTGGCGGTCGGGGACCGTCGCGCCGAACAACTACGCGCCAGCGGCCCGGACATCCTCGATTCGCGCAGTCGCCTCTACCCTGACTCGCTGCACATCATGGACGGGGACGTCGGTTCCCATGGTCTCCAGCAGCGGATTTCTCCCGATCTGACCCACCTGATCGAAAATTTCTTGGCCGACGACGTCAACGGGTTCCTCGCCTCACACGGGTTGACCATGGACGACATCGGGGCCTGGGTGATCCATCCCGGCGGTCCCAAGGTCATCGACGCGATCACCAAGACCCTCGAGCTGCCGCCGGAGGCGCTCGAGCTGACCTGGCGCTCGCTGGGCGAGATCGCGAACCTCGAGTCGGCCTCGGTGCTGCACATCTTGCGCGACACGATCACCAAACCGCCGCCCAGCAGAAGCCCGGGGGTGATGCTGGCGATGGGCCCCGGATTCTGCGCGGAACTCGTCCTGTTGCGCTGGCACTAGGTCGGCGATATCGACGGTCGGTCCCGGCCGGTAGCGCACCGCGGTCATTCGAGCGTTTCCGATAGCTCCAGCCAGCGGCTCTCCATGGCGGCGACCTCATCTTCCAGGGCACGCAACTCCCCAGTGAGCCCGGTAATGCGGACATGGTCGGACTGGTTGTGTTCGGCGAGTTCGGTGTGTTTGGCCGCAATCCGGTCAGTCAGCCGCGCCAGCTGGCGGTCGACCGAGGCCAGCTCCTTCTCGGCGGCGCGACGTTGCGCCCCCGACATCGCTTGCGACTCGGCCGGAAGCGTCGCAGCAACCGGTGT
>Ga0070763_10000022_pt1 | contig 28657 bp, 28 predicted proteins | sample HubBroMetageWRM3_FD_67279 | JGI IMG/M metagenome (GOLD analysis project Ga0070763, IMG submission 67279) | Warmed soil microbial communities from the Hubbard Brook experimental Forest, New Hampshire - Hubbard Brook CCASE Soil Metagenome WRM 3 | ecosystem: Environmental > Terrestrial > Soil >... | reverse complement strand
GCTCACGCAACTGCGCCGAGCAGTGGTTTGCTCGCGCAGCCCGAGCATCGTTCCGGACGCCGGCGCGGACATTTGCGGGTCTTGCCCGATCCCACCGACTAGCCCTGACTCGCCTTGACCAGCGCTGACCAGCGCTTCACGGTATCGCCATGATGCCGTTGCGGCGAGTACCCGTCGGAGGCCGATAGGCTAACTGCGAAGAGTCCACGGAATCCATGGCGTCAGGAGACCGCATGTCACGGCCCGCCGCGGCTGTCCACCGTGTCATCAAGGCGTATGACGTGCGCGGGCTGGTCGGCGAAGAGATCGACGAGTCGCTGACCGCCGATGTGGGCGCCGCATTCGCCAGGTTGATGCGGGCGGATGGTGCGCGGCAGGTGGCGATCGGCCACGACATGCGGGACAGTTCGCCGTCGCTCGCAGCTGCTTTTGCCACTGGTGTAACCAGCCAGGGCCTCGATGTGGTGCGAATTGGATTGGCGTCTACCGATCAGCTTTATTTCGCCGCGGGGCTGCTGGATTGCCCGGGTGCGATGTTCACCGCCAGCCACAATCCGGCGGCCTACAACGGCATCAAGCTATGCCGGGCCGGCGCCAAGCCGGTCGGGGCGGATACCGGGCTTGCCGTCATCAGCGAAGATGTGATCGCCGGGGTCGCCACATATGACGGGCAGCCGGGGACCATCACCGATCGGGATGTGCTTGGTGATTATGGCGTGTTCCTACGTTCGCTGGTGAACACCGCGGGGCGGCGTCCGCTGCGGGTGGCCGTGGACGCCGGCAACGGGATGGCCGGCTACACCGCGCCGGCCGTGCTCGGCGCGATCGACTCGATCACCATGTTGCCGTTGTACTTCGAGCTGGACGGCTCATTCCCCAATCACGAGGCCAACCCGCTGGACCCGGCCAACCTGGTGGACCTGCAGGCTTTTGTGCTTGACAGGGGTGCCGATATCGGACTGGCCTTCGACGGCGACGCCGACCGGTGCTTCGTGGTCGACGAACGCGGCCGGCCGGTCTCGCCGTCCACGGTGACTGGTCTGGTGGCCGCTCGCGAGCTCAACCGGGAGATCGGCGCATCCGTCATATTCAACGTGATCACTTCCCGAGCGGTACCAGAACTGGTCAGCGAGCGCGGCGGCACACCGCTACGCTCGCGGGTCGGACACTCCTATATCAAGGCCTTGATGGCCGAGACCGGCGCGATTTTCGGTGGTGAGCATTCGGCGCACTATTACTTCCGTGACTTCTGGGGCGCTGACTCCGGGATGCTGGCGGCGCTGTATGTGCTGGCCGCTCTCGGGGAGCAGCAACGGCCGTTATCCGAGCTGACCGCCGACTATCAACGCTACGAATCCTCCGGCGAGATCAATTTCACCGTCGCGGACGCCTCGAATTGTGTGGATGCCGTGCTCAAGTCCTTCGGTGGCCGGATTCAGTCCATCGATCGCCTGGACGGGGTGACGGTGGATTTGGGCGACGGCTGCTGGTTCAATCTGCGCAGCTCCAATACCGAGCCGTTGCTGCGGCTCAATGTGGAGGGTCGCAGCACCGAGGATGTCGACGCGGTGGTCCAGCAGGTCAGCGCCGAGATCGCCGGCCAAACAGCGCGCGAAGTGGCCGGATCGTGAACACCACCCGGGAGATCGATCTCGAAGACGCCGAGGGCCTGCTCGCCGCCGACCGGGAGGGTCTGCTGCGGGCTGCGTCGTCGGCCGGGGCGCAGGTGCGCGCTGTTGCTGCTGCGGCCGACGAAGGCGCACTGGACTCGTTGCGCGCCGGGGACCGCCCGCGCAGCGTGATCTGGGTGGCCGGCCCTGGTACCGCCGCGACTGCCGGTGCCATGCTGGCCGTGACGTTGGGAGGCGCGGCCTCCCAGCCGATCGTGGTCGCCAGCGAGGCGCCGCCCTGGGTCGGTCCGCTCGACGTGCTGATCATCGCGGGCGACGACCCCGGGGATCCCGCCCTGGTCGGTGCCGCCGCGGCCGGGGTGCGCCGGGGTGCGCGAGTTGTCATCGTGGCGCCGTACGAGGGTCCACTGCGGGACAGCACGGCGGGCCGCGCCGCGGTGCTGGAGCCACGGCTGAGGGTTCCCGCCGAGTTCGGACTGTGTCGTTACCTGGCCGCGGGCCTGGCCTCGTTGCAAACAGTGGACCCCAGAACGAACGTTGACCTCGCATCGCTCGCCGACGAACTGGACGCCGAGGCGCTGCGCAACAGCGCCGGCCGCGAGCTGTTCACCAATCCGGCCAAGACAATTGCTGCGCGCATCTCCGGTCGCCAGGTGGCGCTGACCGGAGATTGTGCCGCGACGCTGGCGCTGGCCCGACATGGGAGTTCGACCCTGCTGCGGATCGCGCACCAGATGGTCGCCGCCGCCGGGCTGGCGGATGCGGTGGTGGCGCTGCACGCGTCCAATGGATTCCAGGATGCCCCTTCTTCGGTGGATGCTCTCTTTCACGACGAAGAGATCGACGGACCGCTGCCCGAACGGCTGCGGGTGCTGGCTCTCACGTTGGCCGAGGACCGGACAGTGGTGGCCGCTCGGATCGCCGGGCTCGACGACATCTACTTGATCGCCGCCGAGGACGTGCCAGATGTGCCCGACCCGGCCGTTGGCCTGGCCGGGTCGGCCGCTTTGCGGGCGCCGACCGGCGCCGAGCGCGCCGAGCAGCAACTGGCAGTATTGGCGGTTCGGCTGGAAATGGCTGCGGTTTACCTGCGCTTGGTGCGGGGATAGTGCGGGGATAGATAGACAGTGGAGCTGCTACGCGGAGCCGTACGGACGTACGCATGGGGATCGCGCACCACTATCCCCGAATTCACCGGGCGGCCCGCGCCTGCCGCTCACCCTGAGGCCGAACTCTGGTTCGGCGCGCACCCGGGCGACCCGGCCTGGCTGGAGACGGAGAACGGCGAAGTTTCGTTGCTGGACGCGCTGGTGGCCGATCCGGAGGGGCAGCTCGGTCCCGGTTCGCGCGCCCGGTTCGGTGACGTGCTGCCGTTCTTGGTCAAGGTGCTGGCGGCTGACGAGCCGCTTTCGCTGCAGGCCCATCCGAGTGCCGAGCAGGCCGTCGAGGGATACCTGAGTGAGCAACGACTAGGGATTCCGGTGTCCTCACCGGTCCGCAACTACCGCGATACCAGTCACAAGCCCGAGCTGCTGGTGGCGCTGCAGTCGTTCGAGGCGCTGGCCGGATTTCGTCAGGCGTCCCGCACTACCGAGCTGCTGCGGGAGTTGGCGGTCTCCGACCTGGACCCCTACATCGAATTGCTGAGCGACCAGTCCGATGCCGACGGTCTGCGCGCCCTGTTCACCACCTGGATCACCGCACCCCAGCCCGCCATCGATGTACTGGTTCCCGCCGTGCTGGATGGCGCCATCCAGTACCTCAGCTCTGGTGCAACGAAGTTCTCGGCCGAAGCCAAAACGGTGCTGGAACTCGGCGAGCGCTATCCCGGCGACGCCGGTGTGCTGGCGGCGTTGTTGCTCAACCGCATCAGCCTGGCCCCCGGCGAGGCGATCTTCCTACCTGCCGGCAACTTGCATACCTATCTGCGTGGATTCGCAGTGGAGGTAATGGCCAACTCCGACAACGTGTTACGCGGTGGTCTTACCCCGAAGCACGTAGATGTGCCCGAGTTGCTGCGGGTACTGGACTTCGCCCCCACCACTGAAGCGGAGTTGCGGCCGCAGACCCTCCGCGAGGGGCTCGGGCTGGTCTATGACACCCCGACCGACGAGTTCGCGCTCGCGTTGTTGACGCTCGAGGGTGATTATCTGCGTCACGAGGTAGACGCATCGTCCAGCCACGAGGGCCCGCAGATCTTGTTGTGCGCCGAGGGTGCGACGACGGTCCACGTGAAGTCCGGGTCGCTCGCGCTGGAACGAGGTATGGCTGCTTGGGTAGCCGCCGACGACGGCCCGGTCCGGCTCGTCGCGCAAGAGCCCGCCAAGCTGTTCAGGGCGACCGTCGGGTTGTAACGGCGACTCGGCCGCTGTCCCTCCCAGCTTTCCGGCGCTCACGCAGCCAGATCCGCATATTGTGGCGCATGGCACGGGCGATTATCCGCGGCGGCGGCACCATGTAGAGGCTGTCCAGTAGCGACAACCGGCGTAAAAACCATTCGGCGACAACGGGTTCGGACTCGGCCGCCCCGAGGAACTGGTCGAACAGCATACCGACGGGTCGCCACCAGCGGGGGATGTGCTCGGTGCCGGCATGGTGGAAGCTGATGTCGCCGATCGCGTTCATGATCCACACCGGGTAGGTGGTCTTGGCGGTGGCCCGATTGAGTTGGCCGGCTAGGTCCCCGTCCGGGAATTCCAGCGTTTTGTCCAAAGCCCTTTGCAGATGACCGGCCTGCAGCGAGGTCATCGTCATCCCCTGCCCGAAGGTCGGGTTGAAGCTGGCTACCGCGTCACCGAACGGGATGATGCCGGCCGGAAAGCGGTCCAGCTTGTCGTAGCGGCGCCATCTGGCGACCGGAAAAGCGTGGTATGCGGGTTCGCCCAGAGGTGTGGCCTGCGTCAGCGCGGCGGTGAAATGGGCGGGAAGCAGCGTGTCGGCCAGCGCGCGCATATCGGTGAAGGTCCTTGGTGGTTTGGCGTTGGCCACCCCGAAGGTGGTGAGCACCCAAGTGCCGTCCTCGTAGCACAGCATGCCGAGCCCGAGCGACTGGTCGTGCGAGGCGCCGGCGACCACCACCTTTTCCGCGATGAGGCCGTCCGGGATGCGGAACTGGGCAGTGGCGTAGTTGATGCCGATCTCCACGGTGTCTTCGATTGGCGGCTGGAATCCCCACTGCGCCAACCACACCGGCAACCGGGCGCCGCGGCCTGCCGCGTCGACCACGAGGTCGGCGCCGATGAATTCTGGGCGATCTGGGCATTCCGGGTCGCCACCGCGGGCATCCAACAACACACCGATGACCCGCTGCCGGGCACGGTCGAATCGTGGCTCGGTGACAGAGCTTCGCACGATCTCGACGTTTTCGATGTCACGGACTCGTCGCCGCAGCTGCCATTCCAGATGCGGCCGGCTGGGTACATAAGCAGTGAATTCCTCGCGCAGGTTGCGCCCCGTCCCGAGAACGTGGCCTGCAGCCCCCAGGTGGATGCAGTCCGGCCGGTTTTTCAGGATCGGCACACCCGCGGCCACCATGTCCTTCAGCAGGCCCGGGAACAAGCTCTCGAACTCCTTTGCTCCGCGTGCCATCAGCAGGTGTAGATGCCGGTCCTGCGGAACTGTCGCGCGGTTTGCCGGTGCAGTCGACAGCTCGTCGCGCTCGTAGACCGTCACCTTGGAATAAAAGTCCGAGAGCACCCGCGCGGCGGATAAGCCCGCGATGCTGGCCCCGATGACCACGGCGTGGCCCCTGGCGTTATCCCCACCGTCCGGCATCTGCGGAGAGTACCCACTACTGTGCGGTCACAGCAGGTGACGAAAAGGACGGGTAGATGGCGGGTCGATGGCGGATAAAGTCGGTTGAGCAATCGATCGCCGACACCGACGAGCCGGACACCCGGCTGCGTAAGGAACTCACCTGGCGTGACTTGGCGGTGTTCGGGGTCGCGGTGGTTATCGGCGCCGGTATTTTCACGGTTACTGCGTCGACGGCCGGCGATGTCACCGGACCGGCTATCTGGATCTCGTTTGTGATCGCGGCAGCCACCTGCGCCCTGGCAGCGCTGTGCTATGCAGAATTCGCCTCGACGCTGCCGGTGGCGGGAAGTGCATACACCTTCTCCTATGCCACCTTCGGCGAATTCATCGCCTGGATCATCGGCTGGAACCTGCTACTGGAGTTGGCGGTCGGTGCCGCTGTGGTGTCCAAAGGCTGGTCGAGCTATTTGGGTACAGTGTTCGGATTCGGTGGCGGCACGATCACTCTCGGTACTCTCGGTACTCCCGGATCGACTACTTTCGGATCGATCCAGATCGACTGGGGTGCGCTGCTGATCGTCTCGGCGGTCGCGATCCTGCTCGCCCTGGGCACCAAGTTGTCATCAAGGTTTTCCACGGTGGTCACCGTCATGAAGGTGTCGGTGGTGATCTTGGTTGTGGTCGTCGGCGCGTTCTACATCAAGGCGGCCAACTACTCGCCGTTCATTCCCAAGCCGGAAGCCGGAAGCGACCAACGAGGGATCGACCAGTCGGTGTTGTCGCTGTTGACCGGGGCGCACAGCAGCCATTACGGCTGGTATGGCGTATTGGCGGGGGCATCGATCGTGTTCTTCGCATTCATCGGTTTCGACATCGTGGCCACCATGGCCGAGGAGACCAAGAACCCCCAGCGCGACGTCCCGATAGGGATCCTGGCGTCGCTGGGGATCGTGACGATTCTCTACGTCGCGGTCTCGGTGGTGCTGTCCGGCATGGTTTCCTACACGCAGCTCAAGACCGTCCAGGGCAGCGCTCCGGCCAACCTGGCCACTGCATTCACCGCGGACGGGGTGCATTGGGCGAGCAAAATCATTTCCATCGGAGCGTTGGCGGGGCTGACCACCGTGGTGATGGTGTTGATGCTCGGGCAGTGCCGGGTTTTGTTCGCGATGGCGCGCGACGGGCTGTTGCCACGGCAGCTGGCCAGAACCGGTTCGCGCGGCACTCCGGTCCGGATCACGGTGCTGGTCGCGCTGGTGGTGGCCGTGACGGCGGCGGTGTTCCCGATCACCAAGCTCGAGGAGATGGTCAATGTCGGAACGCTGTTCGCGTTCGTCCTGGTGTCCGCCGGGGTCATCGCCCTGCGCCGCAGCCGGCCAGACCTACCGCGCGGGTTCCGGGCCCCCTGGGTGCCGGTGCTTCCGATTGCGTCGATATGCGCATGCGCGTGGCTGATGGTGAATCTCACCGCGCTGACCTGGGTCCGGTTCGGCGTTTGGTTGGTGACGGGGACCGCGATCTATCTCGGCTACGGGCGCCGGCACTCGGTGCAGGGCCGCCGCGACGCCGAGGAGGCCCACCACGCTAACTACACTGAGCCGGTTCAAGCCGACCCGGATACCGCGATGACGTAACCTCATCCGGTTTACAAATGGCCATATTATGTCTAGACATAAGACGCAGGTGTGGGTATTGTCAAACTGCCAACGCGGTATGACTCACAGGGAGGGTTTGGCATATGACCGCACAACTGCGACCCGAATTGAACCGGGTGGCGCCAGCACCCGTCTGGCAGGACAACAAGCGCCGTTTGTGGCTCATGGGACTGATCGCCCCGACGGCGCTGTTCGTGATGTTACCGATGATCTGGGGGATGAACCAACTCGGCTGGCAGGGCGCCTCGCAGGCGCTGCTGTGGATCGGGCCGATCCTGGTCTACGTCCTGTTGCCCATCCTCGACCTGCGCTTCGGGCCCGACGGACAGAACCCGCCCGACGAGGTGATGGAGCAGCTGGAAAACGACAAGTACTACCGCTATTGCACTTACATCTTCATCCCGTTCCAGTACCTCAGCGTCCTGTTCGGCGCCTACTTGTTCACCGCCTCGGACATCAGCTGGCTCGGTTACGACGGCCCGTTGAGCTGGGCCGGGAAGCTCGGCGTGGCGCTGTCAGTCGGTGTCCTCGGTGGTGTGGGCATCAACACCGCGCACGAGATGGGGCACAAGAAGGATTCGTTGGAGCGGTGGCTGTCCAAGATCACCCTGGCGCAGACCTGCTACGGGCATTTCTACATCGAGCACAACCGCGGTCACCACGTCCGGGTGGCAACTCCGGAGGACCCGGCGTCGTCCCGTTTCGGCGAGACTTTCTGGGAATTCCTGCCGCGCAGCGTGTTCGGCAGCCTGCGCTCGTCATTGCGGCTGGAAGCCCAACGGCTGCGCCGGCTGGGCGCCAGCCCATGGAATCCCAAGACATATCTGTCCAACGATGTGCTCAACGCCTGGCTGCTGTCGGTGGTGTTGTGGGGTGTGCTGATCGCGGTCTTCGGCCCCACGCTGATCCCGTTCGTGATCATCCAGGCGGTCTTCGGCTTCACCCTTCTAGAGGCCGTCAACTACCTCGAGCACTACGGGTTGTTGCGGCAGAAGAACGACACCGCTTCCGGGAAAGGCCGCTACGAGCGCTGCGCACCGGTGCACAGCTGGAACTCCGACCACGTGGTCACCAACCTGTTCCTGTACCACCTGCAGCGGCACAGCGACCACCACGCCAACCCCACCCGGCGGTACCAGACGCTGCGTAGCCTCGAGGGCTCGCCCAACCTGCCGAGTGGGTACGCGTCGATGATCTCGCTGACGTATTTTCCGCCACTGTGGCGCAAGGTGATGGACCATCGGGTGCTGGCGCACTACGACGGCGACATCACCAGGGTCAACCTGCAGCCGCGCCTGCGCGAGAAGCTGCTGGCGCAGCACGGGGCCGCGCAATGACGGCCGCCTACCAGTGCCCAGTCTGCGATTACGTCTACGACGAGGCCAAAGGTGATGCCAGGGAAGGGTTTCCGGCCGGCACACGGTGGCAGGAGATTCCCGATGACTGGTGCTGTCCAGACTGCGCGGTGCGCGAAAAAGTCGATTTCGAAGAGGTAGGAGCAAACAAATGAGTCGCGATGAGCGCTCGCGCGAAGAGCGTCAAACCCAGTTCAAACTGTTCCGCTGCATCCAGTGCGGGTTCGAGTACGACGAGGCTCAGGGATGGCCGGAGGACGGCATCGAGCCCGGGACCCGCTGGGACGACATCCCCGAGGACTGGAGCTGCCCGGACTGCGGAGCGGCCAGATCGGACTTCGAGATGGTAGAGGTAGTGCGCCGGTGAACGCTCCAAGCGATATTCTCGCGCCTGTGAAGCGGCTTACTTACCCCGAGGCGTCGCGGGTCCTGCTGCGTGACTCGGTGCTGGATGCGATGCGGGACCTGCTGCTGACCCGGGACTGGTCCGCCATCACGCTCTCCGACGTGGCCCGCGCAGCCGGCATCAGTCGGCAGACCATCTACAACGAGTTCGGCTCACGGCAGGGCTTGGCGCAGGGCTATGCCCTGCGCCTGGCCGATCGCCTGGTCGACACGGTCCATGCCGCCCTGGACGACAACGTCGGCAACATGTACGAGGCATTCCTGCAGGGTTTTCGGTCGTTCTTCGCCGGGTCGGCAGCGGATCCGTTGGTGATATCGCTGCTGACCGGAGTCGCCAAGCTCGATCTGCTGCAGATCATCACCACCGACAGCGCACCGATCATCACCCGTGCTTCGGAGCGGTTGACATCCACCCTCACCCAGACCTGGGTGGCCATCAGCGACGAGGACGCCGGCGTGCTGGCGCGCGCCATCGTGCGGGTGGCACTGAGCTACGTGTCGATGCCACCCGAGGCCGACCACGACGTGGCGAGGGATCTGGCGCGGCTGCTGACGCCCTTCGCGGAGCGTCACGGCATCATCGACCTGCCTTGACCGGCCAGGGCCAAGGGCCCTGAATGTCACCGACTACAGTGGCGCAAGAGCATAACTAAGCTAACTAGGGCCTAACTTGGCTCGCGAACCCCTAAGCACCCTGAGCCTGTAGAAGGATGAGACATCACCATGACGACGACCGAAAATTCGCTGACAACCGACGTTCGTAATGGCGTGGAATTTAAGGTCGCCGATCTGTCGCTCGCGGATTTCGGCCGTAAAGAACTCGACCTCGCCGAGTATGAGATGCCGGGCTTGATGTCGCTGCGTCGCGAGTACGCCGAAGTGCAACCGCTGAAGGGGGCCCGTATCTCGGGCTCGCTGCACATGACCGTGCAGACCGCGGTGCTCATCGAGACCCTGACATCGCTGGGCGCCGAAGTCCGCTGGGCGTCGTGCAACATCTTCTCCACCCAGGACCATGCGGCGGCCGCAGTGGTCGTCGGCCCGCACGGCACTCCAGAGGAGCCCCAGGGCGTCCCGGTGTTCGCGTGGAAGGGCGAGACGCTCGAGGAGTACTGGTGGGCTGCCGAGCAGATGCTGACCTGGCCAGACCCTGACAAGCCGGCCAACATGATCCTCGACGACGGCGGCGACGCCACCATGTTGGTGTTGCGTGGCGCGCAGTACGAAAAGGCCGGCGTGGTGCCGCCCGCCGAGGAGAACGACTCCGCGGAGTGGAAGGTCTTCTTGAACCTGGTGCGGACCCGCTTCGAGACCGAGAAGAACAAGTGGACCAAGATTTCCGGGTCGGTCAAGGGCGTCACCGAGGAGACCACCACCGGCGTGCTGCGGCTGTACCAGTTCGCCGCGGCCGGGGACCTGGCTTTCCCCGCGATCAACGTCAACGACTCGGTGACCAAGTCCAAGTTCGACAACAAGTACGGCACCCGGCACTCCTTGATCGACGGCATCAACCGCGGCACCGACGCGTTGATCGGCGGCAAGAAAGTCCTCATCTGCGGCTACGGCGATGTCGGTAAGGGTTGCGCGGAGGCGGTGAAGGGCCAGGGGGCACGCGTCGTCGTCACCGAGATCGACCCGATCAACGCCCTGCAGGCACTGATGGAGGGCTTCGACGTCACGACGGTCGAGGAGGCCATCGGCGACGCGGACATCGTGGTGACCGCAACCGGCAACAAGGACATCATCTCGCTGGAGCACATGAAGGCGATGAAGGACCACGCCATCCTGGGCAACATCGGCCACTTCGACAACGAGATCGACATGGCAGCGCTGGAACGCTCCGGGGCGACGCGGCTCAACATCAAGCCGCAGGTCGACTTGTGGACCTTCGGCGACAGCGGCAAGTCGATCATCGTGCTTTCCGAAGGCCGGCTGCTGAACCTGGGCAACGCCACCGGCCACCCGTCGTTCGTGATGAGCAACAGCTTCGCCAACCAGACGATCGCCCAGATCGAACTGTGGACGAAGAATGACGAATACGACAACGAGGTGTACCGGCTGCCCAAGCACCTTGATGAGAAGGTGGCCCGCATCCACGTCGAAGCGTTGGGCGGTCAGCTGACCAGGCTGACCAAGGACCAGGCCGAATACCTCGGCGTCGACGTCGAAGGCCCCTACAAGGCGGACCATTACCGCTATTGATTCAGGCCCCTGCCCGACGTGACGCTGGGTTCACACCAGATCGCGAGCGTGAAACCAGCTTTTCGCGGGCTCGATAAGCTCGCGCCGTGCTGATTGCGATCGAAGGGGTTGACGGCGCCGGCAAGCGGACCCTGTCAGCGGGTCTGCGCGGCGCTTTTGAAGCTGCCGGGAAGTCCGTGGCCACCCTGGCGTTCCCGCGTTATGGGCAGTCGGTGCCCGCCGACCTCGCCGCGGAGGCTCTGCGCGGCGAGCACGGTGATCTCGCGTCGTCGGTATATGCGATGGCCATGCTCTTCGCGCTCGACCGCGCCGGGGCGGTCGAGGACATCGAAGGGGCCAGGCGTGACCACGACGTGGTGATTTTGGATCGCTACGTTGCCTCCAATGCGGCCTACAGCGCGGCGCGCCTGCATCAGGACCCGGCGGGGGAGGCGGTGGCCTGGGTGGATCGGCTCGAGTACCAGCGGTTGCGGTTGCCTGCACCGGATTGGCAGGTGCTGCTCGCGGTGCCCGCCGAGCTCGCGGGTGAACGGGCCCGCGGCCGGGCCCAGTCAGAGCCGGGCCGGGCGCGCGACAGCTACGAACGTGACGATGAACTTCAGCGGCGCACCGGTGTGGTGTACGCCGGCCTGGCCGCTGCGGGCTGGCGCGGGCGATGGCAAGTCGTCGACGCAGACGTGGATCCGGGCCGGCTGGCCGCCAGCCTGATCGGCCCCTAGCGGCGATCGCGAGGGCGGCGTAGCCGGGCGAAGCGGGTCGCCGCCGTCGGGTTAGCGGCGATCGCGAGGGCGGCGTAGCCGGGCGAAGCGGGTCGCCGCGATCGGGGCTAGATCGGCCCAGAACGCCCGTAGGGGCCGCTGAGTGAGGAAATTTCGCCGTATTTGGGCGTGTCGGCCAAGAAACGCCCGTGTGGTGTCCGGGTTTTGTCCCGATGTGGTGACACCATGGAGGCCATGAGGCAAAGGATTCTGGTCGTCGATGACGACGCTTCGCTGGCCGAGATGCTCACCATCGTGCTGCGTGGGGAGGGCTTCGACACCGCAGTCATTGGCGACGGTACTCAGGCCCTGACTGCGGTGCGTGAGCTGCGCCCCGACCTGGTGCTGCTGGATTTGATGTTGCCCGGCATGAACGGTATCGATGTGTGCCGGGTGTTGCGCTCCGATTCGGGCGTTCCGATTGTGATGCTGACCGCCAAGACCGACACCGTGGACGTGGTGCTGGGCCTGGAGTCGGGCGCCGACGACTACATCATGAAGCCGTTCAAACCCAAGGAGCTCGTCGCCCGGGTGCGGGCACGGCTGCGCCGCAACGACGACGAGCCCGCCGAGATGCTGTCCATCGCCGACGTCGAAATCGACGTACCGGCCCACAAGGTCACCCGCAATGGCGAGCAGATCTCCCTGACACCGCTGGAGTTCGACCTGCTGGTTGCGTTGGCACGCAAACCGCGACAGGTGTTTACTCGTGATGTGCTGCTCGAACAGGTGTGGGGCTATCGTCACCCCGCGGATACGCGCCTGGTGAATGTGCATGTCCAGCGGCTGCGGGCCAAGGTTGAGAAAGACCCGGAGAACCCGACTGTTGTGTTGACCGTTCGAGGAGTGGGATACAAGGCCGGACCTCCGTGATCCGCATCGGCACCGCCGGCGACGATGCAGAGCGTCGCGATGCTGAGGAGCGGCGCATCGGCACCGCCGGCGACGATGCAGAGCGTCGCGATGCTGAGGAGCGGCGCATCGGCACCGCCGGCGACGATGCAGAGCGTCGCGATGCTGAGGAGCGGCGCCATTGATTTGGGGCTCGAAACGACGCACTCGGAGTCGTTGGGGGCGCACCGGCCCCATGGCACGCGGCATGGGTGCGCTGAGTCGAGCAGTGGGCATTGCCTGGCGCCGATCGCTGCAGCTGCGAGTCGTGGCGCTGACTCTTGGACTGTCGTTGGCAGTGATCTTGGCACTCGGCTTCGTGCTGACCAGCCAGCTCACCAATCGTGTGCTCGACGTTAAGGTCAGAGCCGCCATTGAGCAGATCGAACGCGCGCGTACCACCGTCGGCGGGATCGTCAACGGTGAGGAGACGCGCTCCCTGGACAGCAGCCTGCAGCTGGCCCGTAACACGTTGACATCCAAGTCCGATCCGGCGTCGGGCGCCGGCCTCGCCGGTGCGTTCGACGCGGTGCTGATGGTGCCCGGTGACGGTCCGCGCGCCGCGAGCGCGGCTGGTCCCGTCGATCAGGTGCCCAACTCGTTGCGCGGCTTTATCAAGGCCGGGCAGGCGGCCTACCAGTACGCCACGGTGCTCACCGAAGGCTTTTCGGGACCGGCACTGATCATTGGGACGCCGGCGTCGGCGCAGGTGGCCAACCTGGAGCTGTATCTGATCTTTCCCCTGAAGAACGAGGAAGCCACAGTAAAGCTGGTGCGCGGAACAATGGTCACCGGCGGCGCGGTACTGCTGGTCCTGCTCTCGGGTATCGCGCTGCTGGTCTCCCGCCAGGTTGTCGTGCCGGTGCGGTCGGCGTCGCGCATTGCCGAACGGTTCGCCGAGGGGCATCTGTCCGAACGAATGCCGGTACGCGGTGAGGACGACATGGCCCGGCTGGCCGTGTCGTTCAACGACATGGCCGAGAGCCTGTCGCGGCAGATCACCCAGCTTGAAGAGTTCGGCAATCTGCAACGCCGTTTCACTTCCGACGTCAGCCACGAACTGCGCACGCCGCTGACCACCGTGCGGATGGCCGCCGACTTGATATATGACCACAGCTCCGACCTCGACCCCACGCTGCGACGGTCGACCGAGCTGATGGTCAACGAGTTGGACCGGTTCGAGACACTGCTCAACGACCTTCTGGAGATCTCCAGACACGACGCCGGCGTGGCCGAGTTGTCCGTGGAGGCGGTCGATTTGCGTACGACGGTGCAGAGCGCGCTGGGCAACGTCGGTCACCTGGCCGAAGACGCCGGTATCGAGCTGCTCGTGGACCTGCCGCCCGAAGACGTGATTGCCGAGGTCGATCCACGGCGCGTGGAGCGCATCCTGCGCAATCTGATCGCCAATGCCATCGACCACGCCGAGCACAAACCGGTGCGGATCCGGATGGGCGCCGACGAAGACACGGTCGCGGTCACCGTGCGCGACTACGGGGTCGGCCTGCGGCCCGGCGAGGAGAAGCTCGTATTCAGTCGGTTCTGGCGTTCTGACCCGTCGCGGGTGCGGCGGTCTGGTGGCACTGGGCTGGGTCTGGCGATCAGCGTCGAGGACGCGCGACTGCACCAGGGCCGGCTGGAGGCATGGGGCGAACCCGGCGAGGGCGCCTGCTTCCGGCTGACCCTTCCGCTGGTGCGCGGCCACAAGGTGACCACCAGCCCGTTGCCCATGAAACCAATTCCGCAGCCGACGCAACCGGCGGAACCGGTTGCGCCCGACCGCAACGAACGTCATCGCCCGCGCGAGCACGCCGACCGGAGTGGGTGATGCGCCAGCTCCTGGCGACATTGCGGCTGATGTTCCTGACCATGTTGCTCGCCGGTTGTGCGGGCGTGCCCAGCTCATCGGCCCCGCAAGCGATCGGCACCGTGGAGCGGCCGGCACCGTCGAATCTGCCCAAGCCGACCCCGGGTATGGATCCCGACGTGCTGCTGCGCGAGTTCCTCAAGGCCACGGCCGATCCGGCCAACCGGCATTTGGCGGCGCGGCAATTCCTCACCCAGTCGGCGTCCAACGCGTGGGACGACGCCGGTAGCGCGCTACTGATCGACCATGTGGTGTTTGTCGAAACTCGTGCTGCCGAACGGGTTTCGGCGACTATGCGGGCAGACATCCTGGGCTCGCTGTCCGATGTGGGAGTGTTCGAAACCGCGGAGGGTGTGCTGCCAGACCCGGGTTCGATCGAGTTGGTGAAGACGTCCGGTGGTTGGCGAATCGACCGCCTGCCCAACGGCGTCTTCCTGGACTGGCAGCAGTTTCAGGCGACCTACAAACGCAACACGTTGTACTTCGCCGACCCGACCGGCAAGACGGTGGTTCCCGATCCGCGCTACGTCGCGGTGACCGATCATGATCAGTTGGCCACCGAACTCGTCTCCAAGCTACTGGCCGGACCACGGCCCGAGATGGCTCACACCGTCCGCAATCTGCTTGCTCCGCCGCTGCGGTTGCGCGGGCCGGTGACCCGGGCCGACGGCGGTAAGAACGGGATCGGGCGCGGTTACGGCGGCGCACGCATCGACCTGGAAAAGCTGTCCACCACCGATCCGCACAGCAGGCAGTTGCTTGCGGCACAGATCATTTGGACCCTGGCCCGGGCGGACATCAGAGGCCCGTATGTGATCAATGCCGACGGTGCACCGCTGGATGACAGGTTCGCCGATGGGTGGACCACTTCCGATGTCGCGGCCACCGACCCGGGCGTGGCCGACGGCGCGGGTGCGGGCTTGCATGCCCTGGTGAACGGGGCGCTGGTGTCGCTGGACGGACAGCATGTCACGACGGTGCCCGGTGCCTTCGGGCGGATGCCGGACCAGACCGGCGCCGCGCTGTCACGCAGCGGGCGGCAGGTGGCGTCTGTGGTCACGCTGCGGCCCGGTGCCCCGGATATGGCGGCGTCGTTGTGGATCGGTGATCTTGGGGGGGAGGCGGTTCAGTCCGCCGACGGGCACAGCCTGTCGCGGCCCAGCTGGTCGCTGGACGACGCGGTCTGGGTGGTAGTCGATGCCAACAACGTGCTCCGTGCCATTCAGGAACCGGCGTCGGGACAACCCGCACGTATTCCAGTGGATTCGGCCGCCGTGGCCAGCCGCTTCCCGGGGCCGATCACAGACCTGCAGTTGTCCCGGGACGGCACACGTGCCGCGATGGTCATCGGTGGCCAGGTGATCCTGGCCGGTGTCGAACAGACCCAGGCCGGGCAGTACGCCCTGACGTATCCGCGGCGGCTGGGTTTCGGGCTGGGCAACTCGGTGGTGTCGTTGTACTGGCGAACCGGCGACGACATCGTGGTGACTCGCACCGATGCTGCGCATCCGGTGGCATACGTGAATCTGGACGGAGTGAACTCCGACGCCCCGGCCCGCGGCCTGCAGATTCCGCTGACGGCGATTGCGGCCAACCCGTCGACGGTGTACGTGGCGGCTCCGCAGGGGGTGCTGCAGTATTCGGCGTCCACTGCCGAAAGCGAACAGGGCTGGTCGGAGGTGTCCGGATTGGTGATGGGCGGCGCGGCGCCGGTGCTGCCGGGTTAGAGGGCACGGGCGCTCGAACCCGCATGTCACCCCCAGGCGCCACACTTGCGATGTGCTCGATCTCATCCTGCCGCTGCAATGCGGTGGCTGTGGGGCACCGTCGACCCGCTGGTGCGATGCTTGCGCCCTAGAGCTGTCCGTGCCGGCCGACAAGCCGCACGTGGTGAACCCGCGGGTGGATCCGCAGGTTCCGGTGTTCGCGCTCGGCCGCTACGCCGGCGCCCGTCGCCAGGCAATCCTGGAAATGAAGGAGCACGGCCGCGGCGACCTCGTCGCACCGCTGTCGTGGGCGCTGGCCATCGGTGTGCACCGGCTTTTGGTCTGGGGCATGGTCGAGACTCCGCTGACGATCGTGCCCGCGCCGACACGGCGTTCGGCAGCGCGGCGGCGCGGCGGTGACCCGGTCACCCGGATGGCCCGGATGGCAGCAACCGCGATAGCCGGACGCCCTGATATCACGGTTGTCCAGGCGTTGCGAATGAAGGCACTGACCCGCGATTCGGTCGGCCTGGGCACCGCGGCGCGCGAGCGCAATATCGCGGGCCGGGTGCTGCTGCGGGGCGCGCGGCCACGCACCGAGGTCGTGCTTGTCGACGACATCGTCACCACCGGGGCGACGGCGCGCGAGTCGGTGAAGATCCTGCACGCCGCCGGGGTCCGGGTCGCCGCGGTGCTGGCGATCGCGGCCGCGTGACAAGCCTCGACCAACCCGCGAAAATCCGCGAAAACGCGCGAAATCAGTGAAACCTCAGTGAGGTTGCCAAGAGCTTGTGAAGAACTTGCAAAAGGTCGGCCGAATCGGTGGCACGTCGAGGCGAACAGGAGCTAACGTCGAGGACAACCTTCAATGACTTTCGGGACCTCATTGGTCTCGAGTCACGGATCGTGATTTTCCAGGTTGAGACGCCACTTGCGGAGGGGGTGAGTATTCGACACCTTGCACCGGCGGGCAGCCTGCGGCGGTGATCTTCATCAAACCGCTCCCACCTCGTCGGCGCGTCTTCTAAGAGAACCGGGCACGCAGGGCGCGTGCGACGTGGAAAGAGAAACGAGTTGTCGCGTATGTCAAGGCTAACCGCGGATTCCGCTCAGATTCTGGACCAAGCACCAGCTCAAACCGAGGAACCGGTCGAACCGACACCGAACGCCGAGGTCGTGTTCAAGGGCCGCAACGTCGAGATCCCCGAGCACTTCCGCATCTATGTCTCAGAAAAACTCGTCCGCTTGGAACGGTTCGACCGAACCATCTACCTGTTCGATGTCGAACTCAACCATGAACGCAACCGTCGCCAGCGTAAGTCCTGTCAGCGCGTGGAGATCACCGCTCGCGGTCGCGGGCCGGTGGTCCGCGGTGAGGCGTGCGCCGACAGCTTCTATGCCGCACTTGAGTCCGCGGTCGTCAAACTCGAGAGCCGGCTGCGTCGCGGCAAGGATCGACGCAAAGTGCACTATGGCGACAAGACGCCCGTTTCGCTGGCCGAGGCCACCGCAGTGGCCCCGCTGCCGGAGAAAGCCTTCAACGGCGAATCGGTGGAGCCGCACAAACGCGACCCGCAAAAAGAAGACGGCATCGTCGACTCCAAGGACCACGAACCGGGTCGCGTGGTGCGCACCAAAGAGCACCAGGCCACGCCGATGTCGGTCGACGACGCACTCTACGAGATGGAGCTTGTCGGGCATGACTTCTTTCTGTTCTACGACAAGCAGACCGAACGGCCGTCCGTCGTCTACCGCCGCCACGCCTATGATTACGGCCTGATCAGGCTCGCCTGATACGGCTGACCTGACGATCGGCGGCGATCAGCGGGTCGTCACCTACGATGGGAGGCGCCTTACAGAAGAAGAAGACTCCTACCCACAGGGGACATAGCTGTGCTGTCGAAGTTGCTGCGCCTTGGTGAAGGTCGCATGGTCAAGCGCCTCAAGCGGGTCGCCGACTATGTCGACACGTTGTCCGACGACGTCGAGAAACTCACCGACGCCGAACTGCGGGCGAAGACCGACGAGTTCAAGAAGCGCCTGGCGGACGGCGAAGAGCTCGACGACTTGCTGCCGGAGGCGTTCGCGGTAGCCCGCGAAGCTGCCTGGCGGGTGCTCGACCAGCGTCCGTTCGACGTGCAGGTGATGGGCGCCGCGGCGCTGCACCTGGGCAACGTCGCCGAGATGAAGACCGGTGAGGGCAAGACCCTGACCTGCGTGCTGCCCGCGTACCTCAATGCGCTGGCGGGCGCGGGCGTGCACATCGTCACCGTCAACGACTACCTGGCCAAACGCGACAGCGAGTGGATGGGTCGCGTGCACCGCTTCCTCGGGCTGCAGGTCGGGGTGATCCTGGCCGCCATGACACCCGACGAACGCCGCGTTGCCTACAACGCCGACATCACTTACGGCACCAACAACGAGTTCGGGTTCGACTACCTGCGCGACAACATGGCGCACTCGCTCGACGATCTGGTACAGCGCGGGCACAACTTCGCCATCGTCGACGAGGTGGACTCCATCCTGATCGACGAGGCCAGGACCCCGCTGATCATCTCCGGTCCCGCCGACGGCGCCTCCAACTGGTACAGCGAGTTCGCCCGGTTGGCGCCGCTGATGGAAAAGGACGTCCACTACGAGGTCGACCTGCGCAAGCGCACCATCGGTGTGCACGAACGCGGCGTGGAGTTCGTCGAAGACCAGCTCGGCATCGACAACCTCTACGAGGCCGCCAACTCTCCGCTGGTCAGTTACCTCAACAACGCGCTGAAGGCCAAGGAGCTGTTCAACCGCGACAAGGACTACATCGTCCGCGACGGCGAGGTGCTCATCGTCGACGAGTTCACCGGTCGGGTGCTGATCGGCCGCCGCTACAACGAAGGCATGCACCAGGCCATCGAGGCCAAAGAGCATGTCGAGATCAAGGCCGAAAACCAGACGCTCGCCACTATCACGCTGCAGAACTACTTCCGGCTCTACGGCAAGCTGGCCGGCATGACCGGCACCGCCCAGACCGAGGCGGCCGAGCTGCACGAGATCTACAAGCTGGGCGTGGTCAGCATCCCGACCAACAAACCGATGGTCCGCGAAGACCAGTCCGACCTCATCTACAAGACCGAGGAAGCCAAATACATCGCGGTTGTCGACGATGTCTCCGAGCGCTACGAGAAGGGCCAGCCGGTCTTGATCGGCACCACCAGCGTCGAGCGCTCGGAGTATCTGTCGCGGCAGTTCGCCAAACGGCGGATCCCACACAACGTGCTCAACGCCAAGTACCACGAGCAGGAGGCCGGCATCATCGCCGAGGCGGGCCGGCGGGGCGGCATCACCGTCGCTACCAATATGGCTGGCCGCGGCACCGACATCGTGCTGGGCGGCAACGTCGACTTCCTGACCGACGTGCGGCTGCGTGCCCGCGGGCTGGATCCGGTGGAGACGCCCGAGGAGTACGAGGAGGCCTGGCACCAGGAGCTGCCCGTCGTGAAGGAGGAGGCCGGCAAAGAGGCCGCCGAAGTCATCGAGGCCGGCGGCCTGTATGTGCTGGGCACCGAACGGCACGAGTCGCGGCGCATCGACAACCAGCTGCGGGGTCGGTCCGGCCGGCAGGGGGATCCGGGCGAATCGCGCTTCTACCTGTCGCTCGGCGACGAGCTGATGCGCCGGTTCAACGGCGCCGCGCTGGAGACGTTGCTGACCCGGCTGAACCTGCCCGACGATGTGCCGATCGAAGCCAAGATGGTCACCCGGGCGATCAAGAGCGCCCAGACTCAGGTCGAGCAGCAGAACTTCGAGGTCCGCAAGAACGTCCTCAAGTACGACGAGGTGATGAACCAGCAGCGCAAGGTGATCTATGCCGAGCGCCGTCGCATTCTCGAGGGCGAGAATCTGCAGCAGCAGGCCACCGACATGCTCGTTGCCGTCATCACCGCATACGTTGACGGCGCAACCAGCGAAGGCTACGCCGAGGACTGGGACCTGGACGCCTTGTGGACGGCGCTCAAGACGCTGTATCCGGTGGGGATCAAGCATCAGAGCCTGACCCGCCAGGACGAGGATTCCGAGCGCGACGAGCTCACCCGTGACGAATTGCTTGACGCGCTGGTCAAAGACGCCGAACGTGCTTACGCTGCAAGGGAAGCCGAGCTCGAAGAACTCGCCGGCGAGGGTGCGATGCGCCAGCTGGAGCGCAACGTGTTGCTCAACGTCATCGACCGCAAATGGCGCGAACACCTCTACGAAATGGACTACCTCAAGGAGGGCATCGGGCTGCGCGCGATGGCGCAGCGCGACCCGTTGGTGGAGTACCAGCGCGAGGGTTACGACATGTTCATGGCCATGCTTGAGGGGATGAAGGAAGAGTCGGTCGGCTTCTTGTTCAATGTCACCGTGGAGACGGTCCCCGCACCAGCAGTGGCCCCGGTGGAAGCACCGGAAGGGCTGTCGGAATTCACAACTGCCGCTGCGGCGTCCGCGGAACCAGGTGGCGATGGCAGCGAAGATAGGGCACCAGCAGTGCGCGAAGAGGTTCCAACCGCATTGCGTGCCAAGGGAATCGAGACTGATTCTCCTGCCCTGACCTATTCCGGCCCGTCGGAGGACGGCTCGGCGGAGGTGCAGCGCAACGGCGGTGCAGCGCAGAAGACGCCTGCCGGCGTGGCCGCCGGTGCCAGCCGACGCGAGCGGCGCGAGGCCGCCCGGCAGCAAGCTCGCGGCGCCAAGCCGCCGAAATCGGTGAAACGGCGCTAGGTCGGCGCGGTTCGCACCGTCAAACCGCCATAGCCGCGGTGAACGGGTTGGGTGCTGGAAGCGGTTTGATGAGCGGACCCAGCAACCTGCCGGACTGCTCGGCGGTGAGGACCATTGCGGGGTCGAGCGCGATGATCTCGCGGACCGACTCGTCGTACTCCCACACGTCCTCGCCGACCAAGCGGCCCCGGTCGTCGTAGAGCCAGATCATGTGCTCGGCGGTCTTCACCAGGTAGAAGGCGTCCGGGTCGACGGGCGCCCCGCCGGCCACGAGGATGCTCCCTGGGGTCTGGCGGTACCTCGTCGATGTCGTGACAATCATGGTGTCGCTGACCGCAAGCTTCTCGTTGTCGTTGTAGAAGATGCATTGCGCCGTGCGGGTCCACTCGCGATAGACCTTCTTGACGGCCTTGGCGCCGGCGAATGTGGTGGTCATGCCGAGCATGTTGAAGTGGTAGACGGGCTCCGCGACGGTCATCTCGGGCGCGAAGATCTCCTCGACGTGGCCGGCCATCTCGAGGTAGCGGTGCCTGTTGTAGGCGTGGAGTAGATAGAGATGGCGTGGGTTGTCCGTGGTTTCGATCAGTCGTTCCACAGCGGCGTTGGTTTGCCTGATGTCAAAACGCTTTTTTCTTTCCGTCGGGGGCCGCCGCGGCCCAGCCTGGGGCAGCGAAACGACCGGTGGCGGGACGGCGAGTGTCATGGTGAAGTGTCTTTCGGGGGGTGTGGTCGGCACGCCGCGGCGGCGGGTCGAAGCAGGTAGAGGTGGCCGGGTCTGGCCCGTCCGGGCGCTCGGCTTTTGACCTGATCACGCAGGTGGGGAAGGACGAGGTCGGCGACGCCATCAGGTTGTTCTAACCACACCCAGTGCCCGGCGCCGGGGACGGTGTGGATCTGCGCGGATGGGAAGGCCTCGCGTTGCCGCTCGGCCAACGCCGTCGGCAGGTATACGTCTTCGGTACCCCAGACGACCAGGCAGGGCAGGTTGCGTTTGCGCAGCGCCGCAGCCAGAGGTGGCATCGAGGCGAGCCGCGTGGATCGGTACAACCGCAGGACGGCGCGCTTGGTTCCCCAGGGACGCAGGTGTGCGGCGATCCGCGTCACCCACAGGGCATCCAGGCCGGGGTTGTCGTGTGCCAGCAACGCTGTGGCCAGCCGCGGGGTCGCCATCCGCTGGAATACCTCACCAATACCGGGGATACGCCAGACTCGGGCCAGCCGGTGCCAGCGGTAGTCAACCAGCACACCGGTGTTGATCAGGGTGACGCTGGCGATCCGGTCCAGGTTGGCCGCCGCGTAGGTCAGCGCCCACGGGCCGCCGAAGTCGTGAGCCACCAGATGCACGCGCTGGATGCCCAGGTTCTCGACGATGCCTTCGAGATGGCGCGCGTAGCCGGCGACGGTGTAGTCCTGATCGGCCCGCATCTCCGCCGAGCCGAAACCGGGCATGTCCGGGGCAACTACCGTTACGAACTCGCTGACCTGCGTCATCAGGTCGCGCCAGTCCGACCCCGCGCCGGGGTTGCCATGAACGAATACCACGGCTTCGGCGGTCTCGGTGTCCGACGGCCCGCCGATCAGTGCCGGTGTGCGCACGTCGCCGACGACGACCTGTCGCAATTCGAGAGTGGTGAGCATCAGTTCACCACCGACCACGGGTCGGTCGCGATCAGGCCGGAGGTCTGCAAGGCGACGAGCAGGTTGATCATCATCACCGGACCGGCGAAATCTTGGGCTGCCGCGACGAGCGTGTCGACCTGTTGCTGAGTCGGGTCGATGTGCCGTGTTTCGATTGCCGTCATGGGGACTCCTCCGGTTGCGGCCGGCGGGTCTGCCGGCTGATGTCCCAGGACGCTACGGTCGGGACAGGGCTCGGGTCTCGGCTGACGGCGACAGCGTTGGACCCGCCAGCTGTGCTCCCGTAACAAACGTTGCAGTGCGGGGGCTTACTCTGCGGGACGTGGAGGTTGAGTGGGCCGCGGTCGCCGAACCGGCCGCTACGCAGGTTTGGCGCGAGGTGTTGCGGCCGCTGGCGGCTGAACTTCGCGGCGAAGCGCGCGGGCTCGCCGCCTGGATGGTGTATGAGATGCAGGGCCACCTGCGCGCGCTTATGCCCGATGCTGAGGCCCTTGCCGAGAACACCGCCAGTGCCGAGGCGGCGATCCTCGCAGTGGCTCAGGGGATCGAGCGCGGCGCGGATCCCCGGGCGGTCGAGCTACCGGCCTCGACGATCGCGTTCGTCCGGACTGGCGTGCGCCGTAATGTTCCGCTGCCGTTGCTGCTGCGCAACTTCCGGATCGGCCATGAACTGGTCTGGCAATGGTTCTTCGACCACATCGTTGCCAGGAATGACGACGCGCAAAGCCAGGCCGCGGCCACCAGCCTGATGTCACAATGGACCTTTGCCTTTGTCGACGCGGGGGTGACTCGAGCCGAACAGACCTATGAGGTCGAGCGCGAACGGTGGCTGCGCAGCGCTCATGCGTCTCGCGGCGAGGCGATCACCGCGATTCTTGCGGGCACCGAAGGCGACATCAGGCGGGCGTCACGCCGGCTGCGTTACGAGTTGGCCCGCGCGCACATCGGCATCGCCGCGGCAGTTGAAAAGGCTGACGAGGACAGCGATCCGCAATCGCTACTCGCCGAGACCATCTCAGCGCTGGCGGCCACGGTGTCGGCGGACCAGCCGCTGGTCTTTCCGTCCGGAGTTAGCGCATGCATGGCCTGGATCAGCCGCTCCCGCCGGTTCAGCGACGACGACGTTGTTGCGCTGACGCGACAGCCGGCACCCGGCGTGCGGGTCGCGATCGGTGAGCCGGGCACCGGAATCGACGGGTTCCGGCACACCCAGATCGACGCCGGCCACGCGCGCCGCGTGGCATCCGAAGGGAGACTCACCGGACCCGTCCGTTACGCGGACGTGGCGGTGGTAGCGATGGCCACGGCCGACGCCGAGCAGGCGGCGCGCTTCGTTGCCCGTATCCTCGGTCCGCTGGCAGGTGAGGACGAAGTGACCCGCCGCGCCGCGGAAACACTCGCGGTCTACCTAAGCGAGAACCGCAGCCGCAGCCGCGCGGCCGCACGGCTGTACGTCCACGCGAACACGGTGAGCTACCGAGTCCGACAAGCCGAGGAGATACTCGGCCGCAGCATCGAATCCGCCCCGTTGGATCTGCAGGTCGCCCTAGCCCTCCTACCCGCCGTTCGCGGCGCACGCCGAACCTGAGTGCAACGAGCCGCCGGATTACTGCCGCGCCATGGCAATGCGGACGGCTTCCTCCGGGTTCATCGACGGCGCAGCGCGACTAGCTCTCGAGGAGCGCGGCGATCCGATCCAGGGTGGCCCTCATGCCGTCCTCGGTGAGTTTGGGCATCGAGCCGCCGGTGATCATCCGCTTCTGCTTGTCCTGGGACACATCCCACGTTTCGCGCACCAGTGTGCCGCCATCGGCCGGGCTCAGTTCGTAACGCCAGATACGGCCACCGAAACGGCCGCCCATTGCGGTGGTCTGCCACGCGATGCGGCGGTCCGGTTCGTACTCGATGACGGTGTTGTTCGTGCGGTAGGGGACGAACAGCGTCTGTTTGCGACCCCGCATCGCCATCCCGAATTGTGAACCCATCGATAGTGGAACCGAGGGCTGCGAGGCGCGATTCAGCGAGTCAGAACCGTCGAAACTGGCGTGTTTGCCCGCGTCGGCCAATAGCGCGAAGACTTTGTCGGGCGACGACTTGATGACTCGCTCGACACTGACCGTGTTGCCGTCCATGCGCCTACACTAACGCCGCTCAAGGGCAAGCAGATTGTCGGTACGGCTTCTCTCTCGATGTTATTTCGTCAAGGATTGACCGTATGGATGTCAAGGAGGTGCTGCTGCCCGGCGTCGGCCTTCGATACGAGTTCACCAGCCACAAAGGTGACCGGATCGGCATCGTCGCGCGGCGCGGCGGCGATTTCGACGTCGTCCTGTATGCCCGTGACGACCCGGACCAGGCCCGGCCGGTCTTCTGCCTCACCGACGAAGAGGCTGAGGCCGTGGCTCAGATTCTCGGCGCGCCGCGGATCGCCGAACGGTTCACCGAGCTGGCCCACGGGGTGCCCGGGCTCGAGGCGGGTCAAGTCCGCATCACGCCGGAGAGCCCATTCGTGGACCACCCGTTGGGCGACACCCAGGCCCGCAGCCGCACCGGTGCGTCGATCGTCGCGATCGTGCGCGACGAGCAGGTGCTCGCCTCGCCGGGGCCCGCTGAGATGCTGCGGGCGCAAGATGTCCTGATTGTGATCGGCACCGAAGAGGGCATCGCCGGGGTCGAGCAGATCGTCGATAAGGGCTGAGCCAGTGCAGGTTTCGGGGGCGCTGCTATTTCAGCTCGGCGCCCTCCTGACCACGCTTGCCATATTGGGCGCCGTCGCGCGCCGATACGCGTTGTCTCCGATACCGGTGTATCTGATGGCGGGGCTCGCGCTCGGCAAAGGCGGCATCATGCCGGTGGCCGCCGCAGGTGAGTTCGTCACCACGGGCGCACCCATCGGCATCGTGTTGCTGTTGCTGACGCTGGGTCTGGAGTTCTCCGCGACCGAATTCGCCAGCAGCCTGCGGCATCACCTGCCGTCGGCCGGGGTCGACATCGTCCTCAACGCGACCCCGGGCGCGGTGGCGGGCTGGCTGCTCGGGCTGGACGGGGTCGCGATCCTTGCCGTAGCCGGCGTCACGTACATCTCCTCGTCGGGTGTCATCGCGCGTCTGCTGGGCGACTTGGGCCGGCTCGGTAACCGGGAAACGCCGGCCGTGCTGTCGGTGCTGGTGCTCGAAGACTTCGCGATGGCGGCCTACTTGCCGCTGTTCGCGGTTCTCGCATCAGGCGGCAGCTGGCTGGATGCCGTCGCCGGCATGGCCGCCGCGGTCGGCGCTCTGTGTGCGGCGTTTGCCGCGTCCTACCGCTGGGGGCACCACGTCGGCCGGCTGGTGGAGCATCCCGATTCCGAGCAGCTGTTGCTGAGGGTCCTGGGAGTCACCCTGATGGTGGCGGCGTTGGCCGAGTTCCTGCACGCGTCGGCGGCCGTGGGTGCGTTCCTGGTTGGCCTCACCCTGACCGGGGAGACCGCTGACCGGGCCCGCAAGGTGCTGGGCCCGCTCCGTGACCTGTTCGCCGCGGTTTTCTTTCTCGCGATCGGCCTGTCGGTGGACCCACGCGAGTTGCTCCCGATGATTCCGGCAGCCCTGGCCCTGGCCACGGTCACCGCGGCGACCAAGGTGGCCACCGGGATCTTCGCCGCCCGGCGTGACGGCGTGGCACGGCGCGGGCAATTGCGCGCCGGCACAGCGCTGATCGCCAGGGGCGAGTTCTCGCTGATCATCATCGGATTGATCGGCCCGTCGATCGCCGAGGTGGCCGCGCTGGCGACGGCGTACGTCTTCATCATGGCGATCGCGGGTCCAGTGCTGGCCCGCTACACCGGCGGCCCGCTGCCGGCCAGCGCCGGCCGGGGTGATTAGTCAGCCGATATGCAAGGCAACCACCTGCCATCGGGTTCCGTTGCCGGCAGGCACCTGTTCCACGCGGCAGGCGATGGCGTGGATCCGGTCCCCGCGGCTGTAGGACCCAAAAACCTCGGCAGCGGTCGCAAGGCCGCGGTGCACGACCGGTTGCAGTCCCACTCGGCGCAGCACCGCGGCGCCCGCGTGCCCGGGTGCGGGTCCGGTGGCCGACCGGCCGAGCGAGAACACGGAGTCGACCAGGCCGGGTGCCAACAGGGGCCTTAGCTGGGAAATGGAGCGGCGGCGGTCGATGACTTCCAGTACTCGGCGCAGTGCGGCGTCGGCGAAGATCGCCGCCTGGCGCATCAGTGGGGACATGACCGCCACGACTGCGGCCGGCGTGTCCTCCGGTTGCTTGTGGTCAGGCCGGCGAGGCGCGCACTTGGCGCGGCGCTGCAACGCCGCGGGGGATGATTGCCGGCGCTGAGCGGCGTTTCGCGTTGGTGGCTCGAACTCAACGACGGGCACGACGGCGAAGTCGTCACGACGGGATGGGCTCACGACAGGACTAATGGTCAACGGGAACTCTCCAACTCAATCTGAAGCCTGCTGGAGAGTTGCAGACCATGCTTCGGTTGTCACTTCAGTTGCGGGCCATCATCGCACAACTGCGGCTCGCGCGTACCCGCACCGTGCTCGGCCTGCGCCAGGCGATTACCGTGGTCGACAACATCGGTGAACGCGACGAATTGACAAGGAGGACAGGGCCGTAATGGTGACCCGGTTGTCCCCTGCGGACGCGTCCTTCTATCGGCTGGAGAACTCCGCGACGCCGATGTATGTGGGATCACTGTCGATCCTGCGCCGTCCGCGCGCCGGATTGAGCTACGAGACGCTCCTGGCCACCGTCGAACAGCGACTGGCGCAGATACCGCGCTATCGGCAGAAGGTCCGCGAAGTGGGGATCGGCGCGGCCAGGCCGGTGTGGATTGACGACAGCGACTTCGACATCAACTATCACGTCAGGCGGTCGGCGCTGCCATCGCCGGGCGATGACGAGCAGCTGCACGACCTGGTCGCGCGGCTGGCGGCAAGGCCGCTGAACAAGCACCGGCCATTGTGGGAGATGTACCTCGTCGAAGGCCTCTCCAAAAACCGCGTCGCCTTGTACACCAAGTCACACCAGGCGCTGATCAACGGCATGACCGCGCTGGAGATCGGCCACGTCATCGCCGATCGCAGGCAACATCCGCCGCCGTTCCCCGAAGACATCTGGATACCGGAACGCGAACCCGGTTCCACCCGGCTGTTGCTGGGTGCGCTCGCCGACTGGGTGGTGGGGCCGGGCGCGCAGTTGCAGGCCGTCGGATCCGCCGTGGCCGGGTTGGCAACGGACTATGGCGAACTGCTCGACGCCGGGCGCCGCGCCATCGACGTTGCGCGCACGGTATTGCGTGGCACTGCGCCCAGTAGCCCGCTCAACGCCACCGTTTCGCGCAACCGGCGGTTCGCGGTTGCCCGCGCAAGCCTCGAAGACTACCGAACTGTGCGAGCGCGCTATGACTGCGACGTCAATGACGTGGTGCTGGCGGTAGTGGCTGGCGCATTAAGCAACTGGTTGATGTCACGCGGTGAAACAGTGTCACCGACCGCGACGGTCCGGGCGATGGCGCCGTTGTCGGTTTATGCCGAAGATCAACTCGACGCAGCTGGTCCTGGCCAGGCGATCAGCCAAGTGACGCCGTTCCTGGTCGACCTGCCGGTAGGCGAGGTCAACGCCGTGGTGCGGCTGTCGCAGATCGCGCACGCCACTGAATCGAACCCGACGGCCGCCAGTCTGGTCGACGCCAGGACCATCGTCACCCTGTCAGGTTTTGCGCCACCGACGTTGCACGCCATGGGTATCCGGCTAGCGACCAGCTTTCCCAGCTTGTCCAAGCGGGCGTTCAACCTGTTGATCACCAATGCCCCCGGAGCTCAGTCGCAGATGTACATCGCCGGTACGAAGTTACTGGAGACCTACGCCGTGCCTCCGCTGCTGCACAACCAGGCTCTGGCCATCGGTGTGACGTCCTACAACGGCATGTTGTATTTCGGAATCAATGCCGACCGCGACGCGATGAGCGATGTCGAAATGCTGCCCGGGCTGTTGAGCCAATCACTCGACGAGCTTCTGGAAGCTTCTCGCTCTTAGTTGGTGGGGGG
>Ga0070763_10000021_pt1 | contig 29084 bp, 24 predicted proteins | sample HubBroMetageWRM3_FD_67279 | JGI IMG/M metagenome (GOLD analysis project Ga0070763, IMG submission 67279) | Warmed soil microbial communities from the Hubbard Brook experimental Forest, New Hampshire - Hubbard Brook CCASE Soil Metagenome WRM 3 | ecosystem: Environmental > Terrestrial > Soil >... | reverse complement strand
GCATTTCAGCCGAAACCTTCCAGACCTATCTCGCGCCGCTCTTCGCCGATCGGCAGGCGATCCGGAACCTCGAACGCTGGTTCGCCTCGTCGCATGACTGCAGCCAGACCGTGGTGGTCGAACCGCTGCTGCGCCGGCTCGACGCACCGACCCTGATCGTCTGGGGTACCGCGGACATCTTCTTCCCGGTCAAGTGGGCCTACTGGCTGCGCGGGGCGATTCCCGGCGCCCGCCAAGTCGTCGAGCTCGAGGGCGCCAAGCTGTTCTTCCCCGAGGAGCGCCCCGACGAGTTCGCCCAGGCTTTGCGCGCGCATTGGTAACCGGGGCTCATCATGGCAAACGCCTTCCAAACATCGGTCCTGACGATCGCCACGCTGTTCTGCCTGTTGACGACCTGGAGCAGCGGGACGGCGCCCGCGAGGTTCGCCGAAGGGCTTGGCCTCGCGATCGCGAACACCGGCGGCTACAACGAAATCAGGGCCCAATATGCCGGTTTCTTCCTGGCCGTCGCGCTGGTTTGCGGGGCATCGCTCGCCGGTGTGGTCTCACGGCAGGCAGCGTTTATCGTTCTCATTGTCGTCTTCGGCGGCTTGATTGCCGGCCGTCTCGCAAGCCTTGCGCTCGATGGCGGCGCCGCGGGCTATGGACCGACCATTCGCTCGCTTTACCTGATCGATGCCATTGCCTTTGCACTGGCGATTGCAGCGCTTGCCGTCGACAGGCAGGCCTGAGGCGGCTGCTGTCTAGGCGAGGTCGAGATGGCAGGCGACGCGATGGCCATCGGCAATCGAGCGGAGCACGGGCGTCTCCTCCGCACAACGGGCCATCGCCCGGGGGCAGCGGTCGCGGAACCGGCAGCCCGAGGGCGGCTCGCGCGCGTCCGGGACGTTGCCGCTGATCGGCAGCGGGGCGCGCGACTGGTCGGCGTCGGGAACCGGAACGGCCGCGACCAACGCCTGGCTGTAGGGATGGCGGGGCCGCCGGACGATCTCCTCGGTCGGCCCGTCCTCGACGATGCACCCGAGATACATGACCAGCGTGCGCTCGCAGAGGTAACGCACCAGGGCGAGATCGTGCGAGATATAGACGGCGCTCAATCCCATTGTATCGCGCACCTCGCGCATCAAGGCGAGGATGCCGGCGCGCACGCTGACATCGAGCATCGACACCGGCTCGTCGGCGACCAGGAAGCGCGGCGCGAGCACCAGCGCGCGCGCCAGCACGACGCGTTGGAGCTGCCCGCCGCTCAGCTGATGCGGATACTTGTCGAGATAGCGGTCGAGGTCGGGCAGGTGCACGCGCCGGAAGGCCGCCGCGACGCGATCCAGGTGCTCGGCCTTGTCGATCCCGGCATTGAGCAGCGGTTCGGCGACGGCGCGGTAGATGGTGAAGCGCGGGTTGAGCGCATCGAACGGGTTCTGGAAAACCAGCTGGGCCTGGCGCCGGAAGGCGCGCAGGCCCTCGCCGGCCAGTCCGGCAAGCGGGGCGCCGTCGAAAGCGATCGAACCCGCGGTCGGCTCGACGAGCTTCAACATCAGACGCCCCAGGGTGGTCTTGCCACAGCCCGATTCGCCCACGATGGCCACGGCATCGCCCGAGCCCACGTCGAAACTCACGCCGTCGAGTGCATGCACCGCCGGATGCTCGCCGCGCACGACCTCGCCCAGCGAGCGCGCGACGGGGAAGTGTTTTACGACATCGCGAAGTTCGACGAGCGTTGCCATGTCGCGGGATCCATTGCGGCTTTGCGGAGCGAGAGGGCCTCGTCGTCGCGCAGGCAGGCCGAGGCATGGGCCTGTTTGCCGCCGCCGGCCATCAGCGCTGCGCTTGTCGTGCAGGCTGCCAGGACGAAGGGGCAGCGCGGTGCGAAACGGCAGCCGGGTGGCGGATCGCTGAGGTCGGGCGGGCTGCCGCCGATCGGCACCAGCTCCAGCGCGTCCGACATCAGGTCGGGGAAGGCGTTGCGCAAGCCCATCGTATAGGGATGGCGCGGCCGCGCCAGCACCTCGCGCACCGGGCCGCTTTCGATCACCTGGCCGGCATACATCACGACCACATCGTCGCAGAGATAGGCCACGACGCTGATGTCGTGCGTCACCAGCACCATCGAGAGCCTGAGGCGCTGCTGCAGGGTGCGCAGCATGTCGAGGATCTGGCGCTGCACGATGACGTCGAGCGCCGTCACCGGTTCGTCGGCCAGCAACAGGCTGGGCTTCAGCGCCAGCGCCATGGCGATCGCGGCGCGCTGGCGCATGCCGCCGGAGAACTGATGCGGATAGTCGGCGAGCCGGCTTTCGCTAAGGCCCACCAGGTCGAACAGCTCTGCCGCTCGGGCGCGGGCGGCACTGCGCGAGGCGTTGCCGCGCTTGGTCAGCACCTCCACGAGCTGGGCGCCCACGGTGTAGACCGGATCGAGCGAACTCATGGCGCTTTGCGGCACATAGGCGATGTCGCGCCACAAGAGCTTGCGGGTGGTGGCCTCGTCGATCGCCTGGCCTTTGAAGACGACCCTGCCGCCGGCGCGCCTGCCGTTCTCGGCCAGCACGCCCATGATGGCGCGCACCGCGGTGGTCTTGCCACAGCCCGATTCGCCCACCAAGCCGACGATGCGACCTTGGGGGACGGCAAACGACGCGCCGTCGACCGCGCGCACGGCGCCGGCCCGGGTGCTGTAGTGGATTTTCAGGCCGTCGACTTCGAGGATCATCGGCCGCGCAGCCTCGGCATGAAGACCTCTTCGTAGCCGCGGCTGATGAAGAAGCCCGCCACCACCACCAGGATGATGCAGACGCCGGGCGGCACGAACCAGGCGTACTGGCCGCGCGACAGCGCCTGCGAGGAGAAGGCGTCCTGCAGCATGTAACCCCACGACACGCTTTCGGAATCGCCGAAGCCCAGGAAGCTGACGCTCGCCTCGGTGATGATCGCCCAGCCGATGGCGATGGCGGCATAGACGAAGCTGAGCGGCAGGATGTTGGGCGCGATGTGCACGAACAGGATGCGCCAGGAGCTGGCGCCGGTGACGCGTGCCGCCTCGACATAGGCACGTTCCCGAAGCGTCAGCACCTGGCTGCGGATCACGCGCGCCGAGTTGGGCCACAGGAGCAGCGCGACGGCGAACACAATGTTGGAGGTGCTGGCGCCTAAAAAGCCCGTGAGCACGATGACGAACGGCAGGAAGGGCAGGCTGAGCGCCATGTCGGCGATGCGCATCAGCACCGCGTCGACCATGCCGCCGAAGTAGCCCGCCACCAGGCCGACAACGGTGCCGACGATGGCGACGATGATCGCGGCCGACAGGCCGACCGCGAGCGCGCTCCGTGTGCCGTGCACGAGCTGGGCATAGATGTCGCGGCCGAGATTGGTCGTGCCGAGCGGAAAGTCGAGGCCGGGCGGCACGTTGGCCGCGAGCTTGCCGGCCTTGGTGAACAGGATCTCCAGCGGATCGAGCGGCGCCAGCTGATCGGCGAACAGCGCCACCAGCACGAAGAGCAGGTAGATGAGCAGGCCCGTGAAGGCGAAAGGATCCCTGAGCGGCATCGCCGCCATGCGCCGCAGCACGGGCAACCGCGGCCAGCCCGCCTGCGCGGCCGAAGCCGCTTCGGCGCGGCGAAGGCCCGTTCGCACCGGGAGGACGGGGTCAGCCCTTTCGGCCATGGCTCACCCGCGGGTCGAGGACCATGTATAAAAGGTCGGCGACGAAGTTCATCAGCGCCAGCACCAGCGCGATCATCAGGAAGGCACCCTGGGCCAGCGGATAGTCGTGGACCGAGACCGCCTGCACCAGCAGCCGGCCGATGCCGGGCCAGCTGAACACCGTCTCGATCACGACATTGCCGCCCATCGACAGACCGACGCCCAGTGCGAAGGCGGTGACGACCGGCAGCAGCGCATTGCGCGCCGCGTGGTTGATGACGATGCGCCATTCGGAAAAGCCCTTCATGCGCGCCATGGTGACGAACTCCTCGTGCATCACCTCCAGCATGTTGGATCGCATCAGCAGCAGGGGCAGGCCCTGCAGGTAGAGGGCGAGCGTCAGGACGGGCAAGGCGAGATGGTGGAGGTAATCCCACGAGGCGATGCGCTGCCAGTCGTTGGCATAGGCCACGCCCGGGCTGCTGGCGCCGCCCGAGGGGAACCATCCGGCGTTGAACGAGAGCAGCGCCAGCAGCACCATGCCGATCCAGAATTCGGGCGCGGCACGCGTTGCCAGCACGGCCGGCACGGCAACCCTTTCGATCCAGCTGCCGCGCTTCCAGGCGAGCCAGGCGCCGGCCAGGACGCCGAAGATGTAGGCGATGATCAGCGAGGCGAGCGTCAGGATCAGCGAGTTGGGCAACACTTCGAGCAGGATGGTGAGCACCGGCCGGCGCTGGAAGAAGGACAGGCCGAACTCGCCGCGCAGAAGATTGCCGAGGTAGATGAAGTATTGCTGCCACATCGGCCTATCGAGGCCGAACTGCTCGAGCATCGCCTGCTGCTGGTCGGCATTCAGGTTTTCGTTTATGAACGCGGCGAGCGGCGTGCCCGGCATCAGCCGGAACATGAAGAACAGGATCGTCGTGACAGCCAGCAGCGCCAGCGCGTTGTGGGTGAAGCGCTCGAGGACGAGCTTCATTGCCGGAGCGCGGACCTCCAGGTCCGCCTCATGATTCTAAGCGGACCTGGAGGTCCGCTCTCCGATGACAGCATCTGCATGTCATTCCGTCGTCAGCTTTTCTTGCTTGCCGACCGGGTAGTAGAGCTTGCCGCCGACCAAGCGATAGCCCGCATCCTGCAGGATCTTCTTGGCCTCGGCGATGCCGGTCTTGAGCTGGTCGACCGCGGGATCGTGCCAGAAGGTCAGGACCGGCGAGACGTGGCTGTTGGCCGGAATCGCATAGTCCTGCCAGGCGGCCGAAACCATCAGATGGCGGTCGATGGCAAGCGACAGGGCGCGCCGGAACGCCACGTCGTCGAACGGCGGGCGGCGGTTGTTGAAGGCGACATACTCGAAGCCGATATCGACCTCACTCCGGATGGCGATGTCGGGATTTTCCTTGGCGAAGTTGACCAGCACCTCGGGATCGCCGCCGAAGATGCCGATGAAGTTGAGCTCGCCGCGCTTCAGCATGCCGAGCGTCGCTTCGGCGTTGGGCACGATGCGCATGATCCAGCGCTCGACCTTGGGCGCCGCGAAATGCTCGCCGTTGCGCTCGAGCAGGATCTCCTCGGTGGGCTTCCAGCGCACCATCTTGAAGGGCCCCGAGCCGATGTAGGACACCTCCTTGAGCTGCTCGGCGTTTTCCGGCTTGCCCGCCAGGTCCTTCAGCACCGGCTCCCAGATGTGCTTGGGGATCAGGTTGATCTTGGCGAGCGAGGCGGTGAGGAAGGTGGTGTTGGGCTGCTTGAGCTTGAAGCGCAGGCTCAAATCGCCGGTCTTCTCCATCGCCGCGATGTCGGTGACGAAGGGTTTGTACATCGGCGCCTTGTCACCCGCCGGCGCTTCGAAGGAGAAGATGACGTCCTCGACCGTGACCGGCTTGCCGTCGTGCCATTTCATGCCGGCGCGCAGCTTGACGTCGACGGTCTTGTCGTCGACCCACGTCACGCTTTCGGCCGCCCAGGGCTGCGGCATGCCGTCCGGGCCGATGCGCATCACGCGATCCCAGATCAGGTCGGTGATCCAGCTGTCGACCGCGCCGCCGATATAGAGCGGGTTGGTGGCGTTGATCGTCTCGTTGCTGTTGATGATCAGGTCCTTCTGCGCCCCAAGCGGCTCGATCTTGAGGAAGGTCCAGATGTTGCGGATGCCGATGCCGCTCTGGTTGACGACGGTGTCCTCCTTGAACACCGCCTTGTTGAAGGCCAGCGCATACTTGGGGTGGACCAGGAAGGCCTGAGGCTGGTCGCGGTTGATGATTTCCTGCAGGGCGAAGGCGGTCTTGCGCCGCTCATCGCGGTCGAGCTGGGTGCGCTGCTTCTCCGCCAGCTTGTCGTATTCGGGATTGATGTAGCCGATGAAGTTGTAACCCTTCTCGGCGTAGCTCGAATGGTAGAGGCTGTATAAAAACTCGTCGGGATCGCTGCGCTCGGGCCGGCCGACCATGCGCCACATCGTGGCGTCCCACTTGTCGCGACTGAACCAGATGAGCTGGGTCTGGGCCTGGCGCTGCAAGGGCTTGACCTCGACCTCCAGCCCGAGCTTGCGCCATTCCTGGGCGATGAGCTGCGACGCTTGGTAGCTCTGCGGCAAGGCCGCCTGCGGCCATGTGTAGAGGTTGATCTTGCGCACCTTCTCGGTGGGGCCTTGCGCGAAGGCTGCCGTCGCCATCCCCAGTGCGGCGAATGCCACCGCTGCTGCAATCGCGAGCTTCCTCATGACGCCTCCTTGGCCAGGGCGAGTCGCGCCTGGCGCGTGTATTGGTTCTCCGGAACGCGTAAGCCCAAATTCTCGCGCAACGTCGTGCCTTCGTACTCGGTGCGGAAGACGCCGCGCCGCTGCAGCTCGGGAACGACCTGGCGGCAGAAATCCTCGAACGGCTTGGGATAGTGGTTGCACACGACGTTGAAGCCGTCGGCAGCCTCTTCCTTCAGCCACGCTTCCATCTCGTCGGCCATGTATTCGGGCGTGCCGACCAGCACACGATGGCCGGTCCCGGCGGCGGTGTGGCGGGCGATCTGGCGCAACGTCATGTTGCCCTCGCGCGCGGTGCGCACCACCAGGGCCTGGCGGGCCTTGGCGGCATTGCTGGGCGGCAGCTCGGGCAGCGGTCCGTCGAGCGGAAACTTGGTGAGGTCGAGGCCGCCCGAGATATGCGACAGCGACTGCAGCGCCACGTCGTCGGGCATCAGCGACTGCAGGTATTCGTAGTTCTCGCGCGCCTCTTCCATGGTGCGGCCGAGCACGGGGGTGAGGCCCGGCATGATCTTGATGTCGTCGGGCCCCCGGCCGTAGCGGGCGGCGCGGCTCTTGATGTCGGCGTAGAAGGCCTTGGCCTCGTCGATTTTCGTCTGGGCGGTGAACACCACGTCGGCGGTGCGTGCCGCGAGCTCGCGCCCGGCCTCGGACGAGCCCGCCTGCGCCACCACCGGCCAGCCCTGGGGCGAGCGGGTGATGTTGAGCGGTCCCTTGACCTTGAAGTGCTTGCCGACATGGTCGAGGAAGTGGATCTTGTCGCGGTCCATGTAGACGCCGCGTTGTTTGTCGCGCAGCAGACCGCCGTCTTCCCAACTGTCCCACAGGCCGGTCACGACCTCGTAGAATTCGGCGGCGCGCTCGTAGCGCCCGGCGTGCGCCAGGTGCTCGTCGAAGCCGAAGTTCTCCGACTCGTCCTCGATCTGTGACGTCACCAGGTTCCAGCCGGCGCGACCGCCGCTGATATGATCGATCGAGGCGAAGCGCCGGGCGATGTTGTAGGGCTCGTTGTAGGTCGTGGTCGCGGTCGCGACCAGGCCGATCCGGCTCGTCACCATGGCCAGCGCGGCGAGCGTCGCCGTCGGCTCGAGCTTGACGGTGCGCGAGAGCTTGGCGCGGGTGCGCTCGCCGCGCGCGAGCGCGCGGCTGCCGGCCACGCCCACCGTGTCCTGGAAGAAGATCGTATCGAACTTGGCGGCTTCCGCGACCTGGGTGATGTGGGCGTATTCGCGGAAATCCATGTCGGCCGTGGCGACCGCATCGGGATGGCGCCAGCCCGCCAGATGGTTGCCCGGCACGCTGAAGAAGCCGCCCAGCCTGAGTTGGCGAGGCTTAGTGGCGGCCATGACCGAACCTTGGAGCAATATTGTCACCCCGAGCGAAGCGCCTGCCCTGAGCGAAGTCGAAGGGAGGGGCCTTTGAGGCAACAGAAAAGGTCCCTCGCTGCGCTCGGGATGACAGCGGGGTCTGCATCAGACATTGGCGATTCCAGGTACTAGTCATTGGACGCTGCCGCGTTCACCTGGACGGTCGCACGGTTCTTGGTGTGGATGTTCGGGGGAATCGGCACGCCGAGATTTTCCCTGAAAGTCTTGCCCTCGTATTCGGTGCGGAAGATGCCGCGCCGCTGCAGCTCGGGGATGACCATGGTCACCCATTCCTCGAGCGGCTTGGGATAGTGCGGGAACAGGAGGTTGAAGCCGTCGCAGGCACCGGCTTCGAGCCAGGCCTGCATGTCGTCGGCGAGCTGCTGGGGCGTGCCATAGAGCACGCGATGGGCCTGGCTCATGGCCAGTACGCGGCCGATCTCGCGGATCGTCATGCCGCGCTTGCCCATGGCGATGATCATCTCCTGGCGCGCCCGCGCGGCGTTGCTCGGCTTCAGCTCGGGCAAAGGTCCGTCGGGATCCAGGCTGAAGATGTCGACGCCGCCGGCGAGCCGCGCGACGCCCGCGATGCCGACGCCGTCGTCGACCAGCGAGCGCAGCTCTTCGTATTTCTCACGCGCCTCCGTTTCGGTGCGGCCGACGATCGGCATGATGCCGGGAAAGATGCGGATGTCTTCCGGCCCGCGCCCATAGTTCGTCACGCGCGAGCGCATGTCGTTGCAGAAATCCTGGCCTTCCTTGATGGTGGTCTGGGCCGTGAACACCATGTCGGCGGTGCGGGCGGCAAGCTCCATGCCGACGTCCGAGGAGCCCGCCTGCGCCACGACCGGGCGGCCCTGCGGCGAGCGTGCTACGTTGAGCGGCCCGCGCACCGTGAAGTGCTTTCCCTTGTGGCGGAGGATGTGCATCTTGTCGAAGTCGAACCAGACGCCGCTCTTCTTGTCGCGCAGAAAGGCATCGTCCTCCCAGCTGTCCCACAGACCGACGACGACGTCGTGGAACTCGGCGGCGCGGTCGTAGCGCACGCCGTGCTCGAAATGGGCGTCGCGGCCGAAATTCACCGCCTCGTCCTCGGCCTGCGAGGTGACGAGGTTCCAGCCGGCGCGGCCGCCGCTGATATGGTCGATGGTGAGGAAGCGGCGCGCGACGTTGTAGGGCTCGTTGTAGGAAGTCGTGCAGGTCGACACCAAGCCGATATGGCTGGTGATCGCGGCAAGGGCTGCAATCGCGCTCACCGGTTCGATATGCACCTGCCTGCCGTTCTTCGCCCGGAACGGCTTGCCGCCATAGACCGCGGTGCTGCCGGGGATGGCGACGCTGTCCTGGAAGAACATGCAGTCGAGCTTGCCGCGCTCGGCCATGCGCGCCATGTCGGCGAGGTAACGGAAGTCGAGATCTGTTTCGCAGATCGCGTCGGGATGGCGCCAGCCTGTCGGGTGACAGCCAGGAACGCTGAAGAAGGCGCCGAAGCGCAGCTGGCGCCGGGCCATCGTCATTGGGTCACCGTCATGCGAACTGTCCGGAAGTCATGCAGTTAGTATGCCAACGAAGCGCTTCGACGCGAATATCAAAACCGATGCCGCGCGTCGTATTATGCTGCAGCCGATGGAAACCCTGAACCACAGCGAAACGCCCGAGAAGGACCTCCCGCTGCGCTACGACATACGGTTGCTCGGGCGCATCCTGGGCGACACGGTGCGTGCCCAGGAGGGCGACGCGGTGTTCGAACTGGTCGAACACATCAGGCGTACGGGCGTCCAGTTCCACCGCAACGCCGACGAGGCCGCCCGGCAGGAACTGCAGACGATCATGAGCGGCCTGCCGACGGACCAGGCGCTGCGCATCATCCGGGCTTTCGGCTATTTCTCGCATCTCGCCAACCTCGCCGAAGACCAGCACCACATCCGCCGCACCCGTGCCTATGCCATGGCCAAGGCGCCGCCGCGGCAGGGCACGATGGCCTATGCACTCGATCGCGCCCGCAACGCCGGCATCTCCCGGGAACAACTGCAGGCATTCTTCGCCCACGCTCTCTGCAGCCCGGTCCTGACAGCGCACCCCACGGAGGTCCGCCGCAAGAGCTCGATCGACCGCGAGATGGAGATTGCGCGGCTGCTCGACGAGCGCGACCGCATCCAGTTCACGCCGGAGGAGCTGGCCGCCAACCGCAGGGCGCTGCGCCGCGCCGTGCTCACTTTGTGGCAGACCAGCCTGGTGCGCGGCAAGCGCCTCAGGGTCATCGACGAGGTCGCCAATGGCTTGGCCTACTACGACCACACCTTCCTGCACGCGCTGCCGGTCTTCTACGCCGACCTCGAGGATCGACTCGGCGCCCTTGATCCGGCATGGCGCGACCTCGAGGTACCGTCCTTCCTGCGCATGGGGAGCTGGATCGGCGGCGACCGCGACGGCAATCCCTTCGTCACGGCCGACGTGACGGCGCAGGCGCTCGCCATGCAAAGCCAGCGGGTGCTGCGTTTCTATCTCGACGAGCTGCATCTGCTGGGCGGCGAGCTGCCGCTCGATGGTCGCATCGTGCGCATCTCCGGTGGCCTCGGCGCGCTGGCGGAAGGCTCGCCCGACCGCTCGCCGGAGCGCCAGGACGAACCGTACCGGCGCGCCATCGTCGGCATTTACGCCAGGCTGGCCGCCACCGCCTGGGCGCTCGACAAGCTGGACGCGCCACATCCTGCGGTCGGGCCGGCACCGGCCTATGATGCGGCGGGCGAGCTGACAGCCGACCTCGATACACTCTCCGATTCGCTCGCCGCCAACGGCTCGGCAGGCCTGGCGCGCGGCCGCTTGCGGTCGTTGCGGCGCGCGGTCGACGTTTTCGGTTTTCATCTCGCGTCGCTCGACCTGCGGCAGAATTCCGATGTGCACGCACGCGTCATGGCCGAATTGGTCGAGGCGGCCGGAGTCAGTGCCGACTACGGGACCCTGGCCGAGGGCGCGCGCGTGGCGCTGCTCGCCGGCGAGATCGGTAACCCGCGGCCGCTGGCGGCGCTGCATCAGGCGTATGGCGACGAAACGGCCGGGGAGCTCGCGATGCTGCGCGTGGTGGCGGATGCACACCGGCGCTATGGCCCGGCCGCCGTGCCGACCTACGTGATTTCCAAGGCTGACAGCGTCTCCGACATCCTGGAAGTGGCGGTGCTGCTTAAGGAGGTGGGACTGCTGCGCCCGCGTGAGGGCCGGCTCGACGTCGACATCGCGCCGTTGTTCGAGACCATCGGCGACCTGCAGCGCTGCGGCCGGATCATGGACGAGCTTTTGGGCCTGCCGGCCTATCGCCGGCTGCTCGCCTCGCGCGGCGGCACCCAGGAGGTGATGCTGGGCTACTCCGACAGCAACAAGGACGGTGGCTACCTGACCTCGACCTGGGAGCTCTACAAGGCCGAGCTGGCGCTGATCGATGTCTTCCGGCGTCACCAGGTCGGATTGCGCCTGTTCCACGGCCGCGGCGGCTCGGTCGGCCGGGGCGGTGGGCCGAGCTACGAGGCGATCCTGGCGCAACCGCCGGGCGCCCTGCAGGGCCAGATCCGGGTCACCGAGCAGGGCGAGGTGATCGCCGGCAAGTACTCCAACGCCGAGGTCGGCCGGCGCAATCTCGAGACCCTGGCCGCCGCCACGCTTGAGGCGACTCTGCTGGAGGCGGACCGGCCGCAGCCGCCCGCCGAGTATCTTGCCGTCATGGAGGAATTGTCGGCGTACGCCTACCGTGCCTATCGCGACCTGGTCTACGAGAGCGAAGGCTTCGACCAGTATTTCCGCGAGTCCACAGTGCTGGAAGAGATCGCCAGCCTCAATATCGGCAGCCGCCCGGCGTCGCGTTCGAGCCGGCAGCGCATCGAGGATCTGCGCGCCATCCCGTGGGTGTTCAGCTGGGCGCAATGCCGGCTGATGCTGCCGGGCTGGTACGGGTTCGGCGCGGCGGTCAAGGCGTGGACGGGCGCACGGTCCGGCAACGGGATGGCGACGTTGCAGGCGATGCATGACAACTGGCCGTTCTTCCGGACCGTGCTTTCGAACATGGACATGGTGCTGGCCAAGAGCGACATCGCCATCGCCTCGCGCTACGCCGAGCTGGTCGCCGACGCCAAGCTCCGTCAGTCGATCTTCAGCCGCCTTCGCGGGGAGTGGCAGGCGTCGATCGACGCGGTCCTCGCCATCACGCGGCAGCAGACGCTGCTGGAGAGCAATCCCCTGCTGGCACGCTCGATCCGCAACCGCTTTCCCTACATCGATCCGCTCAACCACGTGCAGATCGAGTTGCTCCGGCGCCACCGGGCGGGCGACGCCGACCCGGGCGTCGTGCAAGGCATTCATCTCAGTATCAATGGTATTGCAGCCGGTCTGCGGAACAGCGGGTAGGCGGGGACGCCGCCGCCGGCGCTTCCAATCTTCGACCATGAGTTGCGTGTGGTCGTCCGGCGACACCGCGCAACATTTGCGTGTGACCGCCGGAACCTCTTCGGGACTGCAGCGTTTCACGATGGGGCGCTCCTATTCCGGATACCGTCCCTGGACGGCGCTCCGCCTTCCGAATCTCTCTATGGGGGATGGATCATGCTCAAGAAGCTATTGGTTGTATTTGCGGCGACGTTCTTGCTGGGCGCTTGCGCCTCGGAACAGCCGCCTCCGCCGCCGCCACCACCGCAGCAGCCCATGGCGCAGGCCCCGACCTTCATGGTGTTCTTCGATTGGGATAGCTCGCGGCTTTCGCCGGCTTCTCTCAATGTGATCACCCAGGCGGTCACGGCCTTCAGGTCCACCGGCAACGCCCGCGTCACGGCGACCGGTCACACCGACACCACCGGCCCGGAAAGCTACAATATGGCCCTGTCGCTCCGGCGCGCGAACGCGGTGAAGAACGAGATGGTTCGCCAGGGCGTCCCGGCCGACGCCATCGCCGTGATCGGCAAGGGCGAGACCCAGCTGCTGGTACCGACCGGCGACAACGTGCGCGAGCCGCAGAACCGCCGGGTCGAGATCGTGATCGGCGGCACCGGAGGAGGCCAAGTAGTGTCGAGCGTCTTTTCAGACCCCCGGTCCTACTGCAAAGCCTTGAGCGACAAGGTGCGCCAGTATCGCACCTCCCAGGCCGATACCCCTGAAGCAGCCGCGATGGCCCAGTGCGACGCAGGCAACTATCAGGCCGGCATCCCGGTGCTTGAGGATTCCCTGATTAGAAACAACATCCCGCTTCCGGCGCCCGGCTACCGTTGGCCCGGGCAGCCCATTGTGTCGCGCTGAACGATTGCCTTCGACGGGTGGCAAGCGGCAACGCCTGCCACCCCTTTTGAAGAAAAGGTGAAGAAAAGGCGGCCTTCGCGAGGGCCGCCTTTTTCATGGGCGGGCGCGCGTCAGTTGAGCCGCGCTGCCTGCGCCATCGCTTCCAGCGCCTCGGGCTGGCGGGAACGGACATTGAGTGCGTCGGCGCCGCTCTCCTCCCACGCGCGATAGCGCTGGCGGATGCGGGCGGGCGGCCCCACCAGCGACTTCATGTCGACCCAGTCGTCGGGCACGGCGGCGATGGCTTCGTCCTTGCGGCCTGCCAGGTAGAGTTCCTGGATGCGCTTCGCCGCATCGCCGAAGCCGCGGCGCACCATGATGTCGTTGTGGAAGTTCTTGCTGCGGTGGCCCATGCCGCCGACGTAAAGCGCCACCTCGGGCTTCAGCCGGCCGAGCGCTCCGGCGACGTCATTATCAACCTCGACATGCACCGAAGCGTGGACGGAAAAGTTCGCGAAGCCCTTGCCGTTGCCGGCCCGGCGGAAGCCTTCTTCAAGCCAGGGCCTGTACTCTTCCATGGTGCCGGGCATGAAGCCCATGGGCAGCCAGCCATCGGCGATCTCGGCGGTGAGCTTGACGGTCGCTTCGTTACCAGTCGCCAGGTAGATCGGGATGTGCGGGTTCATGTGCAGGATGGATTTCAGCGGCTTGCCGATTCCCGTGGCGCCGGGCCCGTTGTAGGGCAGCGCGATTTCGCGGCCGTCGTGCGTCACCGGTGTCTCGCGGGCGAAGATCTTGCGCATGATCGCGACGTAGTCGCGGATGCGCCAGTAGGGCCTGCCCCAGGGTTGGCCGTACCAGCCTTCGACGATCTGCGGGCCCGAGACGCCGAGGCCAACGATGAAGCGGCCGCCGCCGGCCATCGCATCGACCGTCGCCGCCGACATCGCCGCGTTCGCGGGTGTCCGGGCGGCCAGTTGCATGATGCCCGTGCCGAGCTTGATGCGGCTGGTGTGCGCCGCCAGGAAGGCCAGCGGCGTCACCGCGTCGGAGCCATAGGCTTCCGCCGTCCACACCGATTCGTAGCCCAACTCCTCGGCGCGCTGCACGAGCTTCACCGGAATGTCCAGATGCGCGCCGGAATAACCGATCGCCAAACCCAATTTCATCGCGGTTCCTCCCGTGCCAAGCGGAACCTATAATGACCCCAAAAGCTCGCCGGGGGGAAACAAGATGGAACGCGTTGCGACGGGCTTCGGCCTGATCGAAGGCCCTGTCTGGGACCCGGCCCGCGGGCTCTATTTCAGCGACGTCATCAATGGCGGCGTGCATCTGCTGGATCGCGCCGGGACGGTGTCGCTGGTGATCCCCAAGCGGCGCGGCATCGGCGGCATGGCGCTGCATGCGTCGGATGGCCTGGTGGTCGGCGGACGCGACATCGCCGTCGTGCGGCTGGCCGACGGCCACACGCGTTCGCTGCTTTCGCTGGACGCCATTCCCGGCGCCACGGGCTTCAACGACCTCACCACCGATCGGGCGGGGCGCGTCTATGTCGGCTCACTCGCCTTCCGCGTCTTCGGCGGCGATGCGCCGAAGCCCGGCCACCTTCATGTGATCGATCTCGACGGAACAATGCGCACGCTGTCGGACGGCGTCATGCTGACCAACGGACTTGGCTTTTCTCCCGATGAGCGGCGTCTTTACCATTCCGACTCCCGCGCGGCCCTGGTCCGGGTCTATGACGTGGCGACGGACGGCTCGATGGGCCCGTGGCGCCAGTTCGCCGCTCTCGGCGCCGAAGGTGTGCCGGATGGCCTCAAGGTGGCGAGCGACGGGTCGGTCTGGGTGGCCGACGCCCATGGCGGCAGGGTGGTCGTGTTCGACCAGGACGGCACGCACTGGCAGGATATGCCTGTGCCATTGCCGATGGTCACCAGCCTGTGTTTCGGGGGCGACGACCTCCGTGATCTCTACATCGTCACCGGCTCCCGCGGTGGGCCGTCGGAGAATTGCGGCAGTATCTTTCGCACGCGGGTCGCCGTCGCCGGCCTGGCGTTGCCGCCGGCGCGAGTCGCCGCCTGATCGAGGAGCATCATGAAAGTCTTTGTCTTCGACCTTTTGGCGTACGGCGAGAACCTGGAGCATCTCAAGGTCGGCTCGGAGCTGCCCTATCCCTTGAGCCAGCGGCATTTCAAGGCCGACGTGGCGGTGCGCACCTACGCCGAGCATCTCGATGCCTGGGAAGAGATGGACCGGTTGGGTTACGACGGTGTCGGCTTCAACGAGCATCATTGCTCGCCCTACGGGCTGATGAATTCGCCCAACCTGATGGCGGCGGCCGCCGCGCAGCGCACCAAGAAGCTGAAACTGCTGATCTACGGGAATCTGCTGCCGCTGCATGAGCCGCTGCGGCTGGCCGAGGAGCTGGCGATGCTCGACTGCCTGTCGAACGGCCGGCTGATCTCCGGCTTCGCGCGCGGCATCCCGCGCGAATACCAGGTGCACAATGTGTCGCTGGCCGAATCGCGCGCCCGTTTCGAAGAGGCCTTCGAGATCGTCACCCGCGCCTGGACCGAAGACGTCTTCTCCTACGAGGGCAAGTTCTGGTCGTACAAGGACGTGGCGATCTGGCCGCGCCCGGTGCAACGGCCCCATCCCGAGATCTGGATCCCGATCGTCGGCAGCAAGGAATCGATCGAGTTCGCCGGCAAGCATGACATCCCGATCACCCCGGGCCTGGGCGGCGGCGGGCTGCGCAACGACATCATCGCCTATTACGCCAAATGCCTCGCCAATGCCGGTCACCGCATCACGCCCAATCATCTGTCGCTCGGCATCAACGCCTACGTCGCCGATTCAAAGGCCCAGGCGGTCAGGGAAATGGCGCCCTATCATCTCTATTTCAATCGCACGCTGTTCAGCCACGGCAACTTCACCGAGACCGCGCTGCAGCGCCAGGCGGGCTACTCCAGCCAGAGCTCGACCGACTATGTGCGGCCCGAGAACCAGCGTGCCGCAGCCCTGCTGCGCGAGGACTTCCGCAACCTCACCCTGGCCGACGTCGAGCGGCAGGCCGAAAGCCTGCCGTGGGGAACGCCCCAGGAAGTGACCGAGCGCATCATCGCGGCCGCCGAGGGTGCTGGCGCCAACATGGTGCAGATCAGCCTCAACCGGGGCGCCATGCCCCAGGGAATGTTCATCGAGCAGATCCGCCGCTTCGCCCGCGACGTGCTGCCCGCGCTGCAGGCGCACCAGGTCAAGCGCGTGCCGGCCGCCGAGGCCGTGCCCGCGTAGAAAGAAGCGCCAGCGATCAAAGAGGGGGAGGAAGACCATGGCGATGACGAACAAGATGTCTGCCGCCGCGGACTCTCAGACCTTCGGCGGCCTCCAGCTCCGCGTGGCCGTGCTGTGCGGCCTCATCCAGGCGCTCGACGGCTACGATCTCTCGGCCATCGGGCTGGCCGTGCCCTCGCTCACCAAGGCCTGGTCGATGCCGCCGGCCGCCTTCACCCAGGCCTTCGCGCTCTCCAGCGTCGGTATCATGGTGGGCGCCATGCTCGCCGGACCGATCGCCGATCGCTTCGGCCGCAAGCCCGTGCTGCTGCTCTCGGTCGCGCTGTTCGGCCTGTTCTCGCTGCTCTCGGCGTGGGCGCCTTCCTTGCCGATCCTGGTGGCGCTGCGCTTCTTCACCGGTATTGGTATCGGCGGCGCCATGCCGACCACGGTGGCGCTCACCTCCGACTACACGCCCGACCGCTGGCGCGCGTCCGTCGTCATGTTCATGTTCACCGGCAATACGATCGGCGGCTTCTTTGCCGGCCAGATTGCGGCGCAGATCCTGCCGCGCTGGGGCTGGCAGGGCATCTTCTATGTCGGCGGCATCGTGCCTCTGGTCTTGCTGGTCGCGCTGATCTTCATCCTGCCGGAGTCGCCGCAGTTCCAGCGCGGCGCGCGGCCCGCCGCTGCCCAGGCCAATCCGGTGAGCGGCCTGTTCGCCGACGGGCTGGCGGTGAGCACGCTGCTGCTGTGGGCGATCTTCCTGATCAACCTTCTGAACATGTTTCTGATCGGCTACTGGCTGCCGACGGTCCTCACCCTCGAAGGCTTCAGCCCCGCCGACGCAGCCTTTGCCGCCAGCATCTATTCGTTGGGCGCCATCATGATCACTCTGCTGCTGGGGCCGGTCATCGCCCGCCTGGGCGCCGAGCGCGTGCTGGCGACCAGTCTGTTGTTCGGCGCCCTTTGCATCGGCATCGTGGCGACGGTACGCATGCCGCATATCTGGATCATGATCGTGCTGTTCGGCGCGGGCGGCGGCTTCGTCGGCAGCCAGCTCGGCCTGAACGGCTTCGCCGCCGCCATCTATCCCGCCGCCACGCGCTCGACCGGCATCGGCTGGGCGCTCGGCATCGGCCGTCTCGGTGGCATCGCTGGACCGATTATCGGCGGTGCGCTGCTCGGCCTTGGCCTGGCGCCGACCACGGTCATGCTGTTCGCCTGCGGCCCCGGCGTGGTCACGGCAGCGCTGGTGACGATCCTCGGCCTCCACCGGCGCGAGCAGGCGGCGGGTGGCGCGTGATCATCAGTATCTGGAATCACAAATGCCGGTTACGGCCCCACTGTCATCCCGAGCGCAGCGAGGGACCTTTCTCTATCCGTAAAGGACCCTCGCTTCGCTCGGGGTGACAGTCACCACTGGCCGACCAGCTATAGCCGCTACTAGGCAAACGCCTTGCGGATGCGGCCCCAGTCGGCCAGAGCCTGTTCCTGACCGGGCACCAGCTGGATGGTGAACTGCGTATAGCCGGCGCCGCGCAGGGCATCGATGCGCTGCTTGATTTCGGCTTCGCTCGCCGTGAACGACGTGGCGCGGATCAACTCGGCGGTCACGAAGCGCTTCTCCTCGGGCTTGACGAACATCAGGTGCCCGCGGTGGTTCTGAAGATAGGGGGCGTCCTTGGGCTCGAAACCGCGGGCGAGGTCGATGTAGGCCTGCAGCTCAGGGGTGGTTTTCGACAGCATGGTCACGCCCGGCGCCAAGCCGGCCAGCGCCTCGTCGGCGGCGCGATGCAGCATCACGGCGGCGCGCGGTCCCGCCTGTGCCATGGCGCGTTCGGAATCGGCGGGCTCGCCGTCCTGCAGCACGCAGCCCAGCGCGAAGGCGGTGGCCTGCAAATCGCCTATCGCGTGGCCGGCTTTGCCCCAGGCCTCGCGCATCGCCTCGACTTCCTTGATGCCGTTTTCCACCTTGCTGACAAAGTCGATCCATCCCGCCTTGAGCTTGGCCGTGAGCGCTCGCGTGCGCGGGCCGAAGGCCGAGAGGTGGAGCGCGATCGGATCGCGGGTATTGAACAGCGGCAGCTCGGGATTGAGGAAGCGGATCTTGCGGGTCTGCCCTTCCATCTCGAAGTCGACGGTCTCGCGGCGCAATAGGCCGTAGACCTGCTGGATATAGGTCTCCATGTCCTTGATCTTGATGGCGCCGAATCCCATGGCGCGCCGCGCGGTGAAGCCGGTGCCGACGCCGAAATCGATGCGGCCGGGCGCCAGAGAGTTGAGGGTGGCTAGCGCATTGGCGGCCACCGGCGCGATGCGATTGGACGGCACCAGCACGCCCGTGCCGAGGCGAATGCGCCGCGTGTTGACCGCGGCCGCCCCCATGGCGACGAAGCAATCGGCGCTCAGCATCTGGGTGTCGTAGAACCAGGCGTGGCTGAAGCCCAGTTCCTCGGCGCGTTGCGCCAGCTTCCAGGAATCCGCCGCCGTCGGCAGGGCGATGCCAAAATCCATCGTCTTCTCCGTTCAGGTGTCGGCCAGGGCGGCGAGCATGCGATCGCGCGTCGCAAAGTCTCCATCGGCGTGAACCGGCTGCAGGCAGACATGCGTGGCGCCGGCCTCGAAATGCGCGCGCAGGCCTTTCTTGATCGTCGCCGCATCGCCCCACAGGACCATGGCATCGATGAAGCGGTCGCTGCCGCCGTCCGCAAGCTCGGCTTCGGTGAAGCCTTCGCGCAGCCAGTTGTTGCGATAGTTCGGCAGTACCATGTAGCGGGCGAGCTCCTTGCGGCCGAGTGCCCGCGCCCGGACGGGATCGGTCTCGAGCGTGACCTTCTGTTCGACCGCCAGCCATTTGGAAGGCCCCAGGATCGCGGCCGCCTTTGCGGTATGTTTTGGCGTCACGTTGTAGGGGACCGCGCCGCGCGTCTTCTCGGCGCTCAAGGCCAGCATCTTCGGTCCCAGCGCCGCGACCACTACCGGTGCTTCCTCGCCTTTGGGCAGATCCTTGTAGAGGCCGTCGAGATAGGCCCGCATGGTCGAAAGAGGCTTGTCATAGCGATGGCCGCGCAGGCCCTCGACCATGGGAATGTGGCTGACACCCAGACCGAGAATGAACCGGCCGCCGTACAAATCGTTCAGCGAAACCATGGCTCGCCGCGCGGCAAGGGAATCACGGGCGTAAATGTTGGCGATGGAGCTGCCGATGGTGAGTCGCGTGCTTTTCGAGAGCAGGTAACCCGCCAGCGACATCGATTCGTAACCGCGCGATTCGGGATACCACAGGGCCGAGTAGCCGGCCTTTTCGACGACGCCGACCAGGTCGGCCAGCTGGGATCCGTTCAACTTGTCGGTCGCGTACCATACGCCCAGGCGTCCTAACGTCATGGCCATGCTCCCCGGTGGGTTCGTTGTGACCTTGGCAGGGTCACGTTAAGGTAGCCGATATCATCGGGCCCAAGTAGCAGATGCAGAGGAGACGCGCGATGCGCATAGGGGCTTTCTATTTTCCGACCGACTACGGAATCAACCTCGCCGAACTAGGGCGCGCCCTGGAGGATCGCGGGTTCTCCTCGCTGTTCGTGCCCGAGCACACTCATATCCCGGTGAGCCGGCGCACGCCGTTCCCCGGCGGCGGTGAGCTGCCCAAGCGCTACGCGCACACCCACGATCCGTTCGTCGGCCTCGCGTTTGCGGCGGCGGCGACTAAGAAGCTTCAGGTCGGCACCGGCATCTGCCTGGTGCCGCAGCACGAGCCGATCGTCACGGCCAAGGCGATCGCCACACTCGACCAGCTCTCGAACGGCCGTTTTGTCTTCGGCATCGGCGGCGGCTGGAACGTCGACGAGATGGAGAACCACGGCGCCCGCTACGAAACGCGCTTCAAGATGATGCGCGAGTATGTGCTGGCCATGAAGGCGCTGTGGACCCAGGACGAGGCCTCCTATCACGGCGAGTTCGTGAACTTCGAGTCGGTCTGGTCGTGGCCCAAGCCGGCGCAACGCCCGCATCCGCCCATCATCCTGGGCGGCGAGAGCGACCATACGCTGCGGCGGGTGATCGACTATTGCGACGGCTGGTTCCCCCGCCCGCGCGGCGGCTTCGACGTCGTCCAAGAGGTCGAACGGCTGCGTCGGATGGCGGCTGAGAAGGGACGGAATCCCGCCACGCTGACGACCATCGTGTTCGGCGCCCCCAACGACGCCAAAGCGCTGGAGAGCTACGAGAAGGCCGGCATCGAGAGCGCGCTGCTGGCGATTCCCGACGAAAGCCCGGACGAGATCCTGCGTTATCTCGACAAGATCGCGCCGCTGGCCAAGGTCGGAGTCGCTGCGTGAGTGTCGCCATCGGCCTCGGCCTGATGGAATTCCCCTTCGCCGGCGCCGCCGATTACTGGCGCTGGGTCGATCTCTGCGAGGCGGGCGGCGTCGATTCGTTATGGCAGACCGACCGTCTGGTGAGCCGCCAGCCGATCCTGGAATGCATGACAGCCATGGCGGCGCTCGCCGGCCGCACGCGTCGGCTGCGCTTCGGCATGAACGTCGTGTCGCTGGCATTGCGCGATCCGGTCCTGTTGGCCAAGCAGTGCGCCACCATCGACGTGCTGTCGGAGGGCCGACTGCTGCCCGCCTTCGGCATCGGCAGTCCGCTCGGGCCTGAGTGGCAGGCGCTCGACATCGATACCAAGACACGCGGCCGGCGCACTGACGAGTCGCTGGAGATCATCGCGCGGCTGTGGCGCGAGGACAGCGTCGACTTCGAGGGCAGGCACTATCGCCTCAAGGGCGCGTCGATCTCGCCCAAGCCGGTGCAGCCCGACCTGCCGATGTGGATCGGCGGCTCGTCGGAGGCGGCGATCCGGCGCACGGCCCGCTACGGCACCGGCTGGCAGTCCGGCGCGGAACTGCCGGCCGATGTCGGCAAGGTCGTTGCGGCCATCAAGAAAGCGGCAGCCGAGGCCGGCCGCACGATCGACGAGGATCACTACGGCGCGGCATTTCCGTTCTATTTCGGCAACCCCGGCGACGGCATCCTGTCGGCCGCCATGGCGGCCTACGAGAAACGCACCGGCCGCGATCCCGCGCGCTACTTCGCGATCGGCGACGAGAAGGTGATCCTCGACCGCGTCGCCGAATATGCCGCCGTGGGCGTCGAGAAGTTCATCCTGCGTCCGGTAGGGCCGGACGGCGATGCGATCATCGGCCAGACCAGGAAACTGATCGAAAAGGTGCTGCCGCAGGTCGAAGCGCGGTGGCCGAAGAAAGCCAAAGCAGCCTAGAGGGGGAAGCCATGCATATCGGCGCAGCGATGTTCTTTACCGACTACTCGATGTCTCCCGGAGAACTGGGCAAGGCACTGGAGGAGCGCGGCTTCGAATCGGTGTGGGCGCCCGAGCACTCGCACATCCCGCTGACGCGCAAGTCGCCGTTTCCCGGCGGCGGCGAGTTGCCCAAGAAATACTATGACGCCATGGACCCGTTCGTGGCGCTGATGGCGGCGGCGGCCGCCACCAAGAAGCTGAAGGTGGGAACCGGGGTCTGCCTGGTCAACCAGCGCGATCCGATCCAGACCGCCAAGCTGGTGTCGACGATCGACCAGCTTTCCGATGGCCGTTTCCTGTTCGGCGTCGGCAATGGCTGGAACCAGGACGAGATGGAAAACCACGGCACGGCTTTCGACACCCGCCACAAGTTGGTGCGCGAGCGCATCGAGGCGATGAAGGTGATCTGGACCAAGTCCAAGGCCGAGTATCACGGCGACATGGTGAGTTTCGATCCCATGATGGCGTGGCCCAAGCCGGCGCAGAAGCCGCATCCGCCGATCCTGGTCGGCGGCGCCTTTCCCTACGCCGCGCGCCGCGCGCTGCGCTACGGCGACGGCTGGATGCCGCTGCGCGCGCGCAAGGGCTATGCCGAGGTGAGAGACCTGTTTCCAAAGTTCCGCGAGATGGCGAAGGAAGCCAACCGGGATCTCGCCACCGTGCCGATCTCCATCTGGAGCGCGAAGGAGGACGAGGATCAGCTGAAGCGCGACCGCGACGAAGGCGTCGTGCGGGTCGTGATCAGCCTCGAATCGGCGAAGGCCGACGTGATCCTGCCCGAGCTCGACCGCTGGGCGAAGCTGGCGAAGAAGGTGGCTTAGGCCGCGTTTGTTGGAACAACGATACTGTCATCCCGAACGCTAGACCAGCGCCAACACTTGCTTCCGGAACTTCTGCATCTCACCCAGCATCGCCTCGACGGTGGCGCCGCCGAAGCCGAAATCGAGATGGCCGCAGCCCATGTCGCGCAGCGCCTTGATGTCGGCGGCGATCTCCGCCGGCTTGCCGGCGAACAGCCGCCGCTCGCCGTCGCCCGCTTTGGCCGGCACGCTCTCGCCGTAGGCGGTGCAGCGCAGCGCGAGCTCGACCGCGTCCGGCTTGCGCCCGGCTTCTGCGGTCATCTTGCGCAGTCGCGCGACGCTGGCTTTCAGGCGCGCCAGTGAGTCGAGCGGAAAAGCCGGGTTGGTGCCGATCGGATACCACGCATCGCCCAGCTGCGCGGTGCGGCGCAGCGCCGGTCCGCTCTCGCCGCCGACCCAGATGGGCGGATGAGGCTTCTGCACCGGCTTGGGCGCAAAGAGAATATTGTCGAAATGGACATGCTCGCCGGCGAAACGCGGCTTGTCGTTGGTCCACAGTTCCAGGAAGGCCTTGATGTATTCGTCCGTGACCTTGCCGCGCGCTGCGAAATCCGGCGCTCCGATGGCCTCGAATTCCTCCTTCATCCAGCCGGCGCCGATGCCCAGGGTCAGGCGTCCGCCGGACAGCACGTCGATAGTCGCCAGCATCTTGGCCGTCAGTACCGCCGGGCGATGCGGCACGACCATCACCGAGGTGATCAGACGCAGGCGGTTGGTCTTGGCCGCCAGGAAAGCCACTTCGATCAGCTGTTCGTGCCGTTCGGCGCGCGCACCGGCGGGAAATTCACCGGTCGAGCTGTAGGGATATTTGGCCTGGATGTCGGTCGGAATCACCACATGGTCGCTCAAGGTGGCGTAGTCGAAGCCCAGGGCTTCGCCTTCCATCACCAGTTTCGTCAGAGGTTCCGTTGCCGATAGCGGACCGGCGGTCGGCGCGTTGAAACCGAACTGCATGTGTCATCTCCCTCTGGAAAGTGCGTTCGTGATGCCCATAGTACACGATGCGGTCGAAGGCGATTGCCGCTATCGTCCGGCCGGAGGCGTCAGAGTGTAGAGGATTTGTCATGGTGGAGCTTTCCGGGCTGATGGCGGACGCGAGCCGACTGCGCGATCTCGGCCACGGCCGGCTGATCTCGTATTCGCGCAAGGTCTTCATTCCGCTGACGCACTTGTGCCGCGACGTCTGCCACTACTGCACCTTCGCCGAGCGGCCGCGGGCCGGCCAGCCGGCCTACCTGTCGCCCGATCAGGTCCTCGCCATCGCCCGCGCCGGCCAGGCGGCGGGCTGCACCGAGGCGCTGTTCACCTTGGGCGACAAGCCCGAGCTGCGCTACCAGGCGGCGCGCGATGCGCTGGCAGCGTTGGGCTACGCAACCACGATCGAGTATCTCACGGCGATGTGCGGCCTGGTGCTGCGCGAGACCGGCCTGCTGCCGCACGCCAACCCGGGCGTCATGACGCGCGAGGAGATTTTAGGCCTGCGCGCGGTCACCGCCAGCCAGGGCATCATGCTGGAGTCCACAAGCGAGCGCCTCTGCGAGAAAGGCGGCGTGCATTACGGCTCGCCCGACAAGCATCCGGCGGTGCGCCTGGAGACGATCCGGCTGGCCGGCGAACTGAAGGTGCCGTTCACCACCGGCATCCTGATCGGCATCGGTGAGACGCGCGAAGAGAGGATCGAGGCGCTGTGGGCGATCCGCGACCTGCATGAGGCGCACGGCCACATCCAAGAGGTGATCGTCCAGAATTTCCGCGCCAAGCCCGACACCAAGCGCGCCGACGCCGACGAGCCCGACCTCGACGACCTTCTATGGACCATCACCACCGCGCGACTGATCCTGGGGCCCGACATGAACATCCAGGCGCCGCCCAACCTGTCGCCCGGCGTCTATCCGCGCCTTATCGGCGCCGGCTTGAATGACTGGGGCGGCATTTCGCCGGTGACGCCCGACCATGTGAATCCGGAGGCGCCGTGGCCCGTCCTCTCCGAGCTGGCGCGGCTCACCGCCGATATGGGCAAGTTGCTGGTCAACCGGCTCGCGATCTATCCGGCCTATGCCCGCGTGCCCGATGTCTGGCTGGCGCCTGAGGTCGCGACGCAAGTCCGACGCATGAGCGACGCCGAGGGATTTGCGCGCGACGACGACTGGGCGCCCGGCAATACCGAGCCGCCGCCCGCGCCGCAGGTGCTGGCGCGCGAGGTTGATCCCGAGATCGTGCACATCGTCGACCGCGCAACCGCCGGCCAGCGGCTCGACCATCCAGAGATCATGCGCCTGTTCGCGGCGCGCGATGCCGACTACCGCCATGTCACCGGCGCCGCCAATGCGCTGCGTCAAGCGGTCAGCGGCGACGTCGTGCGTTATGTCGTGAACCGCAACATCAATTACACCAACATCTGCTATTTCCGCTGCCGCTTCTGCGCCTTCTCCAAGGGCCGCACGCACGAGGATCTGCGCGGTGCGCCCTACGATCTCGCGCTGGAAGAAGTCGCGCGCCGTGCCGTCGAGGCGTGGCAGCGTGGGGCCACCGAGGTCTGTCTGCAGGGCGGCATCCATCCCGACTACACGGGCGAGACCTACGAAGCGATCTGCCGTACCATCAAGACGGCGGTGCCCGGCATGCACATCCATGCCTTCTCGCCGCTGGAAGTAACGCAGGGAGCCGCCACCCTGCAGACGCCGATACCGTCCTTCCTGGCGCAGCTGAAGCAGGCCGGGCTCGGCACCTTGCCGGGCACGGCGGCCGAGATCCTCGACGACGAAATCCGCGCGATCATCTGCCCGGACAAGATCAACACGGCGCAATGGCTCGATGTCCAGCGCGCCGCGCACGGCCTCGGCCTGCGCACGACCTCGACGATCATGTACGGGCACGTCGAGACATCGCTCGCCTGGTCGCGCCATCTGCTGGCGCTGCGCGACCTGCAGGTCGAGACGGGAGGCTTCACCGAGTTCGTGCCCTTGCCCTTCGTGCATATGGAAGCGCCCATGTACCGCCAGGGTCGCGCCCGTCGCGGCCCGACCTTCCGCGAGGCGGTGATCATGCATGCCGTCGCGCGACTGGTGCTGCATCCGGCGATCACCAACATCCAGACGTCGTGGGTGAAGATGGGGCCGGCCGGCGCTGCGATCTGCCTCGATTCAGGTGCCAACGATCTCGGCGGCACCTTGATGAACGAAAGCATCTCGCGCGCCGCCGGCACGCAGCACGGTCAGGAATTCCCGCCCGATTCAATGGAAGCCCTGATCCGCTCGATCGGCCGCGAGCCGCAGCAGCGCGATACGCTCTATCGACCCGTGCCGGAGGATCGCCGCGCCGCCTCGTTCATTGCCGAGGAACTCGCGCCGATCGTCCTCACGCCGCCGCGCAAGCGGGTGGCGGCTTAGTCTTCGGACCGCGGGCCTCCGGCCCGCTCATGAGCGGGCCGGAGGCCCGCGGTCCGTTAAGAGCTTCGGAATGCCCATCTCCTCAACCAAAGCGCGCGTGCGCGTGCCGGTCGATTGCGGCAGGCGCAGGAACGCAGCGAGATCGACCGGATGGTCGATGTCCATGGCGATGCCGGGCTGGCGGATCACCGTCGGCTCGATTCCGCAACGCCGCGCCGCCTCGAGATGCGGGAAATAACTGTTCTCGCCGAACCGGAGCGGCACGGCGTCTGGCGGCGAGCAGATCACGGCGTTGGAGCCGAGATCGTCGTGCGCCGGCGAGATCGTGAAGGATGGCGCCGCGAGATGTGCCACTACCACACGATCGATCTCCGCCGACGTGGCGGCGGGAATGTCGGCCGGCAAGGTGATCATGCCGCCACGGCCTTCCCGCGCGAGCAGTTTCAGTCCCGCGGTCACGCTGCCGGTATGACCGTCGCGGGCGCCGTCGGTCACCACGCGCGCGCCGAGACGGTTGGCGAGTGCGGCCGCCTGCGGGTCGAGCGTGACCACCATCAGGCCGGCGAGGCTTTTGGCGCCGGCGATGGCCTCCAGTACCTCACCCATCATCACCTCGATCAGCGCCCGGCGCTGGGCTGGCGAGAGCAAGGGGGCGAGACGCTGCTTGGCGCCCTCCAGCTCCTTGATCGGCACGATTGCCCAGATGTCGGTAGGCGGGCTCACGTCAGGGAATCGGCAAAGCCCAGGACGCTGCGGGCCAGCCGCTCGCGATCCTCGAGCGTCGTCATCAAGGTGGGGGCGACATGCAGCTTGGCGCGGATCCCCTCGGCATCGGCGCTGTCGACGACATAGCCCGCGAGCAGATCGCCGTACCGCTCGGCCGCTGTCGCGGCGCTCACCGGCAGGCCGAGCTCGTGCATCATCTTGGCGGTCGGTCCCTTGACCGCGCGGCCGCCGACGATGGGCGAGACCGCGACCACGGGTGCGCCGCAGCCGGCGAGGGCAGCCCGCATCCCCGGCACGGCCAGGATGGGCTCGATGCTGATGAAGGGGTTGGACGGGCAGATCACCACGGTGCGCACCTTGCCGCCTAGAAGTGTCGCGATGATGTCGGGCTGCACCCGCGCCTTGCCCGCGCCGTCGAAGGCCAGCTCGCGCACGATCGGACGGCATTGCTGGCGCACGAAGTAATCCTGGAAATCGATCCAGCCATCGTCCGAGCGGACGCGCGTGCGCACGCGATCGTCGGTCATCGGCAGCACGCGGGTTGAAATCCCCAGGCGACGGCAGATGTCGCCGGTGATCTGCGACAGTGTCTCGCCGGCCTTGAGGCGCCGCGTGCGCTCGATATGCAGGGCGAGATCGCGATCGCCGAGGCGGAACCAGTCCGCGCCGCCCAGCGCGCCCAACGTCTCCATGAAGGACCAGGTCTCGTCCCGACGGCCCCATCCTGTGACGGGATTGTCGAGGCCGGCCAGCACGTAGGTCAGCGTATCGATGTCGGGGGAGATGCTGAGGCCGAGGTGCTCGAAATCGTCGCCCGTGTTGGCGATGATCAGCAGTTCGTGCGGCGGCAGCACGCGGCTCAAGCCAAGCGCCAGCTTGGCGCCGCCGACACCGCCCGACAGCGCCACGACGAGACCGCTGCTCATCGAAACATGTCTTCGCTGGCCGGCCGGACGAGGTTGGCGGCCGGGTTGGCCGGCCTGTTCCAGCTGAGGCCGCGCACCAGCACCACGGGCTGCGCCTCGTCGCCCTGGCCCATCACCAGCGAGGCCGCGGCGGCGATCTCGTCGGCAAAGCCCGAGATGCTGACCTGCAGGATTCTGCCGAACAGATCGGGATTGCCGCGCAGGTCGAGCAACGCCGGCAAGCCGGCCGCGCCGATGGCGACGCCCGCCGTGCCGCGGCGCCACGCTCGTCCGAAACTGTCGGTGATGATCACGGCGATCGGCGCACCGTGCTCCGCAGCGAGGCGTGCGCGCAGGGCTTCGGCGCTGCCGTCGGGATCGACCGGCAGCAGCAGGGCCCGTTCGACGCCATCCGTCGGCGCGACATTGGACTGGTCGATGCCGGCATTGGCCATGACGAAGCCCAGCCGGTGCTCGACGATCAGCACGTTGGGCCGCGACCGCACGACGCGCACCGATTCCGACAGGATCAGCTCGACCAGGCGCGGATCCTTCTGGATTTCCGCGGCCAGGGCGATGGCCCGTGCCGACGGTTTCACGGTCGCGAGCTCGACGCTGCGACCCTCCGCCTTGGACACGATCTTTTGTGCCAGCACCAGGACATCGTTGGCGCGCAGCGTCACGCCGCCACGCGCCAATCCCTCGGAAATGAGGGCCGCCAGGTCGTCACCCGGCTTGACCATGGGAATGCCGGGAATTGCCAGAAGCTCGACGGCGCCGGTTCGGCTCATCCGAAGCGCTTGCGCAGGCGCGGCAGGATCTGCTCGCCGTACAATTTCAGGAAGCGGGGCTGGTCCGGCCCGGGCGCATGGAACACGAGATGGCGGAAGCCCAGGCCGACATAGGCGCCGATCTTCTCGACATGCTCGTCGGGATCGCTCGACACGATCCAGCGGCTCGCCGCGCGGTCGAGCGGCAGCGCATCGGCCAGGCGCTGCATCTCGACCGGGTCCTCGACCGACGTCTTCTCCTCCGGCGTCAAGGCGAGCGCTGCCCAATGGCGCGTGTCCTCCTTGGCGCGCACGGCGTCGGTGTCGAAGGAGACTTTTAGCTCGATCATGTAGTCGTAGGGCTGCTTGCGCGGCTCCGTAGCCGCGGCGATTCCCTCGGCGACCTTGGGCAACAGAGTCTCGGTGTAGAGCTCCCATTTCTTGCCGCTGGTGCAGATGAAGCCGTCACCCGACCGGCCGGCATAACGCGCGACCAGCGCCCCCGCCGCCGCCACGTAGATCGGCACTTCGATCTCCGGCCGGTCGTAGATCGTGGCCTTCTCGGTGCGATAGTACTGGCCCTCGAAACTGATGCGCTCGCCGCGCCACAGCGTGCGGATCAAGGTCACCGCCTCGCGCATGCGCGCGAAGCGCTCCTTGAGCTCGGGCCAGGGCTGGCCGGTGGAGGGCACTTCGTTCAGCGATTCGCCCGTGCCGATGCCCAGGATCACGCGTCCGGGGAACATCGCGCCCAGGGTGCCGAAGGCCTGCGCCACGATCGACGGATGGTAGCGGAAGGTCGGCGTCAGCACGCTGGT
>Ga0070763_10000017_pt1 | contig 30456 bp, 27 predicted proteins | sample HubBroMetageWRM3_FD_67279 | JGI IMG/M metagenome (GOLD analysis project Ga0070763, IMG submission 67279) | Warmed soil microbial communities from the Hubbard Brook experimental Forest, New Hampshire - Hubbard Brook CCASE Soil Metagenome WRM 3 | ecosystem: Environmental > Terrestrial > Soil >... | reverse complement strand
GCTTAGTACAACAAACTCCGCACTTGCCAATGCCATCTGGCAAGGCAGACTCACCACGTTCCAGATTCGCGGAATTCTGGGGTTCAGCTTCGCGAACAAAACGCATGGCTGCGACAACACGAACTTGCCGCTCTTCACAGATCCGGCCTCGGCGAGCTTGGGTTTCGCGCCGTCGTCGAACGCCGGAAGGCTGAAATGGGCGACCACGTCGTCGAATTCCTCGGGCTCGCGAAATGCAGTCGAACGACTCGCCAGGCTAGACAGCGGAACATAACCGGAGACCGTCTGGACAGTGGCGACCATCAAGCTCTCGGCAGCCTCGATCACCCGCTGGTTGGCTGCTATTTTGTCGTCGAAGGCGCCGAGCAGCTCCGAAATCCGCAGGCGCTCATGGGCCGCCACGGTACAGACCGAAACATCACGGAGAATTGTCTGATTGAGCAAGGGCTGCCCTGATCCGGCCCGCTGTTCGTTGAGCCTGCAGGTTTGCAGTGCGTAATACCAAAATCGCGTTTCTTGCGGCTCCTTGGCCCGGCAAACGAACGCGTTGTCGGTAACCCACACGTCGGTATCGCAATAGCGCAGGCTACCGCAATACGATCCCACGCGACCAAGGACTATCAGTGGGCCGCTGGCATTGTGTTCTGCCGAATAACCGATGGCCCCGTTCGCGCCATAGACGGGAAAGCGCCCATCCGACTCGCGCACCGGCGAACTACTTCCGTTGCTGAACTCGAGATAGTCACCCAGCCTGACCGTCACCAAAGGCGCTCCACTTGCTCCCGCACAACCCGCTCCAATCCTGCGGATTCGTCGAACGCTGCCAGCAGATCCTCTGTCAGCCTTGCGATCTTCTGGTCGACGGGCTCCTCGTCATCCTCATCCGCAGGAGCACCTACATGCCTTCCCGGGGTGAGCACATAGCTCGCAGCCCGGATTTCGTCCAGCGACACTGATTTGCAGAATCCCGGAACATCTTCGTAGGCGATGCCTTTCGCGACGGCCGACTTGGACCGGCACCACGCATGATAGGTGTCACCAATACGAACGACCTCCTCGTTCGTCAATGCGCGTTCGGCGCGATCCACCAGGTAGCCGAGCCCGCGGGCGTCGATAAACAGCACCTGCCCGGACCGGTCGGACTTGTCCATGGAAAAGAACCACAGGCACACCGGAATTCCGGTGCTGCGAAAGAGCTGTGCGGGCAACGCGACCATGCACGACACCAGGTCAGCCTCAATGATGCGCGCACGAATATCCCCTTGCCCGCCTACGTTCGACGACATCGATCCGTTCGCCATCACCACCCCCGCCTGACCATTTGGCGTCAGCTTGGACAGGATGTGCTGGATCCAGGCGTAATTCGCGTTACCCGCGGGCGGAACGCCGAAGCGCCAGCGCGGATCTTGCTCGTCGCGGGCCCAATCCTTGATGTTGAACGGCGGATTGGCCATCACATAGTCCATCTGCACGCCGGCGTGCTGGTCGTCGACGAACGTGTCGCCCCACCGTGTGCCCAGCCCCGTGTTGTCGATGCCGTGTACGGCAAGGTTCATCTTCGCCATCCGCCAGGTCTGCTCGACGCTCTCCTGACCGCAGATCGAGACGCCGGTGGGGTCGCTGTCGCGCTCGACGATGAAGTTCTCGGTCTGCACGAACATCCCACCCGAGCCGCAACACGGGTCGTACACGCGTCCGCGCGACGGTTCGAGGACCTCGACGATCACCCGGACGACACTGGGCGGGGTAAAGAATTCACCGCCCCGCCGTCCTTCCGCGCGGGCGAAATTGCCGAGGAAATACTCGTACACCTCCCCCATCAGGTCACGGGCGCGATCCGTGCCCTGGCGGCTGAATCGCGCATGGTTAAGCAGTTCCACCAGTTCACCCAACCGGCGCTTGTCGACGTTGTTGTACAGCCGCGGCAGCATTCCGGCCAGCGGCGGGTTCGCGGTCATCAGCGCGTCCATCGCCTCGTCAGCGAGCTGACCAATGTTGGTCTTGACGCTGTCCGCCAAGAAGTTCCAACGCGCTGCGGGTGGCACTGCGAACTCGCCGTCGGGTCGCTCGCCGTGAGCGTCGGAGACGTACTTGAGAAAAACCAGCCCGAGTACCACGTCTTTGTACTGGCTGGCCGAAAGGGACCCGCGCAGCTTGTTAGCCGCTTTCCAGAGCGTGTCTTTGAGCTCCTTGATTGTCGACGGCGTCTGCGAACTACTTCCGTCCATCAGCTGACCCGCTTGGCAGCGGCACGTAACTGCCCTGCCAGATCGCCGCGGTTGGACACGCTGAACCCACCCAATCCCAGCCATGACGCCATCGACTCCAGCTCGCCGGCCAGCGCTGCGGCAACCCGGGCCAGTGCCGCTCCGCCAGTTTGCATGGGCTCACCGAACGCGCCCACCACTCGCAATGTGTTCGAGGCTCGGTCGGCCTTGAGGTCGACCCGCGCGACCAGCTGACCGTCTACCAACAGCGGCCACACGTAGTAGCCATACTGGCGCTTTTCGGCGGGTGTGTAGATCTCGATGCGGTAATGAAAGCCGAACAGCCGCTCGACCCGGGGCCGGAAGAAGATCAACGGGTCGAACGGACAGAGCAGCGCGGTGCCGCGGTCCTGGCGTGGCACCGTCCGGCCGATCCGCAGATACGCCGGCCCGGACCAGCCGTCGACACTGATCCGCTCAATCTCGCCCGCAGCCAGCAGCTCAGCGATCGCCGGCTTGACCTGCTGGGCCGACAGCCGGAAGTAGTCGCGGATGTCGGCTTCGGTGCCCACACCCAGCGCGCTGGCCGCCCGCAGTGTGAGCTCGCGGACCGCTTCGTTTTCGTCGACCTCCCGAGCCAGCACACTAGCCGGCAGCACCCGCTCCACCAGGTCATAGTGACGCGCAAAGCCGACCCGGGTAGCCGTCGTGAGCACCCCAGAGGCGAACAGAGCCTCGGCGACCCATTTGGTATCGCTACGTCCCCACCAGGGTCCCTTGGCTCCACGCGGTTCGGCGGACAAATGGGCTTCGATCTGCCCGGCAGTACTCGGCCCGAGCTCGGCGACTGCGGCGACGATGTCGTCGGCGAGCCTTGGGTTGGCCTTGACGATATGGGTGCCCCAGCGGCCGTGCCGGTACTGGCGCATCCGCCAGCGCAGCAGCGGCCAGTCGTCGACGGCCATCAGCGCGGCTTCGTGCGCCCAGTACTCGGCCAGCAGCCGTGACGAGCGCGGACCCCACGCGGCGCGGTCCAGCACGTCGCGCTCATACGGGCCCAGGCGACTGAACACGGGCGCGTAGTGGGCCCGCACCGCCACTGACACCGAATCCAGCTGCAGCACTTGAATCCGCGCAACGAGCCGCTTGAGATGCGCGCGGGTGATCGGGCCCGCCGGTTTGGGCTCGGCGAAGCCCTGTGCGGCGACCGCCACCCGGCGGGCCTGCGCGGCGGTCAAGGTGCTCATGACCGCGCGCCGCGACGATGCAGTGCGGGCACCTCCCGCTTGCGGGGGACGAAGCGATGCGGAGAAGCGGCGCTCATGACCGCGCGCCGCGACGATGCAGTGGGGGCACCACCCGCTTGCGGGGGACGAAGCGATGAGGAGAAGCGGCGCTCATGACCGGTGGTAGCTGTGAAACCGGTACCGCAGCCCCGAGCGGCTGACCAGCCACTCGCCGGTCTCACCCAGCCACGTCTCGTCGAGCACCGGCGCCAGCGCGTCGTTGTCATCGCGCGGCAGATCGATTTCCACCTCGGTGACCTCACACCGGGTGGCTTGTGGGAGCGCGAGCAGATAGATCTGCTCGCCGCCGATCACCCACGTTTCGGGCTCGGTCTCGGAAACGGTAATAGCCTGCTCAAGTGAATCGAGCACCTGCGCTCCGTCAGCCATGAACCCAGTTTGACGGGACAGTACGACATTTCTGCGACCCGGCAGCGGCTGAACTCCGGCCGGCAAAGAATCCCAGGTCCGCCGGCCCATCACCACGGTGTGTCCCATGGTCACCTGCTTGAATCGGGTCAGGTCCTCAGGAACCCGCCACGGGATGTCGCCGCCGCGACCGATGACGCCGGACGTCGACTGAGCCCAGACCAGGCCGACCTCCGTCATTTGCGCCACTCCTTGATCCCGGCTTGAAATCCACACGAGCCGGCATCATCGTCGTCGGCGCGCTTCATACAGCGACGGGAGCCTTGATCGGCGGGTGCGGATCGTAGTTCTTCACGACGACGTCGTCGTAGGTGTAGTCGAAGATCGAATCCCTTTGGGCCAGAAGCAGTTCCGGATACGGGCGCGGCTCGCGACCGAGCTGGGTCTGCACCTGCCCGACGTGGTTGTCGTAGATGTGGCAGTCTCCGCCCGTCCAGACGAAGTCGCCGACCGAAAGACCGGCCTGAGCGGCCATCATGTGGGTGAGCAGCGCGTAGCTGGCGATGTTGAACGGCACACCGAGAAACAGGTCGGCGCTGCGCTGGTAAAGCTGGCAGCTCAGCCGCCCGTCGGCAACGTAGAACTGGAAGAACGCGTGACACGGCGGCAGCGCCATCTGCGGGATCTCGCCGACGTTCCAGGCCGACACGATGATGCGCCGGGAGTTCGGGTCGGTGCGCAGCAAATCCAGCGCAGCGCTGATCTGGTCGATGTGTTCGCCGGACGGGGTTGGCCAGGATCGCCACTGCACACCGTAGACCGGCCCGAGATCGCCTGTGCTGCTGGCCCACTCGTCCCAGATGGTGACTCCATGCTCTTGCAGCCAGCCGACGTTGGAGTCGCCGCGCAGGAACCACAGCAACTCGTACACGACCGATTTGAAATGCACCTTTTTGGTAGTGAGTAGCGGGAATCCGGCCGACAGGTCGTAGCGCAACTGTTGCCCGAACAGGCTGCGGGTCCCGGTGCCGGTGCGGTCTGATTTGGTGGCGCCCTGCTCGAGCACCAGGCGCAGCAGGTCCTCGTAGGGAGTCGCGATCGGCACGCGGTCAGCTTAGCGGCGATCGCAAGCGCGGCGTAGCCGGGCGCAGCGGATCGACGCCGATGAACGCTAGCGGCGATCGCAAGCGCGGCGTAGCCGGGCGCAGCGGATCGACGCCGAATAATTCACGTCGAGGCGGTAGGAGTACAACGGAGGCCATGCCGAACATCACCGACACCGTCACGACTCCCGATGGCACCTGCCCCGTCCAGCTGTTCACCCCTGAAGGGGCCGGCCCCTGGCCCGGCGTGGTCATGTACCCCGACGCCGGCGGGGTCCGCGACTCCTTCGAGAAAATGGCGGCCAAGCTGGCCGGATTCGGCTATGCCGTAGTGCTTCCCGACGTCTACTACCGCAATGGCGACTGGGCCCCGTTCGAGATGGCCACCGCGTTCAGCGACGAGCAGGAGCGCAAGCGGTTGATGTCCATGATTGGCAGCATCACACCGGACAAGATGGCCGGGGACGCGGCTGCCTTCTTCGACTACCTGGCCGCTCGTCCCGAGGTTTCCGGGGAGCGATTCGGCGTGTGCGGCTATTGCATGGGTGGGCGGACATCGGTGGTGGTGACCGGCCGTCTTCCCGACCGCGTCGCGGCGGCGGCGTCCTTCCACGGTGGCGGCCTGGTGACCGACACCGCGGACAGCCCGCACCTGTTGGCTGACCGGATCAGCGCCACTGTGTACATCGGCGGCGCCGAGAATGACGCGTCCTTCACGGCCGACCATGCTGAACAGCTCGACAAAGCGCTGACGGCGGCCGGCGTGCAGCACACCATCGAGTGGTACCAGGCGGCCCACGGTTTCGCGGTCCCGGACAATCCGCCCTACGATGCCGCCGCCGACGAGCGGCATTGGACGGCGATGACGGAGGTCTTCGGTTCGGCGCTACCGCGCTAGGCGCTGGCCACCTTCCACGACCGCAGCGAAGAGCTACGGCTTAGCGCGCGCAAGCGGTCGCTCACGACTGGCCTAGCTCGACGGCAGGTCCACCAACTCGGCCAACCGCGACCGGTGACGGTAGGCGGTGCCGAGGGCCAACTGGTCGCTCTTGGCCCGCTTGAGGTACAAGTGCGCTGGATACTCCCAGGTCATCCCGATGCCGCCGTGCAGCTGTACGCACTCCTCCGCGGCGTGCACGGCGATGCCGCTGCAGTAAGCCTGAGCGATGGCCGCGGCAACGCTCGCGTCCGCGTCGCCCAGCGCGCATGTGTCGGCGGCGTAGCGGGCCGCCGACGTGGCCGAACTGACCTCAAACCACAGATCAGCCAGCCGGTGTTTGATCGCCTGGTACGAGCCGATCGCGCGGCCGAACTGCTTGCGTTGCTTGGCGTAAGCCAGCGTGGTGTCGAAGCACCATTGCGCCACCCCGAGTTGTTCAGACGCCAGCAGGGCCGCGCCGGTCTCCAGCGCTGCCTGGAGTGCGGTTTCCGCCGGGCCGATGCGTGACGACGCTGCCCCCGAGAACCGCACGTCCGCGAGGGGTCTGGTCATATCCAGCGCCAGCACCGGCGATACCTCGACACCGGCCCCGGTCCGGGACACGGTGTGCAGTTCGAGTCCTTCCGGACCCGCGACCGGCACCACCAGCACGTCGGCCTCGCCGGCACCCGCGACGCTGCTGACCGCCCCGGTCAGGCCGTCGGCGCCGATGCTGACCCCGGCGACGGGGTCACCGGGCGCGGTGGACAGCGGCACTACCAGCGCCCCGGTGGCCGCACCCTGAGCCAGCTCAGACACGGTCTCGGTAGCTGTGTCGGTCGCAGTTTCGGTTTCGGTTTCGGAGGCCTCCAACAGCGCGACCGTCGCCAGCACTGCGCTGGACAAGAACGGCACCGGCGCCACAGCCCGGCCGATCTCCTCCATGACGACCGCGGCCTCGCGCGCGCTCGCCCCCGCGCCGCCGAGCGATTCGGGTACCAGCAGCCCGGCCACCCCCAGCTCCACGGCCAGCGTTCGCCACACAGCTGAAAAGTCTTGCGGCACTGATTCATAGGCCGCAGCAACGGATTCCGGTGGGCACCGGTCGGCGAACAGATTGCGGACGCTGTCTCGCAATGCCTCCTCGGTGTCCGAGTACAGCAGGTCGCCGATGCTCATCGGGCCAGATCCTTCCAGGCGACATCCTTGTCGACGCGGTGTTCGCCGGGCAGGCCAAGAATCCGCTCCGAGATGGTGTTACGCAAGATCTCCGAGGTGCCACCCTCGATCGAGTTCCCGCGTGCCCGCAGGTAGCGGTATCCGGGGTCGCGCCCGATCAGGTCGACGACTTCTGTTCTGCGCATGGTCCAGTCGTCGTAGCGCAGTCCGGATTCGCCGTGCAGTTCGATGTCAAAACCCGAAATCGCCTGTGCCAGACGCGAAAATGCGATCTTCATCCCGGCGCCTTCCGGTCCGGGCTGCCCGGCCGCAGCCTGCTGACGCGACCGTTCACCACTGAGTCGAAGGACCTCGGCGTCGACCCAGAGCCGCATCAGTTCGTCATGCATCGCAGGGTTGCGTAGCCCCGGTTCCTTCCGCCAGGCTTCGGTGACCCTGCCGATGATCCCGCCCTCGCGCGGAACCCCGGCGCGCGAACCGATCGCAACCCGCTCGTTGTTCAGCGTGGTGGTGGCGACCCGCCAGCCGCCGCCCTCCGCGCCGAGCCGATTCGAATCGGGCACCCGGACGTCGGTCAGGAACACCTCGTTGAATTCGGCTTCGCCGGTGATCTGGCGCAGCGGCCGGACTTCGACACCAGGTTGGGTCATGTCGCACAGGAAGTAGGTCAGGCCCGAGTGCTTGGGCACTGTCGGATCAGTGCGCGCCACCAGGATGGCCATCTGCGCGTGCTGCGCCATTGACGTCCACACCTTCTGCCCGTTGACGATCCATTCGTCGCCGTCACGGATCGCGCGGGTGGCCACCCCGGCCAGGTCCGAACCCGCACCCGGCTCGCTGAACAACTGGCAGTAGACGTGCTCGCCGGTGAACAACGGGCGCAGGAACTTTCGCTTCTGCTCGTCGGTCCCGACCGCCGCGATCGTCGGTGCCGCCATGCCCATGCCGATGAAGTTCTTGACGGTGCCGCCCACCGGCGCACCCGCGGCGGCCAACTTGGCGTCAACCCGCTGCTGGGCAGATCGCGGCAAGTCCAGCCCACCGAAACCCTGCGGCAAGTGCACCCAGGCCAGCCCAGCGTCGTACTGTGCGCCGAGGAAACTCCGCGGGTCGCTGGTAGCCGGGTCGTGCTCGTCGAGCAGGGCCTGCACCCGCGCGTCCAGGTCGGCCGCGCCGTCCGTGCTCATTGCGTTGCTCCTGGTTTTGCCTGGAAGCCCTGCGCGGGGCCGAGCAGCAGACCGCCGTCGATGACCATCGTCTCACCGGTGATCCAGCTCGCCGCGTCGGAAACCAGGAAGGCGACTGCGCCCGCCACATCGACCGGCTCGCCGATGCGCCCGAGCGCTATCGACGAGGCCAACGGGTCCTCGTGGTCCTTCCACAGCGCCTCGGCCAGTCTGGTCCGAACCACCCCCGGGCAGACGGAATTGACCCGGATACCCGGTGAGAGCTCCAGCGCCAGTTGTTTGGTGACATGGATCAGCGCAGCCTTGGTGGCGTTGTACATACCCATCGCCGGGGATTGGTGCAGGCCGCCGATGGACGCGGTGTTGACGACCGCACCGCCGTGCTCACCCATCCATGACTTGACGACGAGCGACGTCCACAGCAGCGGGGCCCACAAGTTGACGTCGAAGATCTTGGCGAACCGGGCGTGGTCCTGGTCGATCAGTGCGCCGTACGCCGGATTGGTTCCCGCGTTGTTCACCAAAATGTCCACGCTGCCGAAGCGCTCCAGTGCGACGTCCACGCATGCCCGGGCGGCGTCCTCGTCGACCGCGTGAGCGCCGACCCCCAGGGCCCGGTCGCCGACCTGCGCCGCGGCCGCCTCCGCTGCCTCCTGCTTACGGGCGGTGAGTACCACATTGGCGCCGGCGGTCGCCAGCTGTTGCGAGATCGCCAGCCCGATTCCGCGCGAAGCACCGGTGACAATCGCGGTACGGCCGGTCAGATCCATTGAGGTCATTTTGGACGCCTTCTCTTGCGTTGTAGCGGGTTCTCGCCGGCGGCGAGAACCCGGTTGCACCGGATGTCGAATTCGATGTTTTGTACGCGTGTGTAGGTGGTAATCGGTAAAAATGTTAGCGAAATTCAAGCTCATGAAACCACTGTTCGTGGCCGGGGCCGTCGCTGCGGCGGTTGCTGCCGCTCCAACGGCCGCAGCCGACACTTTTGGTGCCGGACCAGCGATGACCGGACCTTCGCCCACTCACGTTATCGTCAAGGACGATCCGGGCGGCGGCGGCTGCGACGCCAACGGCAACTGCGGCGTCGGCGGCCAGAACGGCGGCCCCGGCGGCGGGCCGGGCGGCACCGGCTGCATCCCGGGCGTCGGTTGCGGCTCCGGCGGCCAGTTCGCGGGTCCGGGCGGCGTGCCGGGCGGTACCGGATGCCTGCCAGGCGTCGGCTGCGGTTCCGGCCACGCGTAACAGCCTCCGCAGGAAGACCCTCAGGGTCCCGGCAGCCTGGTGATCCAGGCCCGGGACTCTGCGGGGTCGATCACGTCGTCGAGTTCGAACGTGGTGGCCGACCGCACCGCCTTCCCGTGCTGGTAAGCCGCCCCGACGAGACGCTCGAATAAGTTTTGGCGTTCGGTCGGGTCTGCCGCGGCGGCCAGCTCCTTGCTGAACCCGAGTCGCACGGCACCTTCCAGGCCCATGCCGCCGATTTCTCCGGTAGGCCAGGCGACGGTGAACTGCGGCGCACGGAACGAGCCTCCGGCCATCGCCATGGCGCCCAATCCATAGCCCTTGCGCAGGATGATCATTCCGAGCGGCACCGTCAGTCGCGCGCCGACGACGAACATCCGGCCGAATCGGCGCACCGCGGCTTCTTTTTCCGCGTCCGGGCCGACCATGAATCCGGGTGTATCGCACAACGAGATCACCGGTAGCCGGAACGACTCGCAGAGGGCGAGAAAGTCGGCGACCTTGTCCGCCGCCTCGGCATCAATCGCACCGCCCAGATGGTGACTGCTGTTGGCGATCAGCCCATATGCCACGCCCTCCACCCGGATGAGCGCGGTGACTACCCCGACGCCGTAGTCGGGGCGCAACTCCAGGGCTGAGCCGACATCGACGATCGACTCGATCGCCCGGTGCACGTCGTAGGCGCGTAGCCGATTCTGCGGGACCACATGCCGGGCCAGCCGCGGATCCGGTGGTTCCCAATCCTGCGCGCTGCCCTGAAAATACGACAGGTACTGCTGGGCCAGCGACACGGCGTGCGCCTCGTCGCGGGCAACCAGGCTCACCACTCCGTTGCGCCGCTGGACCTCGATCGGCCCGATCGCCTCAGGCGGGTACACCCCGAGCCCACCGCCCTCGATCATTGCCGGCCCGCCCATCCCGATATTGGCGTCCGGGGTGGCGATGATGACATCGCACACCCCCGCCAGCGCGGCATTGCCGGCGAAGCACCGGCCGGAGACTATCGACACCAACGGCACCCGGCCGGACAGCCCAGCCAGTACCCGGAAAGTCGGCACGTCCAATCCGGCCCTGCCGCCGACGTCGGTGTCCCCGGGACGGCCACCGCCACCCTCGGCGAACAACACCACCGGTAGCCGTTTTCGGACGGCCAAATCGAAGACACGATCGGTTTTGGCGTGGTTGCGCATGCCCTGCGTGCCGGCCAGCACGGTGTAGTCGTAGGACACCACAACAGCCTCGGCCGCCGCTCGTCCGAAGCGGTCGGCACCGATGGTCGCCAGGCCGGCGACCAGGCCGTCGGCCGGGGTGTTGGCGATCAGGTCCTCTTCTGAGCGCCGGCTGCGCTGCGCGGCAATGGCTAGCGCACCGTATTCGACGAAGCTGCCGGCATCAACCAGATCAGCGATGTTCTCTCGGGCGGTGCGGCGACCTTGCCTGTGCCGCTTGGCAACAGCGGCCTGTCGGCCCTCGTCGAGGGTGAGCAGATGGCGTTCGGCGACCTCGTCAAGGTCGGCGCGCGATCGGTCGAGATCGACTGCAGCGGCTATGGATTCGCCGTCGGCGCCGGCACCCGTCCGGGTGAAAACCAGCAAGGGGTCCCCGGTCCCGACGACTTGGCCGGGTGTCACCAGACTCCGGACCGTCCGCAGCGCATCCGGCGCGACGAGCACGTGCTGCATCTTCATCGCCTCGAGCACCACCAGCTGATCGCCGGGACCGAAGTCGGTGCCACCGGGTACCACCTCGACCACGGTCCCGGCCAGCTGCGCACGCAGCGCTTCCTCACCCGGGTACAGCTCGACCGCCGCGGCCCGAGTGTCGTGTTGGTGCGAGAGCGCTGCAGCCGCAAACTCGGAGAGCTTGGCATCGAGGAAACTCGTCGTCACCACACCTGACTGAATTTGACTGTCGGACAGAAGCTCTCGCAGGAAACTGATGTTTGTGCGAACGCCCTCGATGCTGAACTCAGCCAGCGCGGTCCGCGCCTTGCGCACCGCTGCATGCAACGACGATCCGTTTACATGAGTGATGACCTTGGCCAGCAGCGAGTCGTACCGCGAGTTGAGAACCAGCCCCGGCCGGCCGTAGGTGTCGACGCGTACACCGGGACCGGTGGGCGGCGAGAACGCTGTCAGGGTACCTGCCGAGGGCAAAACGGACCCGTCGCGGGCAAAAGTCTCCATATTGACCCGGGCCTGAATCGCGATACCCCGTCGCGCAGCCGGCTCGCCGATGACTTCGTCACCGTCAGAAGCAATTCCGGCCGGCAGTCCTAGTTCGTAATAGGACGCGCCGCCCGCAACGGCCAACTGGACAGCCACCAGGTCCACCCCGGCGGTCTCCTCGGTGATCGTGTGTTCCACCTGGATACGCGGGTTCACCTCGAGAAAGACGAACTTCTCACCGGCGACCAGGAATTCGACGGTGGCCAGCCCGCGCAGGCCGACTCTGGCGCAGAACCGGGCTGCGGCCAGATGCAGGTCACGACGCAATCTATCCGAAAGCCCCTGCGCAGGCGCAATTTCAACGACCTTCTGATAACGACGCTGGATGCTGCAATCACGGTCTCCCAGAGCGAGCGCATGTGTTTGGTGCCTGGCCGGTGCCGCGACAACCTGCACCTCGATGTGTCGCGCGGCGTCCAGAACCGCCTCGGCGAACACAGCGGGATCACCGAAGCCCAGTCGCGCCTCCGCTGCGCACTGTTGATAGGAAGAATCGATCTGATCGGCGCTGTCCACCTTGCGCATGCCCCGGCCGCCGCCGCCTGCCAGCGCCTTGATCATGATGGGGCCGTCCTGAGTGGAGAAAAATGCACGGACGTCCTCAACGCTGCTCGCCCCGCTGGTCGCGGGCAGCACCGGCACGCCCGCGGCAGTCGCGGCAGCACGGGCCGATGACTTATTGCCGACCATGTCGAGCACGTCGGCGTCCGGCCCTACGAACGTGTACCCGGCAGCCACACAAGCGCGGGCGAATTCGGCGTCCTCGCTGAGGAATCCGTATCCCGGATGAATCATCTCGGCGCCCGCGCTCTTGGCCGCCGCCAGCAACACGGAGTGGTCCAGGTAGGCCGCCGGGCCGGTACCCCGCAGACCTATCGCTTCGTCGGCGGCATGTACGTGTGGGCCCTCAGCGTCGTCTTCGGCGTAAACCGCTACCGTTTGGATGCCAAGTTCGGTTGCGGTTCTGATGATTCGAAGGGCGATCTCACCACGGTTCGCGATCAGCAGGGTCGCGCTCATCGAAGCGGGTCGCCCCACTGCACTTGCTCACGAAGCTTGCCCTTGAGCAGTTTGCCGCCGGCGTTGCGCGGAAGTGCGCCGTCTACCACGGTGACGTACTGCGGAATCTTGAAATCGGCGAGCTGCCCGCGGCAGTGGTCCAGCACCGCCCGCACATCGATCTGCTCTTCGCCACCGAACAGCACGGCTCCGACCTTCTCGCCCATCACGTCGTCGGGAACCGCCAGTACGCAGGCGTCCGCAATGTTGGGGGCGGCCAGCAGCACTGCTTCGACCTCGACGCTGGAAATGTTCTCGCCACCGCGGTTGATGATGTCTTTGAGCCGGTCGATGATGTGCACCCGACCCGCGTCGTCGACTCGAACCACGTCACCGGTATGCAGCCAGCCGTCCGCGAAAGCGGCCGAGGTGGCCACCGGCCGGTCCCAGTATCCCGCAGTCACATTAGCTCCGCGCGCGACCAACTCGCCCACCGCGGGATCGTCACCGAAAGGGATCACGCCGAGGTCCACCGAGGGGACCGCGTAGCCGACCGAGTCGGCGTGCTCGACGGCATCATTGTCGGGCAGTACGGTCATCAACGAGGCCGTCTCGGTCATGCCGTAGCCGTTGAACACAATCGCTTGCGGAAATGCCTCCTTCACCGACCGCACCAACGACGGGGCGATCGGCGCACCTCCATAGCCCACCCAGCGCACCTCGGAAACGTCCGCACTGGCAAAGGCCTTGTTGCGCAGTAACAAGGAGTAGATTGCCGGAACGGTCACCATGAGCGAGATGCGCTCTTGGGGCAGTGCGGCCGCCAATTCGTCGAGGTTGAGTGCGGGCATGATCACCGATGCACCGCCGAGCCGAGTAGCCGCCAAAAGCTGGGAATTGCAACCGGTTACGTGGAACAACGGCACCGAGATGAGGGTACGCATCCCCTCACCTACGTCGCTTGGGAGTGCGAGACACCGGCGCGAGTTCTCGGTGTTGGTCAGAAATGCCTCATGGGTGGTCGGCACACCTTTGGGGTGACCGGTGGTGCCCGAGGTGTAAAACAGCGCGGCCGTGTCCGTGCTGCCGAGTTGTTCGGTCACGTACGGCTGGCCGTCGGGCAGCGCCATGTCCGGCGCCAGGTCCACTCGCGCACCGGAGTCGGCCAGCATGAACTCGACCTCTGGCTGCACAGACCGCGTATTGACCGCCACTGCGACCCCACCGGCCATCACGGTGCCCCAAAACGCCAGTACCCAATTGATACCCGCGGGGTAACGCACGGCGACGCGGTCACCTCGTTGCAGACCAACCGCGCGCAGCCCACCGGCAACCCGCGAAGCGCGGTCCCACAGCTGCCGGTAGGTCAATCGATCTGCGCCGAGTTCGACCAGGGCCTCGCTGTCGGGGCGACGGTCGACCTGCTCGGCGAGCATGTCCAACAAGGTGGGCGGCAACTCGTCGTAACGCGGTGTGCCGTTCGGGTCGCGCGACACACCCGCCATCGGGAACGGACTACGCCCGCTCGGAACTTCGATCACTGGTGGCATGCGCGGTCCTTACTATCCGGTGTCCTATCGTGATAGCGGTGACGATTGAGGATTCCGCCATCATGCACGAGGCGTTCTTCACTGTCGACGGCGACTCCTATGTGCCGGGCGTGCTGACGCAAGGACCGTGGGGTGCGGCAATGGGCGGTCAGATCGTCGGAGGCCTGTTGGGTTGGGGGATAGAGCGATCCGGTATCGATCCGGACTTACAGCCCGCCCGCCTCACGGTCGACCTGCTGCGTCCGGTCCTGCTCGAGCCGGTGCAGATTCAGACCTCGGTGCAGCGCGAAGGTCGGCGCATCAAGCTTGTCGACGGCACGCTGGTACAGAACGGAAAGACCGTCGCGCGGGCCAGCGCGCTTTTCCTGCGACGAGGCGATCATCCTGATGGCGAGGTGTGGTCCACTCCGGTACGGATGCCACCCCTTCCCGCCGATGCGGACGACTTCGGAGCAGATGCGCCGTTTTTCATCTGGGGCTACGGCGCCAACCCGCAGAAGGGAGCGCGCGGCATGGCCGAGTGGGAGCAGTCCGACTCCCAGAAGTTCGCATGGACGCGGCTTTTCCGTCCGATGGTTCAAGGCCACCCGCTCACACCGTTGGTTCGCCTGGCATTCGTCGGCGATATCACGAGTTCGCTCACCCATTGGGGCAGTGGTGGATTGCGCTACATCAACGCCGACTACACCGTCACCGCGAGCCGACTGCCCGACGGTGAATACCTCGGGCTGGCGGCCCAGAGCCACTACGGCACGGCCGGTGTGGCCACCGGCACCGCGACCCTGTTCGACCGGCACGGGCCAATCGGCACCAGCTCGGCGTTGGCCCTGGCCCAGCCCGCCGACGCGTTCAAGCCGACCTATCTCTAACCCATCAACTGCGCAGCAACCGTCGCGCCCAGTTCCCAGCACGATTCCAGGTCGTCTTTGCTCGGCTTGCCCGAAACCACCACGGTTTCCGCGGCTTTCGTCCAACCCAGCCCAGTCGTGATGGCCGTGACGCCCCGCTCGGCGCCCTCGGTGCCCTGGTTGCCGTGCAGGTACAGGCCAAAGGGTCGCCCACGCGTGGCGTCGAGGCACGGGTAGTAGCAGACGTCGAACGCGTGCTTGAGGGCTCCACTCATATAACCCAGGTTGGCCGGGGTTCCGAGCAGGTAGCCGTCCGCCTCGAGCATGTCGCTCGGCGAGACGGCAAGGGCGGGTCGCCGCACGACCTCCACGCCCTCGATCTCGGGGTCGGTGGCACCAGACACGACGGCTTCGAACATCTCCTGCATGTGCGGAGACGGCGTGTGGTGGACGATCAGCAATGTCCTGCTCACTGGCGGCCCTGCAACTCGACAGCGGCCTTCATAGCTTCCCGCGCGCGGCGGCGATCACCCGCGTAGTCGTAGGCCCGTGCCAACCGGTACCAGCGCCGCCAGTCGTCGGGGTCGCCTTCCACCTCGCTGCGCACAGTGGCGAACAGCGCATCGGCCGCGTCTCGCTGGATGCGGCCCGACGGCCGTCGCGGGAGCGCGCTGGCGTCGAGATCCATTCCGTCTTCGGTGATCAGACGGGCCAGCTTCTGGTGGGCGAATCCAGCCCGCAGGGTAGCGATCATCGCCCACAGCCCGATGACAGGCATGATCAGCACCGCCAGTCCCAGCCCCACGGCGGCGGCCCTGCCCGAAGCGATCATCGCGACAGCCAACCGGCCCAGCAGCACGAAGTACGCCAGCATCGCCACGCACATCAACGCGATGAGCAATTGGATGCGCAGGGTGCGGGCTGTGTCGTTCATGTGCATGTGGCTCACTGCAGGTTGAGCAGGGGCTCAAGGCCCACCGTCAGCCCGGGGCGTTCCTGGATGCGGCGCACCGCCAACAGCACGCCCGGCACGAACGAAGTGCGGTCCAGGCTGTCATGGCGGATCGTCAGCGTCTCGCCTTCGGTGCCGAACAGGATTTCCTGGTGGGCGACCAGTCCGGTCAGCCGCACCGAGTGCACCGGGATGCCGTCGACGTCGGCGCCGCGTGCACCGGGCAGGCTCGTGCTGGTGGCATCGGGGTTGGGCGGCAGACCTTTCCGAGCTTCGGCGATCAGCTTCGCGGTGCGCGCCGCTGTGCCCGACGGGGCGTCGGCCTTGTGTGGGTGATGGAGCTCGATGACCTCTGCCGAGTTGAAGAAGGGCGCGGCCTGCTTCGCGAAATGCATGGACAGCACCGCCCCGATCGCGAAGTTCGGAGCGATCAGCACCGATGTGTCGGGGTTATCGGCCAGCCACGACTGCACCTGCTTAAGGCGCTCGGCGGTAAAGCCGGTGGTACCGACAACGGCGTGAATTCCGTTGCCGATGAGGAACTCCAGGTTGCCCATCACCACGTCTGGGTGGGTGAAGTCGATGACGACCTCGGTGTTGCCATCGGTCAGCAGGCTCATCGGATCGCCGGCGTCCACTTCCGCGGAAAGCGTCAGGTCTTCGGCGGCGTGCACGGCCCCCACCATCGTCGACCCGACTTTGCCTTTGGCTCCCAGCACGCCTACCCGCATGATCTTCACCCTAATGGGCTATCGGGCGGGCTCGGCGGCGGCTTTTGGCTGCATTTGTCCACAGTTCGGCATTCATCCACAGAGGTGACTTCTTCGCTGGCCTGGTGTCGATGCCCGGCGATAGTATTCGAACATGGGTTCGATCACTGTTCCGGCAGATGTGGCTGCCAAGCTTGACGGACTCGACATGGCCGTGGCAGCCATTGGCGAACTGAACTTCGACAGGCTGAACGCCCCTGTCCGACTACACGTGCTGGAGCAATTGGAGACGGTTCGCCGGCGGCAGATTGTGGTGGCTCACGATGTAATCGCGGGCCTGGCAGCAGAAGACCCCGCCGACATCGGCGGCCCAGCACACAAAGTGATCGCCGACTGGCTGCGGATCAGTTACGCCGAGGCCCGTCGCCGGCTCAGAGATGTAAAGCAACTGTCACCACGACTGACGCTCACCGGCCAGCAGCTTCCACCGGAATTGCCCGGGACTGCCCAAGTGTGGAAAGACGGCATGCTGGACGGGCAGCACTTAGCGGTAATTCAGACATTCATCCGCGAGCTGCCGGAAGCCACACCGGTCGATGCGGTCGAACACGCCGAGCGATTTCTGGCCCGGCAGGCACTCAAATTGCGTCCGGACCAGCTGGAAAAGGTGGCGCACCGATGCGCACTGCTGATCAACCCCGACGGGAAGTTCTCGGACGCAGACCGCGCCCGTAAGCGCGGCTTTCACTGGTGCGGTCAGCAGACCGACGGGATGAGTGTTGGGAAGCTGATCGCATCACCGGAGTTGCGCGCCAATCTCGACGCATGGATGGCGCGCTTCGCCGCCCCAGGTATGTGCAATCCAAACGATCAAGCCCCTTGCGTCGACGGCGAACCATCGATGGACGCCGCCAGAACCGACTCTCGTACCCCTGGCCAGCGTCAACACGACGCGCTCAACGCCTTGGTCCGCGGCCAGCTGGGTGATCCGAAACTCGGCGTACACAACGGGTTGCCGGTGACCGTTATCGTGTCGACCACGCTGCAAGAGCTGACTTCGGGCACTGGTCGGGCAGTGACCGGCGGCGGGACGTTGCTGCCGATGAGGGATGTGATCCGGATGGCCAGCCACGCATACCACTACCTGGCAGTGTTCGACGACCATCAACGTCGCCCGCTGTATCTCGGCCGGTCCCGCCGAGTGGCTTCACCGGATCAACGGGTAGTCCTCTATGCGACAGATCGCGGATGCACACACCCGGGGTGCGACGTGCCCGGCTACTGGTGTGAAGTCCATCATATGGACGAGTGGGCTACCGGCGGCTTGACAGATATCAACAAGCTCACCTTGACCTGCATACCCGAGCACAAGTTAGCCGAAAAGCGCTGGCGAGCAAGGAGACTTCCCAATGGCCGCACCGAGTGGGTCCCGCCGCCGCGATTTGACCGCGGCGCACGCACCAACGACTACCACCACCCGGAACGGTTGTTCGACGACGAGGAGCGGGCGGGCCCGTAACGGCAAGCCGCCACGCTAGAGTCGCCATGTCTCTAGGCTTAGACGAGATGATGGAGACGCTACCGGCGGAGGTGCTCACGTGAAGCCCCGCGACATCAGGATCCGAGAAGCTAAGCCGACCGATTTCGCGAAAGTCGCAGAGATGCACTATCCGGTTTGGCGACAGTCCTGGACCGGAATGCTGGCGGATTACATGCTCGACATCCTCGCCACGCCGACGCGCTGGGCCACCGAGACTTACCCCGAAAATCTCAAGCCGCCTGGATGGGCCATGTGGATCGCCGAGTCCGGCGGGCAGATACTCGGCATGTCCATCTTCGGACCGGACTCTGCAAGTCCTGAACACCTACAAATCGACGCCCTGTACACAGTCGAAGACAGCCAGCGCCGCGGCATCGGGAGCCGCCTGCTCAATAAAGCTGTGCGCTCGAACCCCTCAGGTGACGTGATCTTGTGGTGCGCAGAGAAGAACCGCAAGGCACGTCAGTTCTACGAGAAGAAGGACTTCCAACTCGATGGGCGCACCTACATCTGGAAGCCATTACCTGGTGTGAGCGTGCCCCATGTGGGCTATCGGCTTTATCGATCAGCGCCTGCAAGCTAACCCCGGTCAGGCGTCGATGACCACCCGGTCGCCTTTCGCCCGCGAAACGCACACCAGCATCTCGTCATCGTCTACGACGGTGCGGCCACGGTGATCGACCTGTCCGGCAAGCACTTTGACCTTGCAGGTCCCGCAGAATCCTTGCTGGCAGGAGTACGCGGTGGTTGGATCCCGGTCGAGCATCACGTCAAGCGCCGACCGGTTCGCCGGAACGCTGAGCACCCGCCGCGACCGCGCGAGCTCGAGCTCGAAGGGAATTCCGTCGACGACAGGCGGAGGGCTAAACCGCTCGTAGTGCAACGGTGCGTCGGCGTGTTCGTCACGCGCTATGCGCACCGCTTCCAGCATGGCGGTCGGTCCGCACACGTAGACAGCCGTCGTCGGCCCGGCACCGGCCAGTAGATCATTGACGGTTGCCAAGCGGCCCTGTTCGTCGTCGACCCACACCGTTACCCGGCCCGGCGCTACCGACATCACCTCGTCCAACAGGGGCATGTATTCGCGGCTGTTACCGGCATAGATTGCACGCCAGTTTATTCCGCGCTGTTGGGCGACCCGAATCATCGGCAGAATCGGGGTCACCCCAATGCCGCCGATCACGAACAACACGTCATGCTCAGCCGTGCCGAGATAGAACGCGTTCCGGGGTCCTTCGAACAACAGGGTGTCACCCACGTCGAAAGCGGCATGCATCTCTATCGAGCCGCCGCCGCCATCGGCCATCCGGCGGATGGCAATGCGGTAGTCCGTGCGCCGCCCGGGCGAACCGCACAGCGAATACTGCCGGCGTCGGCCCGAGGGCAGCTGAACGTCGATGTGGCCGCCGGGCGTCCAGGACGGGAGCAATTCGCCGTCGGGGTCGGCCAACGTCAATGCGACCACATCGGGGGCGACGAGTTCGCGTTTGGTAACCACCGCCGATTGCGTCCGCCGCACCGGCTGCACCCACGACGGCTCCCAGCGCGACGCTGAGGCGAATCCTTCGAACAACAGCCGGATACCCCACAACACCACGCCCAGACGATCGCGGTCGCGCCGACCATAGAGGTCGGCGGGCCTACTGGCCCAAATGCTCTCCGGCACGGTCATATCCCCCAGATGCCCCACAAGTGCCCCCGCCCCAAAAAATGCCCCGCCCAAAATGCCGGCGTCTGCCGAATGTCGACGCGCGCCAACAGCCGGTTCATCGACGGAGGTCAGTGAGACGCCCGCGCGGCAGGTGAGACGGCCAGATAATCGACCGCCAGCCCCAGCCCGCCCAGTTGTGACGGGTGAAAACCCGGCCGACAGTAATCACCGACAACCCGCACGAATCGCAGCGGTCGGGGCACCAAACCCCGGCGTGCCGCCCGGAGGTAGTCGCGCCAGCGCGGCTTGGTTCCGGGCGGCAGGTGCGGATCCACCGAGTACAGGAACCGCACTCCGCGAATCCACAACAGCAGCATGGCCGGCGTGACGACCAGCTGGGCGCGCACCTGCCGCCAATACCCGGCCCGCAGGTGCTTCATGGTGTCGAAGGCCACCGCCTTGTGTTCGACTTCTTCGGCGCCGTGCCAGCGCAGCATGTCCAGCATCACGCGATCGGTACCGATGGCGTCGTGCGCCGGAGAGTGCAGAATCCACTCGCCCAAAATGGCGGTGTAGTGCTCGATTGCCGACACGAACGAGACTTGCTCAAGCAGCCAGCTGTGCTGTCGTCGCCGGCTGCACCGGGGCCGCTCCCCCAGTAGCTTGTCGAAGAGCCACTTGATCTGGTCGGTGTAAGGCGTCACGTCGACGCCCTGAGCGGCGAAGTGGGCGAGCACCCCCGAGTGCGCTTGGGAATGCACGGCCTCTTGGCCGATGAAACCCTGTACATCCAGCCGCAGCTGATCATCTTTGATCAAAGGCAACGTCTTTTTGAACACCTCGACGAAGAACTCTTCGCCGGCGGGCAACAAGAGGTGCAGCACGTTGAGGACGTGGGTGGCATACGGCTCGTTGGGCACATAGTGAAACGGCAGCTTCGCCCAGTCGAACTCGACATCACGCGCCTCGAGGACCAGGCGCTCATGGTCGAGAGACGCGTCATGCGGACCCACCGCCAGGTCGTCGACGGTGAACATCGTTGGCCCCCTACCTCGGCGTTTACCCCGATCGATCAAATGTCGCCTCGGTGGACGTCGCGCTCGCAAGTATAGTTATGCGCCGCGGGCAGGTGAACCGGTGACGGCGCGACCGCGGCTCGTCATCGCAGGTGGCCGGTCTAGATTGGCGCCGCCCCCCGCAGATGCTCGAAGATCAGTGACGTCTGAGTCCCCGCGACATCGGTGTCGGCATTGAGGTTCTCGACCACGAACGAGCGCAGGTCCTCGGTGTCGCGGGCGGCGACGTGCAGGATGAAATCATCGGCGCCGGCAAGGAAATACACATCCATCACCTGCCGCCTGCGACGGATCTGCTGTATGAAGCTGCGGATCTTGCCTCGCGCGCTGGACTGCAGCGTAACCGAGACCATCGCCTGCAACGGCGATCCCACTGCCACCGGGTCGATGTCGGTGTAGAACCCGCGGATGACACCGAGGTCCACCAACCGCCGAACGCGGCCATGACACGTCGACGGTGCAATCCCGACCGCCTCGGCGAGCGCGTTGTTGGTGATACGCGCATCGCCGTGCAGCAAGCTCAGGATTCTGCGATCCACCTCATCGAGATCAGCGGGGCGAACATCCTTCGGCGGGTCAGCCGGCCGTCTTGCCATATCCGTTGATCTATCGGTCATATCGGCATCATATCGAATGATCGTCAGTATGTTTGCAGTCAGCTCGAACTTTCTTCACACTTGAGGCATAACGTCACTGTTCTCGCGCCAGGGGGCGAATATGCGAGTCGGCATTCCGACCGAGACCAAGAACAACGAATTCAGAGTCGCCATCACCCCGGCCGGGGTCGCCGCATTGACGCACCGCGGCCACGAAGTGCTGATCCAAGCAGGTGCCGGAGAAGGCTCAGCAATCACCGACGCGGATTTCAAGGCGGTGGGCGCTCAAATGATCAGCACCGCCGAACAGGTGTGGTCCACCGCCGACCTGCTGCTCAAGGTCAAAGAACCGCTGCCGGCAGAATATGGACTTCTGCAACGCGGTCAGACCCTGTTCACTTACCTGCACTTAGCCGCTTCGCGTCCTTGCACCGATGCGCTATTAGCTTCTGGCGCAACATCAATCGCCTACGAGACCGTTCAGTCCGCCGACGGCGCACTTCCATTGCTCGCCCCGATGAGCGAGGTTGCCGGGCGACTTTCGGCTCAGGTCGGGGCCTATCACCTGATGCGGACCCACGGCGGGCGCGGCGTGCTGATGGGCGGGGTGCCTGGCGTCGAGCCCGCTGACGTCGTGGTGATCGGCGGCGGCACCGCGGGCTACAACGCCGCCCGGGTGGCCAGCGGGATGGGCGCGGCGGTCACCGTCTTCGACGTCAACATCAACAGACTCCGCGAGCTGGACTCGGAGTTCGGCGTCGGCATCCGCACCCGCTACTCATCGGCGTACGAGCTCGAAGACGCTGTGAAAGGTGCCGACCTGGTGATCGGGGCCGTTCTGGTGCCGGGCGCCAAAGCCCCCAGGTTGATCTCGAATTCGGTCGTCGCACAGATGAAAACGGGTGCGGTGTTGGTCGATATCGCCATCGACCAGGGCGGCTGCTTCGAAGATTCGCGGCCGACCACGCACGATGACCCGACATTCGCCGTGCACGACACGCTGTTCTACTGCGTAGCAAACATGCCCAGTGCGGTGCCCAAGACATCGACCTTCGCGTTGACCAATGCGACGATGCCGTATGTGCTCAAGCTCGCCGATCACGGCTGGCACGCAGCGTGCCGTTCAGATCCCGCCCTGGCGCAGGGTCTTTCAACCCACGATGGCGCACTGCTGTCTGAACAGGTGGCCACCGACTTGGGCTTGCCGTACATCGAACCGGCGGCTGTGCTGGCCTGAAGCCTGGCTACGGCCTGCGAGGCTGTAGGTTCAGCGGGGTGATTACCGGAGCCTTCCTCGCCGAAGCGGCTGCGGTGGTGGATAACAAACTGAATGTGTCGGGCGGCGTGCTGTCCAGATATATGGTCGATGCTGACCGGTCAGCCCGGCTTCTGCTTGTGGTGTTGACGCAGGTTGAGACCGATAATCCGGTCCGCCGGATTGATGTCGAGATCAGGCCTCCGACGGGTGATGAGCCGCTACACATGGACTACGAGCTGCCAGAAGCCGCCGCCGGTGCCGAAATCGGATTCGCTTTCTTCGGGATCGAGGTAGTCCTGCCTTTTGATGGCCGTTGGGTGATTGTGGTGACTGGCGGTGCCGGAGTGGTATCGCTTCCGCTCATGGTGAGTGGTTGACGCAGCCAGCACAGCGCTAATAGCCCGCCGCCAGGCCGGCGACGATGTCCGCGGCCGGTCCGGGGCGCGCCTCCCGGAACGACGTTCCTGCCCAAAGGGTCATCCCGTTCGGGTCTTCCACGGCGGCCGCCGCCTCCCGTATCGGCAACGTCATCTGGTTGACCTCGGGATAGCCCAGCGGCGCCACGTCATCGAGTAGACGGATGAATTCGTTCTCCAAACCGCGCGCATACCGGCCCGAGAACGCACGCGTGACGATGGTGTTGCTGAAGAGTTGATTCTTCATGGCGGTGCGATGCGCGGGGTTGGTGCCGGCTTCGTCGCTGAGCAGCAGCGCGGTGCCGACCTGTGCGGCCACCGCTCCCCTGTTCAGTACGGCGGCCACGTCCTCGGCGGTGCCCAGGCCACCAGCTGCGATGAGTGGGACGTCATGCGCGCTGCGGATCCGAGCGAGCAGCTCGTGCAGCGACTCGGTGCCGGGGTTCATGTCCGGCGCGAACGTGCCGCGGTGCCCGCCGGCCGCCGGGCCCTGGACCACGAGGCTGTCCGCGCCGGCGGCGACGGCCACCCCGGCCTCGTAGGCCGACGTCACCGTGACCATCACCAACAACCCGAGTGCGCCCAACCGCCGAATCACATCCGGTGAAGGCACGCCGAAAGTGAAGGACACCAACTCCGGGCGTACATCGGCCACCACCTCGAGCTTGCGTTCCCAGTCGTCGTCATCGCCGTGACAGGGATGACCGACCTCGACCTGGTAGTGATCGGCAAACTCTTCGAGTTCGTCCGCGTAGTAGTCCAGCTGTACCCAGTCGGCGACACTGGGTTGGGGTACAAACAGATTGACGCCAAGCGGACCGGTGGTAGCGGCACGTGCGGCGGCGATATCGTCGGCCAACCGCTCCGCGCTGACATACCCGGCGGGGATGAACCCGAGTCCGCCCGCGTTGGACACCGCTGCCGCCAACGCGGGGCTACCCGGGCCGCCAGCCATCGGCGCACCCACAATGGGCACCGCGATATCCCAAAAGCCCAGTACCATCGAGCTAACCAGCACCATCGGGCTAATTTACCATCGCCCGAAGTTGTTGTGGGAGCGATCGTTTCGAAGCATACGGACCGAGAACCGCAGCGCCGTAGCGCTTGGTCAGCAGACGGTGGGCCACCGCATTGACCTGCTCCACGGTGACCTCGCTGATTTTCTGCAAGCTGTGCTCGATGCTGCGGTGCCTGCCGTAGTTCAATTCGCTGCGACCGATGCGGCTCATCCGGGAGCTGGAATCCTCCAGGCCCAGAACAAGCCCACCACGTAACGATCCCTTGGCGATGCGGCATTCGGCTTCGGTGATGCCGTCGCGCGCCACTGATTCGAGCACCTGGCTGGTCACCCGCATGACGTCGGCGAAGCGCTCGGGCTGGCATGCCGCGTATACCGACAGCGCGCCGCTGTCTGCGAAGATGTCCACGGCGGAGTAGACCGAATAGGCCAGCCCGCGGGATTCGCGAACCTCCTGGAAAAGCCGGGAGCTCAGGCCGCCGCCCAGCGCCGTGTGCAGCACCGACAGCGCCCAGCGATGCTCCCAGCTGCGGCCGGGCGTGCGTACGCCCAACGACACGTGGGTCTGCTCGGCGTCCCGGTTTCCCAACGACAATCGGGGACCGCCGTTCACCCGTCCGGCACCATTGCGCGGCGCGACGGGCCGACGCCCACGGACCAGACGCGACGCGAAGTGCTCGCGCGCCAACGCGACCACGTGGTCGTGGTCGACATTGCCGGCCACGGCGACGACCATCCGTTCCGGCGTGTACCGGCGCATATGAAACGAGTGCAGCTGAGCCCGCGTCATCGCGGACACCGATTGTGTGGTGCCGATCACCGGCCGTCCCACCGGGTGGTCGCCGAAAAGGGCGGCCAGGAACATGTCTCCCAGCGAGTCCTCCGGATCGTCGTCGCGCATGGCGATCTCCTCGAGGACGACGTCTCGTTCCAGCTCGACGTCTTCGACGGCGCAGCGACCGTTGAGCACCACATCGGCGACCAGGTCGACGGCCAGCTCCAGATCGCTGTCCAGCACGTGCGCGTAGTAGCAGGTGTGCTCCTTGGCGGTGAACGCGTTCAGCTCCCCACCGACGGCGTCCACTGCCTGCGCGATATCCACCGCCGTGCGGGTCGGTGTCGACTTGAAAAGCAAATGCTCCAGGAAGTGCGCAGCCCCGGCCACCGTGGCACCCTCATCCCGCGATCCGACGCCGACCCAGACACCGACCGACGCGGAACGCACCGCGGGCAGGTACTCGGTGACCACCCGCAGACCGCCCGGCAGTGTGGTGCGGCGCAGCTTAGAAGACGGTTCATGATCAGGTTGCGCCTCGGCAGTCTGCTGGCCCCGCCGCAGGGCGCCGGCGCGACCGGGGCGCGCCCCGGTCGCGGCAGGGTCAGCTGCTGGCTGTCGCGGCATCGGCTGGCGCGGCCGCCAACGAACCGGCAGGAGAATCGGCTGCGGTCGCCGGGTCCACTGGGGCCGTGGCGTCTTCCTCTGCCACGAGGACCAACGAGATCTTGCCCCGCTTGTCGATATCGGCGATCTCGACCCGCAGCTTGTCGCCCACGTGTACGACATCCTCGACCTTCGCGATGCGCTTGCCCCTGCCAAGTTTGGATATGTGCACCAGACCGTCACGCCCGGGCAGCAGCGACACGAACGCGCCGAAATCCGTTGTCTTGACCACGGTACCGAGGAATCGCTCGCCTACGGTCGGCAGCTGCGGGTTCGCGATGGCGTTGATCTTGTCGATCGCGGCCTGCGCCGAGGGCCCGTCGGTGGCGCCGACGAACACGGTGCCGTCGTCCTCGATGGAGATCTGCGCACCGGTCTCCTCGGTGATGGCGTTGATGACCTTGCCCTTCGGGCCGATGACCTCACCGATCTTGTCCACCGGCACCTTGATGGTGGTCACCCGCGGCGCGTACGGGCTCATCTCGTCGGGCTTGTCGATGGCCTCGGCCATCACCTCGAGAATCGTCAGGCGCGCATCTTTAGCCTGGGACAGCGCGGCCGCGAGCACCTGAGACGGAATCCCGTCGAGCTTGGTGTCCAGTTGCAGAGCGGTGACGAAGTCCTTGGTGCCGGCGCATTTGAAGTCCATGTCACCGAACGCGTCTTCGGCGCCGAGGATGTCAGTCAGGGTGACGAAGCGGCGCTCCACAACACCATCGGCCGCCCCCTCCACCTGCACGTCGTCGGAGACCAGACCCATCGCGATGCCGGCGACCGGCGCCTTCAGCGGCACTCCGGCGTTGAACAGCGCCAGCGTGGAGGCGCAGACCGAGCCCATGGACGTCGAGCCGTTGGAGCTCAGCGCTTCGGACACCTGGCGGATCGCATACGGGAACTCTTCGACGCTGGGCAGCACCGGTATCAGAGCCCGCTCGGCGAGCGCGCCGTGCCCGATTTCACGCCGCTTGGGCGAACCGACCCGGCCGGTCTCACCGGTGGAGAACGGCGGGAAGTTGTAGTGGTGCATGTAGCGCTTGGACGTTTCCGGCCCGAGCGAGTCAATCTGCTGAGCCATCTTGACCATGTCGAGCGTGGTCACACCCAGGATCTGGGTTTCCCCGCGCTCGAACAGCGCGCTGCCGTGCGCCCGTGGAACCACGGCGACCTCGGCCGACAACGCGCGGATGTCGGTGATACCCCGGCCGTCGATGCGGAAATGGTCGGTGAGGATGCGCTGGCGAACCAGCTTCTTGGTCAGCGCACGAAACGCCGCGCTGACCTCTTTTTCACGGCCCTCGTAGGTGTCGCCGAGCCGCTCGAGAACCTGGGACTTGAGCTCGTCGGTGCGCTCATCGCGTTCAGCCTTGCCGCTGATGGTCAGGGCGGTGGCCAGCTCGTCGGTGGCCACCGAGGACACCGCGTAGAACACGTCGTCGCCGTAGTCCGGGAACACCGGGTATTCGGCCGCGGGTTTGCCTGACTTTCCAGTGGCGTCGGCAAGCTCCTGCTGCGCGGTGCACAACGCGGCGATGAACGGCTTGGCGGCCTCCAGGCCCTGGGCCACAACGCTTTCCGTCGGCGCCTGGGCACCGCCATCGATGAGTTCGATGACGTTTTCGGTGGCCTCCGCCTCGACCATCATGATCGCGACGTCGGGCCTGCCCTCATCGTCAGTGCCGACGATCCGGCCGGCCACCACCATGTCGAAGACGGCGCGCTCCGTCTGCTCAACGGTGGGAAAGGCAACCCAGGTGCCGTCGATGAGCGCCACCCGGACTCCCCCGACGGGGCCGGAGAACGGCAGGCCGCTCAGCTGGGTGGACGCCGACGCGGCGTTGATCGCCAGTACGTCGTACAGATCGTTGGGATCCAGACTCAGAATCGTCACCACGACCTGGATCTCGTTACGCAGACCGTCGACGAACGACGGGCGCAACGGGCGGTCGATGAGCCGGCAGGTCAGGATCGCGTCGGTGGACGGGCGGCCCTCACGACGGAAGAACGAACCGGGGATGCGACCGGCGGCATACATCCGCTCCTCGACATCGACCGTCAGCGGGAAGAAGTCGAAGTGCTCCTTCGGGCTCTTGCTGGCGGTGGTCGCCGAGAGCAGCATGTTCTCGTCGTCGAGATAAGCGACCACCGCGCCGGCGGCCTGTTGGGCCAACCGGCCGGTCTCGAAACGGATGGTGCGGGTGCCGAAGCTCCCGTTGTCGATAATGGCGGTCGCCTCGAAGACGCCCTCGTCAATTTCAGCTACAGACATAACGTTGTCCGTACGGCCTCTCTGGGTTATTCAGCTTTTTCGCGTCGTCACGCGCAACCCGGAGGGTTCCGGGACGACTCACCGGCCCGGACGGACCCGCGAGCCACCCTGAGAGCTTCCCAAACAGCTGAAGTCTGAATTCGGCTACGGCCGTCGATCGAAGCGGCCGACCTGCCCCAGATCCGGAGAGCCCGGCAGCCACTACCGAAGACCGCCCGATACAGACTGGGCTGCTCCCGTCGCGACACGCTGGAACGGTACGCGCGGATCTGCGCGAACCGCACCGTTTTGTTCGGACCTAACCGGCCCAGAACGCTCCCACTGTACACGGGCGAACCCGCGCTGCTAACACGCCTCGATTCGCGCCCCCTCGCGCTCGGATCAGCGACGTAGACCCAGCCGCTCGATGAGAGAGCGGTAACGCTCCACATCGATCTGGGACACATACTTGATCAGCCGCCGCCGACGCCCGACCAGCAGCAACAACCCGCGCCGCGAGTGGTGGTCATGCTTGTGCAGTTTGAGGTGCTCGGTCAGGTCCGAGATCCGCTTGGTCAGTAGCGCGATCTGCGCCTCCGGGGATCCGGTGTCGGTGTCGTGCAAGCCGTAGTTGCTGAGGATCTCTTTTTTCTGCTCGGCTGTAAGCGCCACGAAAATATCTCCATCAATTGGTCCGCGATCATGGATTTCACAGCGCGGCCACCGCGAACCGCAGCGCGCGCCGATGTCGTCCGGCAGTTTAGCAGCCGCCCGCTGCACGCCCCGAATCGTCAGATTGGGCGTCAGCCTGTGAGCAGGGAACGAGCCCGGTCGGTGTCCTTAGTCATCGCGGCGACGAGATCGCGCACCGAGTCGAACTTGAGCTGCCCACGGATGCGTGCGACGAAGTCCAGTGCCACATGCTGCCCGTACAGGTCGGCGGCGGTGTCGAGGACGAACGCTTCGACCGTGCGGGTACGTCCGGAGAAAGTCGGGTTGGTGCCCACGGACACCGCGGCCTGGTAGCGCTCACCTGGGACAACGCTGCCGGTCACCGGTCCGTGCCCGAGCACGGTGAACCAGGCCGCATACACGCCGTCGGCCGGGATCGCCGAATACATCGGCGGCGCCACGTTCGCGGTGGGAAAGCCCATCTCGATGCCACGTCCGTGACCCCGGACCACCACGCCCTCGACGCGGTGCGGACGGCCCAGCGCCTCGGTGGCCGCCACCACGTCACCGGCATCTACGCAGGACCGGATGTAAGTGGAGGAGAACGCCACCGTCTCGTTGCTGTGGTGCTCAGACAAAAGCGACATCGACTGCACCGCAAACCCGAACCGCTCGCCGGCGCGGCGCAAGGTGGCGACGTTGCCTGCCGCCTTCTTACCGAAGGTGAAGTTCTCACCCACCACCACCTCCACCACATGGAGGTTTTCCACCAGAAGTTCGTGGACGTAGCGGTCCGGGGTGAGCTTCATGAAGTCGGTCGTGAATGGCATCACCAGAAACACGTCTATGCCCAACTCTTCGACGAGCTCGGCACGGCGGGTAAGCGTGGTGAGCTGCGCCGGGTGACTGCCGGGGTAGACCACCTCCATCGGATGCGGGTCGAAGGTCATCAGCACGGTCGGCACGTTGCGTTCGCGGCCTGCTTTCACCGCGTGCGCGATCAGTTCCGCGTGCCCGCGGTGAACACCATCGAACACCCCGATAGTCAGCACGCATCTGCCCCAGTCCGTGGGGATCTCGTCTTGGCCACGCCACCGCTGCACGACCGCAAGCCTACGGCGCGACGTGGCCTGAAGGGGATGGCAGATCCGGATTTGCCCAGTACTGCCCGTGAGCCCGCTCCAGGCGTTTTCCGCATGCTCGGGCCGACGGGGTTGACGGCCGAGGCGCCCTGTCAGGGATAGATTGCCTAAACTTTCTGGTTGTGATGGCTGACGAAGAGCCTGGCGGTCTCACCGCGGTTGCCCAGGACTATCTGAAGGTCATCTGGAATGCCCAGGAATGGTCGCGGGAAAAGGTCAGCACCAAGATGCTGGCCGATCGGATCGGGGTGTCCGCCAGCACCGCGTCAGAGTCGATCCGCAAACTCGCCGAGCAGGGCCTGGTCGACCACGAGAAATACGGCGCGGTGACGTTGACCGAGGCGGGGCGGCGAGCGGCGCTGGCGATGGTGCGCCGGCACCGGCTGCTGGAGACCTTCCTGGTCAATGAACTCGGCTACGGCTGGGACGAGGTCCACGACGAAGCTGAGGTGCTCGAACACGCGGTATCGGATCGCCTGGTGGCCCGCATTGATGCCAAGCTGGGGTTCCCACAGCGCGATCCACACGGTGACCCGATCCCGGCCACCGACGGGCAAGTGCCTACACCGCCGGCACGGCAGCTGTGGGCCTGCGGCGACGGAGACACCGGGACGGTGGCCCG
>Ga0070763_10000014_pt1 | contig 34610 bp, 30 predicted proteins | sample HubBroMetageWRM3_FD_67279 | JGI IMG/M metagenome (GOLD analysis project Ga0070763, IMG submission 67279) | Warmed soil microbial communities from the Hubbard Brook experimental Forest, New Hampshire - Hubbard Brook CCASE Soil Metagenome WRM 3 | ecosystem: Environmental > Terrestrial > Soil >... | reverse complement strand
CGTACCGAGCGGCCGGGGGCCACCTCGACATCCTCGATCCAGCCGTTGGCGGCAAGCTGCGGATCCTCGAGCACCTCGGCCGGGGTGTTTACCTTCTGCCACCAGGCCCCGGCCTCGTCGAGCCGTCGAGCCCACTGGTCGTAGCTAGCCTGGGCAAATGCCGCGTCCAGGATCGCGATCAGGTCGCGGCGGTTCTTGCGGATCGATTGGGCGTCGGCGAACCTTGGGTCGTCAACGAGTTCGGGGTGGCCAACCGCGGCGCACACCGCAGGGAAGTGCCGCATCGCTTCGACACCGGTGAGGAAGATCCACTTGTCGTCGGCTGTGCGGTAACTGTTCACCAGAGGGGTCACCGCCTCGCTGCGGTGCGCCACCGGGTGCACTTTCCCGAATGCGGACAACACAGCCAGGTCCGGTCCGAGGATCCACGACGCAGCCTGCAACAGCGACGTCTCGACCAAGCCACCTCGTCCGGTGCGCGACCGCTCGTAGAGGCCGGCCATGACTGCTGCGAACAGCGCCAGCCCGGTGATGTGGTCGCCGTAGGAGCCCGGTGCATGTAGCGGCGCATCCCCCGCGAGCTGGTGCGACAGTCCGCTGCGGGCCCAGAACGAGCCCACGTCGAATCCCGGCTGTTCGGCGTCGGGACCGGCTAGGCCGAAGGCCGTGATCGAGCCGTATACGAGATGGGGATGGGCGGCCAAGACCGTCTCATGGTCGAGGCCGAGCCGTTTGAGGGTGGTGATGCGCATGTTGGTGATCAACACGTCAGCTGTGTCCAGCAGCTTGTCGAGCCCCGCCCGGTCCGCCTCCTCGGCGAGATCCAGGACAACGCTGCGCTTGCGCCGATTGTCGAGGGCGAAGGTGGGCTGGATCCCGACGTCCAAACCGATCGACTTGAACCAGCGTCGACCCGGGTCGCCGCGCGGTGGTTCGACCTTGATCACCTCGGCGCCGAGGTCGGCGAACAGCGCCGATGCCGCCGGTGCGGCAATCCATTGGCCCAGTTCGACCACCCGCAGCTGGGCGAAGGCGACCAGTGAACCGGGAACCGTCGTGCCGCTGGCCTGGTTGGTCATCGGTTAGCTGCTCAGTGCGTCGGCGGTCTGCAGACCAAGCACCTTGGCGGTGTTGTCGTGCATGACCTTGCGCAGCGTCTCATCGCCAACTCTGCCCTCCAGATGGGCGAAGAAGTCACGAGGCACCACCTCGCCTTCGGGATGCGGCCAGTCAGAACCGGCCACGACAGCGTCGTCACCGAGCAGCTCGATCAATCCGAGGATGTTGTCCTCCGGGAACGGAGAGACGAGCACGTGCCGCTTGAAGACCTCCCGCGGCCGCTCGGTGACCGCTCCGAACGGCCAGTCGCGGGGACCGCACATCCGGGCGGCCCTGTCCATCTTCTTCAACAGCGGGCCCACCCACTCGCAGCCGTGCTCGATCGACATGACCTTGAGGTCGGGTATCCGACCGAACAGGTTGTGCGTGACGAGCGCGAGCAGCGTGTCGGAGATGGCGCGCTCGCCGAAGCTCGTCACCCGCTGAAAAGGGCTGAAGCGGTGGTTCGGCGGGTTGGGCGACTCGCCCCACAGCGCCGAGTAGTACGCGCTCTCCCCGCTGTTGCCCAGGTGAAAGTCGACGGGGACGCCAGCCTCCGCGCACCGCGCCCAGAACGCGTCATGCGCCGGGTCGGCCGGGGAACGGGTGCCGGCGACCGGGCCCGGGCGCAGATGCACGACCCGAGCGCCCGCGTCGAGGACCCGCTCGAGTTCGGCGACCGCCCACGCCATGTCGGTCAGATTGAGCATCGGTGCGCAGTAGATCGGGCTGTCGGGGCTACCGAAGCCCCAGTCGTCCTCCATCCACCGGTTGAACGCCGTCAGCGCCGCGTTCAAGGCCTCGACATCGGCCTGCAGTTGGTGCTCGACCCCGACCCCGAAGGTCGGGAACATCAGCGTCCCGCTCACCCCCTGCTCGCGCATCCACTTCACACGCAGCTCCCGGCTACGCGACTCCGGGATGTCATCGGCCTTGACATTGCCGGCGACGGCGTTGCCAGTGCCGGCGGCTGTCTTGAAGTACTTGAGCAGTGCACCCGGCTCCTTGGTGGCCTCCACAGGGTTCACGCCGTAGAACGTGATCTTCTGGTCCCCAAAGAACAGCCGCCCCTGGGGCCGGTCCGTGGTGCGGATGACGCGAACCGCGCGGTTCTCCTCAATGAACCGCGCCGGAAGATAACGGGTGAACGCATCATCGGGCTCGTAGTAGTGCTGGTCGGCATCAAACATCGGCAACGTCATCGGGTCCCTCTCGTATGAGCCAATCGTTTGGTTCATAGGCAGCCTAGCATCCGTGCGACGCGTTCCGCCACAGCGCGTCACGGCGGCGTTAGGCGCGTATGGCGCACGCCGCGTCCTCCAGCGTCACCTGATCGACATCATCCATCGGGCAATGACCTCCGGCAGCGCAGCCTGGGGCCACCACATCACCAGTCACCAGCATCAACGTTGATACAGCCGATTTCCGTCTCTCAGTGCTGGTCGCGCCGTCCAGTCACCGTCGCTGTCACACACAGGCGCCCGGTGCCATCCGTCCCGGCTACCGTGACAACGCCGAAAGATCGGCCGAGATGAACGGGCCGCGCGATCGCGGACACCGGAGCCCCGAGAACGGGTGAGCGCAGATAGCTGACATGGACATGAGTCGTCCTCAGGCCCACATCTGCGAACACTTCGGCGGCCACGAGTTCGACCAGGCTCGCCCACACGCCGCCGTGCAGGCCCCCGAATGTGTTCTTCCACAGCCCGGGCTCCATCAGTTCCGCCCGCGGATCACCACCATCCGAACCCATCCGAACGCCCAAGTGCGCGGCAAGGGTCACGGCCGATGGCCGAGCAGGGTCGCCGACCGCGCCAGATTCGTCGATCTCCGATGAGCTACCCACAGGAACGCACTGGACCCACGTGGTACCGACAGCGAGTAATGTGCCGCGGTCGTCGACCATCTCAGCCTGAGCAAACCCGCCGCGCTGGCCCCGGCCGGCCACCCAGCCGCTGACGTGCAGCGTCTCGCTCTCCCACGGCGGGGGAAGGACGATGTCGAAGGCCAGCTCGGTCGTGACCTGCCAGTGGTTCGGCGGCCCGATAGCGTTCAGCGCTTCGCCCATCACGTGGTCGAAGTGCACGCTGATAGCGCCCGCCTGCAGGCCTCCGCGATCGCTGTCCATCCACGGGCCGACGCGGGCGACCGACCGGCGCATTCTGCCTTCGGTCAGGCAAGCCGCGATGCCGAAGCGCTCCTCCACCCGGCCCAGAACGCACTCCTCCGACGCGCCCACCGCCGCCCCGTCACTCGCCCACAGCAAAGATATCGCACTCCTCGAGAAGGACCGGATTACCAGACAAGAAGGACCGGCTCACCAGACAAGCCAGTGACTATTCACTTCGAACTGAGCAGGGACAGGCCGCCCCTGGTGTTGGAGACGTCCGCAGGTCGCCGCGCGGTGGTTCGACCTCGATCACCTCAGCGCCGAGGTCGGCGAACAGCGCCGATGGTCTGCCTAGCGAGACGCTCGACTTGCTTCCATAATCCAATGACATTTAGTACTCGGTCAGCTGGCGGCCCATGATCGCACGTGGCCGCCTCGGGTAGCTCACCTCGGTCTTGGACGACGCGATGATCTCGCGACACCGCACGACGATCTCGTCCACCCGGCCGAATCGGCTGTGTGACGCGCCCGTTGCCGGAGTGCGGACCGCGGCCAGCGAGAATGCAGCGAACTCCCGACCCAACTGGTCCGGAGTGAGCGGGCCGCCCGGCCGATACCAGCGGTTGTACGAAGTGATCACGCCGAGTATCGCGAAGCTGCAGTTGCGGATATTCACATCCGGGTCGATTGAGCCGTCCTCCCGGCCAGCGGTGAGGACATCGCGCAGATACCGCTCGTAGTCATCGCGGTCCTTGACCAGATCCCGCCGCCGGTCGGGCTTGACCTTTTCCCAATCGTGGAAGAACACGCTGGCCCGCTCGATGCGCTCCGGCGTCGCGTTCAGGCACACGTGCCCATAAGTGAACGCGATTACCTGATCGATCGGCGATCCGGTGAAGTTATTGCAGAGCGTGATGTTCTCCTGCAACCCCTGCTGGCCGAGCTGGACCACGTCAGCCAGCAGATCTTCCTTCGACGTGATGTAGTGGTACAGGCTCCCCTTGAGCACGCCCACCTCGTTGGCGATGTCCTGCAGCGATGTGCCGTCGAAACCTTGCTGCGCGAACAGACGCCCGGCCGCTTCAACGATCTCGCCGTACTTCCGCTCGATCACCGGTGAGCGTACGGCCCGTGGCCTGGCGGCTTCACTCACCGCGCGTCCCCCTCCGTGTCACTGCGGGCCTCGGCCAGGTGGACGTTGGTCAGTGGCATGTGCCCTCGAGTCTGTCTGGTGTGTTGTGGGTAGGGTAGCCGGTTCTTGGGGCTGCTGGGGTTGTGGTGTGGTTGGGGTTGCTATGTGTTCTCCGAGGGGTGGGTCGTGTGTTGTGTGATGGCGGCGAGGGCGAGTTCGAGAGCTTGGTAGGTTTGTAGGCCGGGTTGGCTGGTGTGGGCGAGTAATCGTTTTGATAGTTCTATGGCGTGCCGGTTTGCGGTGGCGATCTGAGTTGCGAGCGTGATTGCCGCGGGTAGTGCTTGGCCGGGTTCGGTTACGGTGGTGATGAGGCCGGCTTGAGCGGCGTCGGGTGCGCTCATGCGGCTGGAGGTGAAGATGATCTCCGCGGTTTTCGCTCGGCCGAGGCGTTGCGCGAGTAGCCAGGCAAGTCCTCCGTCGGGTGGGAGGCCGAGTTGGACGAATGGTGCGGAGAAGTAGGCGTCGCGGGCTGCGATGGTGATGTCGCACGATAGGGTCAGGCTCCAGGCGATGCCGATGGCGCCGCCTTCTACGGCTGCGATGACTGGCACCGGTATCGTCTGGATTTTTGTGAGTACCCGGTGTGCCAGTTCCAGGCGGGCGGCCGCGGATAGCGGGCCGTCGCCGTGGGATGGTCCGATCTTTCGGTCGCCGCCTGCGCTGAAGAAGCCTTTGCTGCCTGTGAGCACGATGCAGCGCGTGTCGGGTTCCGCGGCCAACTTGTCGAGATATGTTCCGAGCCCTTCCCAGCTTTCCCAGATGAGCGCGTTGCGCTGGGCGGGGCGGTTCAGAGTGAGGATCCCGACGAAGCCTTGTTGCTGGCGGATGACCGGTCCGGTTTCGTGCGGGCTCATCGGTCGAGGATAACGAGGGAGTCGAGGGCTACCGGCGTGCCGTCGGGTCGCAGCACGAGCGGGTTGAGGTCGATTTCGCGGATCTCGGGCACTGCGGTGGCGAGCCCGGCGAGTTTGGTCATGACGTCGGCCAGGGCGTCGATAGCCTTGTGGGCGTGGGCTGGCGTGCGGTCGAGCAGGTACTGCACGATGCGCAGCCGCCTGGCGGCCGCCCGGGCGGTGGTCTCGGTCACGGGCGGCACGGCGTGGGCGACGTCGCGCATGAGCTCGACCGCGCCGCCGCCGGCGCCGCAGATTATTACTGGGCCGAAGACGGGGTCCCGAATCACGCCACACATCAACTCGGCAGAGGTGTCCAGCGACTCGGCGATGAGCACGCCGTCGACGCGCGCTTCGGGCGCGTGGGATCCAACGTGGGTGACGATCCGGTCGTAGGCGTGGCGGACCGCATCGGCCGAATACAGGCCCAGCTCGACCCCCCCGGCGGCGGCCTTGTGGGCGATGTCGGCCGATACGACCTTGGCCACCACGGGGAAACCGAGCTCGGCGGCGATCCGGCCAGCGTCGGCGGCAGAGTGGGCCACGTGCGCGCGCGGCACATCGATGCCGGCTGCCAGGACGATCTCCCGGGATTGTGCCTCGTCCAGCGCGGTGGTGGTGATCGCCGCGACTTGCGCGCGGAGGGCGGCAACTGATTCCGGCTCGCTGCTGGACGGGGGCTGCGCTGACTCGTCGGCGTGGGCGCTGAGCCGCTCATGCCAGGCGGCCCAGGCGGCGATCGCGCGCATGCACCGGTCTGAGGAGCGGAACAGCGGGATGCGGGGATCGGCGTCGAGTACTTCCGAGCCGGGCCCGTCGGTCCAGTTGCTCAGCCAGACAGCCGCGATCGGGGTCCGGACGCCGGCGCCGGCCGTGGCGATGGCGGCCGGCCGCTGCGCTGTCGACGGGCCGGTCATCGTCGCGGCGAGTATCACCGTCGCGGAGAATCCCGGGTCCTCGGCGGCTGCGACCAGCACCTCGGTCAGCACCGGATCGGGGGGTGAGGCTGTCGTGTCGATCGGGTTGTCGACGGCGGCGAAGGCCGGTATCAGGTCGGCGATGCGCGCTACCGTGGCGGGCTGGGGGAGCGGCAGCTCCACTCCGGCATCGGTCGCCGCGTCGGCAGCGATGACGCCGGGGCCCCCCATGGTCGTCACGATGCACACGCCGCCGCGCTGGTAGGGGAGTCCGGTCCATTTCGCGAACATGGTCGCGGTCTCGATGAGCTCGGCGGTGGTGTCCACGACGTGGATGCCCGCCTGGCGGGCCGCTGCCAGGAACACCTCGTGGTCGCCGGTCAGGCTGCCGGTGTGGGAGACCGCGGCTCGTCCGCCGGCGGCGGTCCGGCCACTCTTGATCGTGAGGATCGGCTTTCGGTTGCGCAGTGCCTTCGCGCCTACTGCCGCGAGTGCCGACGGGTCGGCGAGCCCCTCCAAGGCGAGGATCACGACGTCGGTGGCGTCGTCATCGAGCAGGAAGTTCACATAGTCCAGCGCGGTTACGTCGACGGAATTCCCCGTCGTGATCGTGTAGGACATGCCGATCTGCCGGTGCCGCACGTGCCCGAGATGGGTGGCGAGACCCCCGCTCTGCGATACGATGCCGATCCGGCCGGCCGGCAGTTCCATCGCGAGGTCGGACACGAACGTGAGCGGCAGGCCATCGCGGTAGTTCAGGATCCCCAAGGTATTGGGCCCGCCGAGCCGCATCCCGTGCGCGCGGGCGACTTCGAGGATCCGTCCCTGCGCGGCGATGCCGTCCTGTCCGGCCTCTCCGAATCCGGCGGAGAAGATGATGGCGCTGCGGCATCCTGTCGCTGCGGCATCCCGAACGATTTCCTCGACTGCCGCGGCGGGTGTCGCGACCAGCACACAGTCAACCGGGGCCGGCAGCTCGCGCAGCGACCGGACGGCGGGCACGTCGCGGATCGTCGAGCCGGCGCGTGCACTGGTATGGACGGCGAAAATCGATCCGGGGAACTTGGCGTCGGTAAGTGCGAGCAACGCTCGGGTGCCGAAGCCGTCCTTGGTTGCCGACGCCCCGACGACCGCCACCGAGCCCGGGCGTACCAGCGGCTGGAGGTCGTCGTAGGTGTACAGCTCGCGTTTGCCGGCTGTCCCGGTCTGCATCCTGGTCATCGCTCTTGCATCAGCTCGCGGTGTCGTGCGGCATGACCCAGACCGGCTCGCGCCGTTCGGTGAAGGCCCGCGGTCCCTCTGTGGCGTCGGGGTGCGAGAAGTGCCTCGCCCAGGCCTGGTTCGCGTCCGACAGGACCACCTCCTGCTCAGAGTCGATGGCGATGTACCGCAGGAGTTCGTGGGTCACTCGCACGGCCTCCGGGGATCCCGCGACGATGGTAGCCGCGATTTCCTGCGCCCGGGCCCGTGCGTCGCTAGCGGTGTCGAGCAGTTCGTTCACCAGGCCGAGTGTGTGGGCCCGCTCGGCATCCAGGACACCGCCGGCGAGCGCGACCCGGGCAGCCTCGCTCGGCCCAACGATCGACGTGAGGCGCAGCGCGCCGTAGCCGCAGATCTGCCCGACCCGCACGTGCGGGTCGAGGAGCTTCGCGCGGCGTGACGCGACGACGATGTCGCCGTCGGTGACGAAGCCGAGCCCGCCACCGGCCACGGTCCCGTTGACCGCCACCACCACGGGCTTGCGGATCCCGGCGTGCCGCCACGTGAGGGTAAACACCTCCCCGGGCTTGCGCAGCTCGCCGCCGAGGGCGGAAACGTCGGCACCAGTGCAGAAGTGACGGTCACCGGCAGCCGTGAATACGACAACCCGGATGGACGGGTCCTCCGCGATCCGGCGGTAGGCCTCGTTGAGCTGCTCATAGATCGGGCGCGTCAAAGCGTTCCCGCGGCTCGGGTTGTCCAGTGTCAGCGTGATGACTGCTCCGCTCGTCTCGGCGAGCAGGCGTGGCTCGTCGCTCACGCACCCTCCTTCAGTAGTGCCGCCGCGACGAGGCTGCGTTGGATCTCCGACGTCCCACCAGCAAGCCTCAGCACCCGCACGTCGCGGTATATGCGCGAGATAGGGGACTCGGCCATAAACCCCGAGCCCCCGAACACCTGCAGGCAGCGATCGGCCACCCGGCCGGCCATCTCGGAGCAGAACAGCTTGACGATCGCGGCCTCGTGCGGCTGAACGGTGCGGTCGGCGAGCCGCCGTGCCAGGTCGTAGGTCAGCGCCCGCGCGGCGGCGAGCTCGGTTGCGCTGTCGGCCAGTAGGCCCTGGACCGCCTGGAACTCACCGATCGTCTGGCCGAAGGCGCGGCGGGTGCGGGCGTGAGCGGCCGCGAGCTCCAGGGCCCGCCGCGACGTGCCCAGCGCGCCGATTGCCATCGCAATGCGTTCCTCGGCGAATGTTGAGAAGACCGCCCGCAGCCCGCCACCGACCTCGCCGAGGACGCGATCGTCGCCGACGACGCAGTCCTCGAACACGATCTCGGCCTGGTCGTGTGGGGGACCGGCCATCGTCTCCTGATAACGGGCGATCCGGTAGCCCGGGTTACCCTTGTCGACCAGGAACAGGGTGAAGCGCTGCCGGCCAGGCTCCTCGTCCGGCTTGATCTTCATCTTCGCGAGCACGAACAGGCAGTCCGCCAGGCCGCCGAAGGTGATGAAGTGCTTGACTCCGCTGATCGACCAGCCACCCTCGACCCGCGTGGCGGTGGTGCGGATGGACTGGACGTCGGAGCCGGCCTCGGGTTCGGTGACGGTGATCGCCGGGACGATCTCACCGGCGGCCATGCCCGGCAGGTAGGTGTTCTTCTGATCCCCGGTCCCGAACCGGGCGAGGAGCCGCGACGCGATACCGTTGGTGCAGTTGACGAGGTTCCATACCGGCTTCGGCGACCGGGAGAGCTCCTCAAGCACAGCGCAGTACGCCAGGTGCCCGAGCCCTAGGCCGCCGTACTCCACCGGGATCGTCATCCCGTAATAACCAAGGTCGCGCAGCGTCTTGCTGATGTCGTCAGGAACCTCGCCGGTGAGACCGATGTGAGACTCGTGCTCCAGGACATGCCGATCTACGAACTCCCGCGCCGCCTGTTTCATCTCCAACTCGTCCTCGCCGAGACTGACCTCGCCGAGGGTGTCACGAACTCCCATTATCCGGCACCCTTTCGATCGCTGACAGAGGAACCAAACGGTTGGCTTGTATACTATCGTAGCCGTGACCGCCCGGGTAGGACGGGTCCATCGCCGGCCGTGAAACTGGCTTCAATCCGGCCGTTTGCGGGCGGTGGCGTGCCGTACTAGCGTGACACACCAAACGGTTGACTCGCCACGGCACCCTTTGAGTGGAGGCGCGACGATGTGGATCTCGGCGGGTGCCGATCAGTGCGAGGCGCACGGGCAGTGCGCGATGGTGTCCCAAGAACTGTTCCCTCTCGACGAGGACGGTTACACGACCCTGGCCCACGCTCCCCGCGAGGTCCCCGCCGGCTCGGGGGATCTGGGCCAGCGGGGGGTCGACGCCTGCCCGCTGCGGGTCCTGCGGATCTCGGAGACAAGGCCTGCCGACTCACCGGTGCCCGGGAGTGCTTGACGGATCACGGGCCCTCGCCTACGCTCACGAACCAACCGTTTGGTTCAAGCTGGCAGCGCGGCCTGGCCGCTAAACCCGTACCGGTCCGAACGCGTGTGATTTCAGTGAGGAGCGAGGGCGTGAATTTCGATCCGCTGGATCCTGGCTACCAGGTAGATCCCTACCCGCACTTCAAGGTGCTCCGGGCACAGCCCGCGGTTTGGGTCGGTACCCTCGGTGCGTGGTTCGTCGGTCGGTACAAGGACGTGCGCGCCATGTCCTCGGACACGGAGACCTTCTCGCAGAAGCGGTTCGCGCAGATCTCCAAGGGTGAGTTCGACTACGCGCCAGCGGCTGATCAGCTCATCTCGACCGACCCGCCCGAGCACACCCGGCTGCGCAAGCTGTCCTCCTATGCGTTCCGGCCCAGACAGGTCCGGGAAATGGAGGAGGCCATCGTCGGCATTACCGACTCCTACGTTGGCCCGCTCGCGGCCCGGGGCGGCGAGTTCGACTTCCACGACGACCTCGCTAAGCGGATACCGATCCACTCGATCACGCGCATGCTCGGCGTCCCGGCCGAGAAGGGCCCGGTGTTCCAGAAGTGGACGATGGACATCCTCAGCGCGGCGAACCGGGCGCGCATGACGTCAGCCGAGCTGGCGGAGGTCCGCTCCTCAGTCGATGCCGCCCGGGCCTATTTCACTGGCGTGATCGCCCAGCGGCGGGTGGTGCAGGGCAGTGACATGATCTCGGCCTGGGTGCAGGCCCAGGAGGAGGGCGACACCCTAATCGACGAGGAGATCCTCGGCCTGTCGATCTTGCTGCTGACGGGTGGCGACTCCACCACGGCGCATCTGATCTCGAACGCGATGACCGCGTTCTGGCGTTTCCCGGGCCAGTATGAGGAGGTCCGCGACGACCGGTCACTGCTTCCGAAAGCGATCGAGGAGACGCTGCGGTACGAGTCGCCGGTGCAGACCGTGTTCTGGACGACCACCCGCGACGTCGACCTCGACGGGGTGCACATCCCGGCCGAGGCTAACGTGATCGGCGTTTGGAGCTCAGCCAACCGCGATCCCGAGCGGTTCGAGAACCCGGACGAGTTCGACATCCACCGCGAGCAGGCCCACGTGGCCTTCGGCTTCGGCCCGCACTTCTGCCTCGGCGCCGTGCTGGCCCGGGTGCAGGCTCGCATCGTGCTCAACGCCGTGCTGGACAAACTGCCGCACTTGAAGCCGGCGGAGGGCACCCATGTCGAGTGGAACCCGTCCTACTGGATCCGCGGCCCGCGTCGACTGCCGGTTACGGCCTGAGGGTGGTGGCCCGCACGGTGCTTGATCCTCAATCCACGAGGTGGCGATGACCAAGGTGGTCCCGGACTGGAAGCGCATCGCCGTCACCCGCTATGCCCGGGTCACCGAGGCGCTCGTGCACACGGACGGGGGCCCGCTGGTTTTCGACGCCCTGGTGCACCGCGAGCTGATGGAACTCGCCGACTGGCTGCGGCAGGACCGCCAGACGAAGGTGCTGGTATTCGGCGGCACCGGCGATGCTTTCTGCGCGGCATTCGACACGCGGAGCTACCGGACACCGGACAGCAGCTTCCACGACATCTGGGTCGAGGGACGCCGGGGGGTCGGCGGGCTGCTGGACCTTGACATCCCGATGATCAGCGTGGCCAACGGCCCGGCGCTGTACCACTCCGAGCTGCTTGTCATCGGCGACATCGTGCTCGGCTGCCCGGAAACGACCTTCGCTGACCACGCCCACTTCACCAAGAACATTGTGCCCGGTGACGGGGTGCAGGTCGTGTGGCGCCAGTTGCTCGGCCCCAGCCGGGCAACCTACTTCCTGATGACGGGCGCCGTGATCGACGCCGAGGATGCGCTGCGGCTCGGGGTCATTCACGAGATCCATCCGCGTGGACACCTGCTGGCGCGCGCCCACGAGATCGCCGGGCCGATGTCCACGCTGCCTTCCGAGACGCTGATGTATACGCGGATGGCGTTGCGCGCCCAGGACCGGCGGGAGTTCAACGAGAGTGTCAGCCACGGCCTGGCCTTATCCGGCCTGCAGATGCACCTGACGGGACAGCGCAGACCGCCGGTGCGGCGCCCGGACGAGTTGGACTGACTCAGAGTCATGGGCGCCGGTGATTCCTTTTTCGGGCCGCCGATCCGTCTCAGCCGCGACGGACCCGGCTGGCTCGTTGCTGGCGGGGGCAGACGCCGTGGGCCCCGGCCCGTCCGGTCGGGGAGATGCAGCGGGCGTAGCCGCTGCCGTTCACACAGGAGGGTTGAATGAAATTAGCCGTAGCCCGGGTCGCCGACTGCGACGAACCGGTACTCGTGGAGATCGACAACGACAAGGCGACTGTCATCGAGGGCGCTCGGCCCGCCGACTTGCTCGCCGTCGCCCTCGCCCCGCAGGACTGGCCGGGCAGGATCGGCCAGCCCTGGGACATCGTTGACGTGCGGTTCATGGCGCCGATCGCCCGTCCAGGCAGTCTGCGTGACTTCATGGCCTACGACGCGCACGTCATCAACTCACTGTCCGCGCTGGGGCAGAAGCCGAGCCCGGAATGGTACGAGCAGCCGGTCTTTTACTTCAGCAATCCGGCCGCCATCCTCGGCGACGGCGAAGGGGTCCGGCGCCCACGCGGTTCGGCCAGGGTCGACTACGAGGTCGAACTCGCTGCGATAGTGGGGCGCGAAGTGAGCGACGTCGACGCCGAGGACCCCCACGCGCTCGCCTGCCTGGCCGGGTTCACCCTGATGAACGACTGGTCCGCCCGCGACATAGCGGCCCAAGAGATGAAGCATTTCCTCGGGCCGGCCAAGGGCAAGGACTTCGCGACCTCGCTCGGCCCATGGGTGGTCACGCCCGACGAGCTCGACATCGACGCCAGCGGCCGGGTAAATGAACCAGCCCTCAGCTATGTCAACGGCCAGATCTACACGGACAACACCTTCTACGACATGACGTTTCCGTGGCCGAAGATCATCGAGCGAGCCTCCGCAAACACGACGCTCCTGCCCGGCGACGTGATCGGCTCGGGCACCGTCGGGTTCGGCTGCATCCTGGAGTTACGCACCAGGGACAAGGTGCAATACCCGTTCCTCGCTGACGGGGACGTCATTGAATTGAGTTCTCCCAAACTTGGCGTGCTCCGTAACACCATCATTCCCTGCCGGTGACCCGTAGACGGCTCACCGGCAGGGGCGCACTGGCCACCGGAGTCGAAATGACGCGCTGCGGCGACGGCTCAAGTCTCGCTCGCCCCGTCTGTGCGAAAGGTTCGCAGCATGAAGTTGCTTGAGGGGAAGACCGTTCTGGTCACCGGGGCGGGCCGCGGGATCGGCCGCGCGCACGCCCTGGAGATAGCGCGCCACGGGGCTCGGGTGGTCGTGAACGACATCGGCTCGTCAATGGCGGGAACCGGCGCCGACCCCTCGGTGGCCGAGCAGGTGGTAGCCCAGATCGAAACCGAGGGTGGCACGGCCATCCCCAACCACGACGACATCTCCTCGTGGGCCGGCGCGCGTCGCGCCGTGCGCTGCGGGATCGATGCGTTCGGCTCCCTGGACGGACTGCTGAACAATGCAGGTATCCTGCGCGCGGCCGACCTGGCCGATCTCACCGAAGATGACTTCGACGCGCTCGTGGCCGTGCACCTGAAAGGTTCCTTTGCCTGCACCGTTCACGCGCTGGCGCACTGGCGCGACCTCCACCGGGCAGGGCAACCACCGCGCGCATCGGTCGTGAACACATTCTCGGAAGCCGTCATGATCAGCTTACCGCGATACGGCGCATACAGTGCCGTGAAAGCCGGCATCGTCGCGCTGACCACGGTAGGCAGTCGGGAAGCCGAAGCCTACGGCGTCCGGCTCAACGCGTACGGGCCCCGCGGCCTCACCCGCATGGCCGTGTCCGATATCCGCGACACCGGCGGGACAACACCAGACCCCGACACACCACATCCCAAAAACCCCGGCAACTCCTCGCCATTGGTGATATGGCTGCTCTCCGACGAATCAGCCCACGTTACCGGGCAACTCTTCCAGACAGTCGGCGGCGGGATCGCTCACTGCGAACCCTGGGTAACCGGGCCAATGCTATGGCCACCTGACGGGCGATTCCGCTTCAACGCCAGCGAGGTAGGGCCACTACTCAACTCAGAAATATTTCGCACCCGCGTCCGCGACGCCCACCTCGCCGACCCCCCAGGCTGGCCAACAACACCCATTACATAACCAACACGCACCACGATCAAAGGGGCGGTGACGTTCGAAGGAGGTGTGTCATGGCTGAAGCCGCCATCGTCGAGGACTTTCGTTCGTCTCCGTCGTATACGCACGACAGCAAAGGATTTCTTGAAATGGAACAAAGGTTACTGGGTCGATCCGGGTTGTGGGTCTCGCGGCTTTGTCTGGGAACCATGACATTTGGACAGGCCGGTTGACATGGAACGAAATGCCTTTAATCACTTGTTCGACATGTCCGAGCGCACCGTCATCGTTACGGGCGGTACGAGAGGGATCGGGTTGTCGCTGGCGGAAGGCTTCGCTCTCGCCGGTGCCAATGTGGTGGTGGCCAGCCGCAAGTTCGACGCTTGCGAGCGGGTTGCCACCCGTTTGTGTGAACTCGGTGCAAAGGCCATCGGCGTCGCCACCCACATGGGTGCGGTCGATGATCTCGATGCACTCGTGGGCCGTGCGGTAGCAGAGTTCGGGGGCATAGACGTCGTGGTTAACAATGCTGCCAATGCGCTTGCCGAGCCGCTCGGTGCGTTGACTCTGCAGGCGTGGAACAAGTCCTTCGAGACCAACCTGCGCGGGCCAGTGTTTCTGGTGCAGAAGGCGCTTCCGTACCTCAAGGAGAGTCCGGGCGCTGCGGTTCTCAACGTGGTGGCAGTCAGCGCCTTTGGATTCGCCCCCGCTGTGTCGATGTACGCTGCTGGGAAGTCGGCGCTGATGTCGTTCACCAGGTCGATGGCAGCCGAGTTCGCGCGGTTCGGAATCCGGGTAAATGCGTTGGCTCCAGGGCCGGTCGACACTGACATGGTGCGCAACAACGGGCCAGAGTTCATCAACGCGCTGTCCGAAGCAACGCTGCAACGGCGCCTTGCAACACCCGACGAGATGGTGGCGCCAGCTTTGTTACTGACCGCACCGGGGGGAAGCAATATCACCGGACAGGTGCTTATTGTCGATGGCGGTGGTACGCCTCATTAACGGAGCGCCGAAGCCGTACTTAGCAAAGGGAATGCGGCCAGACGATCGCATTGGTAGACGAGGCCGGTCTCCGGTGCAGGTCGCGAACAATCATTGTGATACGACGGTCCCCGAATCGAGGAGTACAGGCGACCGAGTCACGGTGCGCGATCGCACTCGCGCCGTTGCGGGTGACGACACTGCTGGTCTCACTGAATCTTCTGTCGGAAACGGTATTTCGCGCGCGACTGCGGATCCAGCCAGCGGGCGGCCACCCGCACCCCCAAGGCGGGACCGATCAACCAGGTCGTGTCCGACGGCACCGCGATGGACGCGGCGTTGGCCTCGCCGAGGACCGCTGGCGTTTGCGGAGAAGCGTCAGCCCGTATAGACGCGTATAGAAAGGCAAAGTGATGAAACGACTGGTATTCGAACCCGAGCACGAACAGCTGCGGGAGACCGCGCACCAGTTCCTCGAAAAGGAATGCGCGCCGTACGTCGAGAAGTGGGAGAGCGAGCGACTCGTCGACCGCGAATCATACCTAGCCGCAGGCAAATACGGTCTCATCGGGTTCAACATGCCCGAGGAATACGGCGGCGGAGGCGTCGACGACTTCCGATTCAGCGCAGTGATCGTCGAGGAGCTCTCGAAGTTCGGCCCCGCGACTCCGGGCCTGAGCCTGCAGAACGACATGGTCGGCCCGTACTTCGCATCGCTGGGCACCGAGGAGCAGAAGGAGCGGTGGCTGCCGGGCTTCATCACCGGTGAGCTCATCGGCGCGATCGCGATGACCGAGCCCGGCGCCGGTAGCGACCTGGCCGGCCTCAAGACGACGGCGGTGCGAGACGGCGACGACTGGATCCTCAACGGCTCCAAGACATTCATCTCTGCGGGCATCAACAGCGATCTGGTGATCGTCGTCGCCCGTACCGACCCCGAGGCGAGGCACAAGGGCTTTTCGCTGCTGGTCGTCGAGCGCGGCATGGAGGGGTTCACGCGTGGGCGCAAGCTCGACAAGATGGGTTTGCATGCCGCCGACACTTCCGAACTACACTTCGAGAACGTCCGCGTGCCTGGCGGTAACCTCCTCGGTCAGGAGGGGCGGGGCTTCTACCACCTAATGCACAACCTGCCGTCCGAGCGGTTGTCCATCGCGATCGCCGCGATCGCCGGTGCGCGTGAAACCTGGCGCGAGACACTGCAGTACGTCAAGGACCGCACGGCGTTCGGCCAGCCGATCGGCAGCTTCCAGCACAACCGCTTCCTGATGGCCGAGATGGACACCGAACTCGAGATCGCCGAGCAGTACATCGACCGCTGCCTGCGCGCCGCCGTCGACAAGGAGCTGACCGCGGTGCAGGCGTCGAAGGCCAAGTGGTGGTGCACCGAGCTCGGCAAACGCGTGGTCGACAACTGTGTGCAGCTGCATGGCGGGTACGGCTACATGAACGAGTACAGGGTGGCCCGTGACTACGTCGACGTGCGGATCCAGACCATCTTCGGCGGGACGACCGAGATCATGAAGGAGATCATCGGCCGCGACCTAGGCCTCTAGCGGGCTTGGCCGGCGTGGGCTCTAGTCACCGAGATCGACGTGTTGGCGGGATCTCCTCGCACTTTCCCGCTCAAGTGTCCGTTTGGGCAGGTAGGCCTGGCCCGCCGCGGGCGGTATGTGCTCGTCGCCCGGGGTCGCCGGACCACCGGTGCGTCCGAGCGGGTTCTGGTTGACGTAAGGCTTGCCGGACGCGTTTGATCCACGCTGACAATCACAAGAAACCAGAATCAAATCTGGTTTATAGATTGCCTCAGCGCTGGCGACGCGGCGACCTCAAATACCGTGTCTTGTAGTAGATCGATCCTGACTGCCGGATCGCGCCATACCGGTTCGTGAAGCCTTGACAACCAGAATTGGTTCTGGAAACATCCGTCACAGTGAACCAGCGCTCGGCTGTTGCGGCTGCGGGTCCGGTCCTTGGACAGGCTCAGCCAGTCCTTTCGAGCCGCAAAAGCAACAAACCATCATCAGCTGAACCCCACCGTCCTGGGCATCCAAGGCCCAACCCAGACAACTACGACTTAGGAACTACCAGCATGGCAGCATCTCGACGACCCGTTCCGACGTACCGGTCTATGTTGTGGATTCCGGGTAACCGGAAAGACTGGATGCTGAAGGCGCCCAAGTTCGGTGCGGATGCCTTCGCATACGACTTGGAAGATTCGGTTCCAACTGACGAGAAGGAGCGCGCGCGGGAGGCCATTCAGGTGGTGTTAGCCGAGCACGCCGGTCAGCCGTTTGGCAAGTTCGTGCGTCTGAATTCATGGGATTCCGGTCATGTCTTGGCGGATTTGTTGGCCGTTGTTCGAAATGGACTCGACGGAGTGATGCTCGCTAAGACTGAGTCGCCAACCGACATTGTCACTATTGACCGCATTCTTGGAGATCTTGAACGAGCTCGAGGATTGGAGCTTGGCAAGATCGAAATCGTTCCTGTTTGCGAAACGGCAAAGGGCGCGTATTACCAGCACGAAATTTGCCTCTCGTCAAGCCGGGTCCGAAGGACCGGCATGATGGGTGCGGAAACGTTCGGCGCGGACCTGGCACGCTCAGTTGGCATTTTCACCGCGTCGGACGACGTAAGCGAGGTCCTTTATGTTACGGGCCGATTATCGCTGGAAGCGCGTGCTGCCGGCGTTACCCAGGTTATCGCCGGTATGACGACAAAGCTCGACGACCTCGATCTAGTGCGCCGATTGGCCGTGCGTTTCAAGGCCTTGGGTGCGACGGGGTGCGTAGTCGTGCATCCGAGCCACGCTCCGGTCTGCAATGAGGTGTTCATGCCGTCCGCCGAAGAGATCCAAGACGCGCGTGACATGGTCAACGCGTTGAGCAGGGGGGTGGCCGACGGGACTGCCGCAATCCGCCATGCGGGTCGGCTGGTCGACTATGCACACATCAGGGTCGCCCAAGACATTCTCGCGCAGGCTCGCCGGTATGGGATGGACGTGGGCGATGTTGCCGATGTGGATATTCCTGCGTACGCACCGGAGAGCTAAGGAGCTGTCGATATGTCGCTGATATTTGAAGGGCTGCGGGTTGTTGATCTGACCTCGGGCATGGCCGGCCCGCTGGCATCAATGATCCTGGCGGACAACGGTGCCGAAGTGATCAAGATCGAGAAGCCTGAAGGAGATTGGGCGCGAGGCTGCCCCGGGTTCTTGATGTGGAACCGCGGTAAGAAGAGCATCGTGCTTGATCTCACCAGTGAGCAGGACAAGCAGCGGCTAGACGGTCTCATCAAATCTGCTGATGTCGTGATGACGGCCTTTGGGGCTGGCCAAGCGGCGCGATTCGGGTTGGTACACGAGCGATTCCAATCGGATTGTCCGAGCCTTATCTGGTGCGAGATCAGCGGTTTCGGCCTCGGCGGCAAATATGAAACGTTGCAAGGTTATGAATCGATTGTCATGGCGAAGACCGGGCGGCTCCTGGGTAATGACACCGTATTTGGCGCGGTGGACTATAGCAGGGTGACGACTCCGCTGTATCTCGCCGCGCCGACTGCGTCCTATGGTGCCGCGATACTTGCGCTACAAGGAATTTCGGCCGCGCTCTACGCGCGGAGTAAGACCGGATGCGGGCAGCTTGTCGAAACCAGCCTCCTCCAGGGTGTGAGCGCGACGACCATGCGTCTCCGCTTCCAACGTGACGGCGAAACACTAGTTTCTCCGGAGAACGCAGGCGAACTTGGGCTGGTCCGCAAGGGAATTGCACTGAGCTTCCTAGTCGCCGAGTGCTCGGACGGCCGCTTCATCCAGATGTGTGCCAGGCAGGATAATCATTTCAAAAACTGGATGTCGGCACTTGGCTTGGCGGATCTAATGAACGAGTCGCGATTCGCTCGGGCTCCGATGGGATTCTCGTCGATCGATGACATAGTGGAGCTTGAGTCGTTGATCCGGAAGCGAATGTCTGAGCAGACCCAGGCTGAGTGGATGGACTTGTTCGCCAACGTGTTTGACGTTGGCGCCGATCCATTCCTCACGCCCAGGGAATTCTTGGAGCTACCGGACATGGTGCTGAACGGCCGGGTCGTCGAGATTCACGATCCCGTGTACGGACCGGTCAAGCAGCTTGGCCCGCTGGTTCTTTTCACTACGACTCCGTCCAAAATCGAGCGGTCCGCCCCAGGAATTGGCGAGCATCAGTCCGAGCTTGCGGAACTGCAGGCACGCAGTGTCGGTGTTCGTCCGTTTTGCGGTCCACCGAGCGGAGCTTCGGAGTCAGACGTTACGAAGCCACCCTTGGATGGCGTGACTATCGTTGAGCTGGCTTATTTCCTGGCAGGTCCTTTTGGTACAACCTTGCTGGCCGAATTGGGTGCGCGGGTGATTAAGGTTGAGCCACTAGCTGGGGATCCGTATCGAAATGCTGGCATGGAAGTTGTGCACCTGTTGGCTGGTAAGGAGAGCATCACGCTCGACATCAAGTCGACGAGCGGCTACAAGGTGCTCTGCGATCTGGTGCGGAACGCGGACATGTTCATGACGAACTTCCGGCACGGAGTGCCGCAACGGCTTTGTGTGGACTACGAGACATTGCGCACGGTCAACCCTCACCTGGTGTATGTCTACGCCGGGTCCTACGGATCGAACGGCCCATGGGCACTCAGGGCCGCGTTTCATTCGACTCCGAATGCCTTGTCAGGCGGGGGCATCCTTCAAGCGGGACGGGGCAATCCGCCCGTTGATGATTCGTACCCGGACCCGTGCAGCGGTATGGCAGTAGGTGCAGCTCTGCTGCTTGGTTTGCTGGCGCGCGCTAGGTACGGAACCGGTCAATACATTGAGACGACAATGTTGACGAGCGGCGGCTATGTGCATTCGAATGACTTGACCTTCTACGAGGGTGTTCCTGCACGGGCAGTGCCCGATGGTGACCAGTTGGGATTGAACGCACGACACCGGCTTTACCGTTGTTCGTCGGGGTGGATCTTTATATCGGCAGTGCGAGAAGCCGATTGGGTCCGGTTGGCCAAGGTTCTCGGTCATCCTGAGTGGCTCGACCATCCGAAATACGCGGATGTTGTGAGGACTGGTCGTGGTGACGACGAACTGGCTTCCGCGTGCGCATCAATCTTCGCTCAGGACCGGTCCACCGAGTGGGAACGCCGAATTGAGGGGGCGGGCGTTCCGGTAGCCGCCGTTGATGACGGAACGGTCGAGGTGTTCATGCATCGCGAGGGACTTCTCGAGCCGGATGAACACCACGCTTTCGGGGAGTACTGGCGTCTACCGCCGCGCCTCCGCTTTTCGCGTGCGCGCAGTGGCGTCGGCAGGACCTGCGGGGCTGGCGAGCACACCGATGCACTGCTTGCCGAGCTTGGGTATCGGCCTGATATGCGGGCCGAGTTGGTCGCGAGTGGCGTCGTCGCGCCTTTTGACGGCTCGAAGAACGCTCGCCAGTTGTCAATGGATCATGAATAGGGAGAGTGTTTATGGCCACGACTGTCGATGTAACCGAGGCCCTCGGCGTGCCAGGTTGGCCGATGGTGCCATCCGCGTGATTGGACTTTCGTTCGTCTCCGTCATATACACCAGACAGCAAAGGATTTCTTGAAATGGAACAAAGGTTACTGGGCCGATCCGGGTTGCGGGTCTCGCAGCTTTGTCTGGGAACTATGACATTTGGACAGGCCGGTTGGGGTTGCGATGAGGATGAGGCGAAGCAGATCGTCGGCGCCTACCTCGATGAGGGGGGGAATTTCTTCGATTGCGCCGACGTCTACGCCGGGGGCCGGTCGGAGGAGATTCTGGGGAGGCTCGTCGCATCGCGTCGATCGGAGGTAGTCATCACGACTAAGGTCGGTCGCCGCAGCGCCGAAGGGCCGAACGGATTGGGACTGTCTCGTGCTCATATCACCGACTCGCTGCACGCAAGTCTTCGGCGGCTCGCAACTGATTACATTGACGTCTACTTCATGCACAATTTCGACTCCAGCACGCCGCTTGAGGAGACACTCGGCGTACTCGCTGATTTCGTGCACGCCGGCAAGATCCGTTATGTGGGCTGCTCGAACTACTTCGGCTGGCAGTTGGGTTACGCGAGCGGACTGGCCCGCCAGATCGGTGCTCCAGCGTTCGTGTCGTGCCAGATGATGTACAACCTCGTTCGTAGGGATCTCGAGCGAGAGCATTTCGCCGCATGCAAGGAACTTGGCATGGGGCTTGTGACCTGGAGTCCATTGCACTCGGGTGTGTTGGCGACCGGTCTGACAACTGCTGACGCGGCGCCGGCTGGCAGTAGGGTTGCTGCCGGGCCGGCGATGCGCAAGATCTACCTCACCGATGAGAGGGTGGACCAGGTGGTGCGCGGCTTGAACTCCGTAGCGGCCCAGGCTGGGGTTGCCCCGAGCACACTTGCGATGGGTTGGGTCTTGCGTCGCCCCGAAATCACTTCCGTACTAACGGGTATCCAGCGTGTACAAGAGTTGAAGGACAACATTGCCGCTATCGATATGCAGCTCGATGACGCCGTTTGGGATGAATTGAATCGCGTTACCGCGCTTCCGTCTAGCTACCCGACCGATTTCTACGAGCGACTTTGACCGGAAGGCCGCGTACTCGTCCGAGCTTATGACGGCAGCAGTCGGTTACGGGTACGTCAGCCGAGTAATCCCGATGTACTACCTGTGGCTGCTGAGCACGCGATAGATGAGAAGGGGCAGACATGACTTTGACGAGCGAGACCGTTTTCTCCCTACGTCACCCGGACCGCTTTTTCATTGGGGGTGAGTGGGTGGCCCCATCGTCCGATGCCACGATCCGGGTGGTCGATTCGACCAGTGAAGAAGTGTTTCTGATCGTGGCGGAGGCGATTGGCAGTGACATTGCGCGCGCGGTCACGGCGGCCCGCCAGGCGTTTGATGAAGGCCCATGGCCGCGTCTGTCCCACGCCGAGCGGGCGGGATACCTGCGGGCCATCGCCGCTGGTCTGCGAGAGCGCGGGGCTGACGTTGCGCAGATGTGGCCCCGCGAGACAGGGATGTTGTATTCGGTCGCAGCGCAGGCCGGGGCCGTGGTAGCTGCGTATTTCGATGAGCACGCCGACATGGCGGACAGCTATCCGTTTGAGGAGCGGGTCACTCCCACGATGGGTGGCCAGTTCGGACTGCTGGTGCGCGAACCGGTGGGCGTTGTCGGCGCCATCCCCGCCTTCAACGGCACGCTCACAAACATCAGCCACAAGGTGCCGCCCGCGCTGCTAGCTGGCTGCACCGTTGTGTTGAAAATGCCGCCCTCTTCACCTGGCCAGGGCTACGTGCTTGCCGAGGTCGCCGAATCCGTCGGACTGCCGCCGGGTGTCCTTAATGTGTTGACGGCCGACCGAGAAGCATCCGAGTTGATGGTGCGCGACCCTCGGGTCGACAAGATTGCCTTTACCGGATCCTCCGCGACCGGCCGGCGGATCGCAGCGATCTGTGGGGAGCGGATGGCCCGCTTCAACCTTGAGCTGGGAGGGAAATCGGCCGCCGTCATCCTCGACGACATGGACATCCCCACCGCCGCGGCCACGTTGGCCGCATATGAGTGCGTCAATACAGGCCAGACCTGCAACTCGTTGACCCGAATCATTGTCTCCCGTGGCCGTCACGACGAGATGGTCGACGCCCTAGCCAGCGTGTTCTCCGAAGTACGGGTCGGCGACCCGTTTGACTCCAACAGCCAGATGGGCCCGCTCGTCTCTGGGCAACAGCGCGCGCGGGTCGAGGCCTACATCGCCAAAGGCCAGGCGGAGGGGGCCACCTTGGCCGCTGGTGGAGGTCGCCCCCAGCATCTCGAACGGGGTTTCTACGTGGAACCGACGGTTTTTGGCAATGTGGACAACTCTTCGACGATCGCCCAAGAGGAGATCTTCGGGCCGGTCCTCAGTGTCATCCCCGCCGACGACGAGGAGCAGGCCGTCGCCATCGCCAACGACAGCATCTATGGGCTCAGCTCGGCGGTCTTCACCAACGACGTCGACCGCGCTCGCGATGTCGCTGGCCGGCTACGTGCCGGCACAGTCGGTCACAATGCAGCCCGCGGCGACTTCGGTATCGCGTTCGGTGGTTTCAAACAGTCCGGAGTCGGACGCGAGGGGGGAATCGAAGGGCTGCTCCCATACCTCGAGACCAAGACAGTGATCCTTGAGGGCCGCCCCGCCGGATACGAGCAGTAGTGGTAGCTCAACGCGCGGTTAGGGCCTGGCGGGTGTCGGCAGACCGCGATCCGCCCGGCCTGCGACCGTAGCTTTCCGATGTTAAGAGCCGAAAGGGGTTGTGATGTCGCCATCTGATCTGCAGGACTTCGTACTTAAACGCCCGGTGAACGCACCTCTGGACCCTCCGCCGGTGTATGCAACGCTGCGCGAGGGGAGCCCGATCACCCGGGTCTCGCTGTGGGAGGGCCGCGCCCAGCCGTGGTTGGTCACCCGCTGGGAGGATGCCCGTGCGGTGCTGGAGAGCCCGTCGTTCACTGTCAATCCGGATCGCGGTGCCCCCTGGTCGCTCTCGGAGGGTGTCGTACAAGGCTCGCGCGGCTTCTTTTCGATGCACGACGACCCCGTTCATTCGCTGCTTCGGCGGACTCTGACCCGGGATTTCCTGGTCAAGCGCATCGAGGCGATGCGCCCCGGCATCGCCCGCGAGGTCGACGAGCTCCTTACCGCGATGACCAAGCTGCCCAGACCCGTCGACCTCGTCAAGCACCTGGCGCTCCCGCTGCCCTCACTCGTTATCTGCGATCTTCTGGGCGTGCCGTACGAAAACCACGAGTTCTTCCAGCAGCTGGCGGAAGTCATGATGGATGTGACGCGCGACGGGGAGTCGCTCGCCGAAGCTCGCCGGACACTCGCAGGCTTCATTAGCGAGCAGATGGAGGCTAAACGCGACGCTCCGGCGGACGACCTGCTCAGCCGCGTCGCTGCGAAGGTCGACGAGGGCATCATCACCGCGTCGGAGGCGGCCGACATGTGCTCCTTCCTGCTGTTCGCCGGACACGAGACGACCGCGAATCAGATCGCGCTGAGCACCGTCGCCCTGCTGCAGCATCCTGACCAGATTCCGCGCGTGCTCGGCGAGCCGGCCGACGTGGCCAACGCGGTGGAGGAGCTGTTGCGCTACCTGACCATCGCGCACATCGGCGTGCAGCGCGCCGCCGTGGAGGACGTCACCATCGGGGGCGTCACCATCCGGGCAGGGGAGGGCGTGATCATTGCCATTCACGTCGCCAACCGCGACCCGAGGGTCTTCACGGACCCCGATCGCCTCGACCTGGAGCGTGCCAACGCTCGGCGGCACCTGGCCTTCAGTCATGGCATTCATCAGTGCCTTGGCCAACCGCTGGCCCGCGCCGAACTCCAGATCGTGCTGCCCGAGATCTTCCGCCGGCTTCCCAACCTGAAGATCGCCGTGCCGATGGAGGAGATCGCTTTCAAGCAGGACACCAAGGCCTACGGCATCCGCGAGTTGCCCGTCACCTGGTGACCTGAACCATCCAATCCCACAAGGAGAGATCCACTTGTCATGCGTGTAGAAGTCGATGTCCCCAAGTGCGTCGGCTCGGGCCAGTGCGCGCTGCTCGCTCCTGACGTCTTCGACCAGCGAGAGGAAGACGGCATGGTCGTCCTCCTCGACGAAAGCCCGCCGGTTGAGCTCCACGACGCCGTCCGCGAGGCCGCCGTGGTGTGTCCCGCCGCCGTCATCCGGCTAGTGGAGCAGTGACCGATACGCCAGACCGAGTCGTGATCGCCGGTGCCTCCGCGGCCGGCCTCTCCGCCGCCGAAACTCTGCGCCGAAGTGGCCACAGCGGCACGATCATGCTCATCGGTAGCGAGCCTGTCCCCGCCTACGACCGGCCGCCCCTGTCAAAGGAGATCCTGTCCGGTGCCTGGACGCCCGACAGGATCTCCTTGCGCACACAGGCCGATCTCGACGCCCTTGATCTGGACGCTCGCTACGGCGTCGCGGCCATCGGGTTGGACCTCGCCACGCGCACGGTCGCGCTGTCCGACGGGACCGAGGTGGCCTTCGACGGGCTGATCGTGGCCACTGGAGTCCGCCCCCGGAAGCTGCCGGGCGCACCGGCCCGTGTCCTGCGCAGCTTGGACGACGCACTGGCGCTCAAGGACAGTATCGGCCCGGGCAGCAGGCTCGTCGTGGTCGGTGCCGGGTTCCTGGGCTGCGAGGTCGCGGCGGTGGCCGTCGGCCTGGGTACCGAGGTAATCGTCGTGGAGCCCGCCGCAGTCCCGCTGGCCCACGCGGTTGGCGAAGATGTCGGATCGATGCTCGCCCAGGCCCACCAGGACCGCGGCGTAGACCTGCGCACCGATACCGGGGTCGCCGAGGTCGTCCCCGCTGGTGTTCGGCTGCAGGACGGCAGCGTGATCGAGGCCGATGCCGTGCTAGTGGCCATCGGGTCGCTGCCCAACACCGAGTGGTTGGTCGGCAGTGGCCTGACCGTCGACAACGGTGTGGTCTGCGACGAGTTCTGCGCCGCAGCGCCGGGGGTGTATGGCGCGGGGGATGTGGCGCGCTGGGACAACCCTCTGTTCGGCACCTCAATGCGGATCGAGCACCGCACCAATGCAGCCGAGCAGGGCATGGCTGCGGCCCGCAACCTCCTGGGCGCCCACCGCCCCTTTGCCCCCGTGCCGTACTTCTGGTCAGACCAGTACGACATGAAGATCCGTGCCTATGGCGACCTGCGCGGCCACGACGAAATGCGGGTCGTCGAAGGCAGCCTTCGGGAGCGAAGGTTCACCGCCCTATATCGCAGCGGAGACCACCTCGCCGGAGTTCTCTCCGTCGGGATGTCACCCAAGAGCATGCGCGCCTGGCATCGGGCCGTCGCCGCCCGCGCCGCCTGGCTCGAAGCGGTTCCGGACACCCCCTCATCTACGTTGGGAGCAACCGCTTGAGAAACACCAGCGGACCTCCTACAAAATAATCCGCACATCCTGCCCAATCCGCACGCTGGACTGGGTGCGGCGACCGCGACGATCCACCGTTGGCGCGGAGCAGATGTCGGGTCGCGCAGCGATCGGAACGGACGAACGGTGGCGGCCCTCCCCATCGCGGCAGCGCAGGTGCGGCTGCTGGGGGCCAGGCCGGATCCGAACGCCGCCGCCGCGCACGACGGTCTCCAACGGGCGCGCCGACGCCGGCGTGCCTCTGAACAGAGACCGAAATGAAATATTTAAGTAGTCGTCTGACCCAGCTCCTACTCCAACCCGGAGGCGCCCAAAACGATGAGGGCTATCGACCTGTCTTAAAGCGGAAGCCAATCCTGGAAGAACTCGAACGCTTTGCTGAGAGCGCTTTTCGACCACGGTTACCTGCTCGGCGTCACCCGCGCCGGCCCAGCGTCGCCGAGCTAGCGCACTCGGCCGGATGGCGCTGGTTGAGCGCGGTGTGGTGCCGGGCGGCTTGGATGGCTTGTTGCGGCCCGGAGCGGGACCTTGTCAGGGTCTGGCTTGTTCATTGGTGCCGCCGCTCTCGGTTGGCGCGCGGTTGATCGGTGCTGACAATCGCATGAAACCAGAAACAAATCTGCATTAGAGGTTCTTTCAGCGCTGGCGAGGCGGCGACGTCAAGACCGTTTCATGCAGTAGATCGATTTTAGGTGTCGGATTGCGCCATGCGGTTGCGACCCCTTGACAACGAGAATTGATTCTGGAAATCTCTGTGTGAGTGGGCTCACGCTAGCCGTCAAGCTTTCAACGCGTGTGCGGTCCGAGCAGATCGATGAGTAAGTCAATGAGTCGAGTCTGCCGCAATTGAAGAAGGAGAATGAATCTTGAGCATCCGGCTACCAGCAAAGCCGCGACTAATGCCTACGCCCGAGGAGGTGGTGAAGGCGAGAGAGATCAGCACTCCAGCCAATGTGATAGCGACGATGGCGACGCACCATGATCGGTTTTACCGACACTGGTTGAGGTTCCATGCGACGATTTTGCTGGGGTTTGACACTCCGCGACGTGAGCGGGAGCTCATAATCTTGCGGATGGGCTGGCTATGCCAGTCGGAGTATGAGTTTGGCCAGCACACACTTTATGGCCGCGAGGAAGCGGGGCTGACCGATGAGGAGATTTATCAGCTTACGCGACCGTTGCAGATGTACCCCTGGGCTGATCACGAGCGGTCGCTCCTGCAGCTGGCCGACGAATTGTATGCGAACGATCGTGTAACTGACGAGACCTGGGGCGAACTGGAGCGGCGCTGGTCGACAAAGGAAATACTCGAATTTGTTGTCTGCGCCACCGCCTACCGAATGGTATCTGGCCTTCTCAATACCTTCAACGTCGAGCTCGACGACGGCGTGCCAGGTTGGCCGACCCCACCATCTGGATGACCGGGAAGGCGACTGTTCAGGTGGTTGCTGAAGCTGGTGGAGCGCAGGGCTTTCCGAGTGCCGGATTGCTGCTGCGGCTGCGGGGCAGTGCTGGACATCGTGTGCCAGGCCGGTGTAGCGCGCCGTCGGGTCACCGCTTTGACCAGGGTTCATCGCGACCGTTGAACGTTTGAAATGTCGAGAAATTAAAACGTCGAGAATATGGCTATTGCTTACCGTGTGCAACGAAGTACACGTCAGGATAAACAAGGAGTACACGCATGACCGAGTCGGTGGACGTTCTAAATGCTGATCAGCCCGTCGGGCGTGATCACTCGTCGCTGGCGTCGATTCAGGGTATTACGGTGGTGGACACCGATACTCATCTGACCGAACCGGGCGACTTGTGGACATCCCGGGCGCCGGCGAAGTACAAGGACCTGGTTCCCCGCGTTGGGCACCTCGACGGTGATGACTTCTACACGGCCTTTGGCTGGACTCGCGACAGCGAGGAACCATCTCCGGTGTGGGTGGTCGAGGAGGACATCATGCTTGGGTTCGCGGGCGGCGCAAGTTGCATCGACAAGAACAACCACAAGACCAAAGGGTCCGAATTCATCAAATGGCCGCTGACCGACGTGTCGCCGGGCGCGACATTCGTCGAACCCCGCCTGGAGATGATGGACGACGTGGGCATCTGGGCGCAGGTGATCTATCCGAACGCGGTCGGTTTCGGCGGACATGGATTTGCCAAGATCAAGGACCCGGAGCTTCGCCTGCTGTGCCTGACGATCTGGAACGACACGATGGCCGAGATGGGTGAGCAGTCGGGTGGGCGCCTGCTGGGGATGGGGATCGTGCCCTGGTGGGACGTCGATCTGGCGGTGCGGGAGGTGGAACGCATCTATTCGCTGGGTATCAAGGGCGTCAATATCAATGCGGATCCCCAGAACCAGGGCCTGCCGGAATTGCCTGATCCCTATTATCAGCCGATGTGGGACGCGATTTCCAACCTTGGCCTGCCTGTGAATTTCCACATCGGTGCCAGCGTGTCGCAGTCGAGCTACGGAGGCAACGGCCCGTTGGAGTCGATGACCAACGATCAGAAGATCGCTGCCGCTTCATCGATCATGTACATGACGAACTCGCGGCTGATCACGAATTTCATCTACTCGGGTCTGCTCGATCGGAACCCGAAGCTGAAGATGGTCAACGTCGAGAGCGGCGTCGGCTGGATCCCGTTCCTGCTGAAGGCGCTCGATTACCAGGCCACGGAGAACAACATCGACAATCTGAAGCTGCGGCCGTCGGAGTACTTCCGGCGTCAGGTCTACGCCTGCTTCTGGTTCGAAGACGGCGAGCAGCTGGTGGACGATGTCGCGCGTCTGGGCGTCGACAACTGCATGTTCGAGACCGATTTCCCGCACCCGACATGTCTGTACCCGCAGCCGCTAGTTGGCATCGCGAAAACCTTCGCCGATGCCGACGTCCCCTTCGAGACTCGTAAGAAGCTGCTCGGCGGGAACGCCGCCAAGGTCTACAACCTCGACCTGCCCGACCAGCACTGACACCGCAGCACCATCCCCAGGCCTGGCGCGGCAGTACAAAAGCCGTATAGGCGACAGTGCGAGTCGTGAATCGGCGCGGGCGCGGGGCATAGCCCCCGCGCGCGACATTTACGCTGGTCTCTGCAGGATGAACAGGCTGGCGCGCACCGGTGTATTGCTCAACGCCCGGCCCCGGTAGAGGGGTTGGGCGTAGGCCGGCGAGCGACGCTTGGGCGTGGCGTACGAGGCCGGCTCGACACCGACCTCACTGAGGACCCGGCCCTCGTCGACCTTGCTGGTCGGCTCGATGATCCGAGCGAGTACCATCGCGAAACACGTTGTCGCCCTTGGTAACCGACTCGAATCCCAACACCCGGTAGGCAGTTCGCAACCCCTGCCACAGATGGGTCGTCTGCGAAGACGTGATCGGCAAGGTACCTGGTTTGACCGACAAACCGAGCTGGATCTCGGGCTGTGCGACGGGGCCCCTGAGACGGTCTTCACCATGCGTACCAAGGCGCCAGCGCACCCTACGACCCCGCCTTAGTGTTCAAATTCGACGAGTCCGAACGCAACACCGCAGGTCAACGACTCGCGGCCACCCCAAAACCCGAAACATGAGCCGAGTCAGGAATCCGCCGGGGCTAGAGCCGCCGTGACGCTGTGGCGGAACGTGTCACCCGGGTGCTAGGCTGCTATGAACCAAACGATTGGCTCATAGCGGAGGGGCCGACGCTGCCGACGTTTGATGCCGACGCGATGTGCCCACTTCGACGTGAGTAAGGAGATGGCCGTGACCTTGACAAATAGCACCGTGTCCACTTCGCGCGTCTACGACGACTTCACGGGTACCAGCATCGACGAGAATCTATGGCAATTCCTCACGATTCCGTCTAGCGGGGGCAGCTGGACCTGTTTCGAGCCGGCCGCTGAGACGTGCGTCGGCGAGGGCACATTGGACATTTACGTACCGCGGTTCACCCACCAGCTTCGTCGCGTACCGGTGGTCGATAATTTCAACCATCAGCTCGTGTCGATCGAATCTTTCTTTACTCGCGACACGGAGGTGTTGTTTGCCTTCGATATGGCGACCACCAGCTTCGGTGCGATCCCGACCGGCCTCCGCGACGGCTTCGCGTCTTTCATGCTGCTTGACACTCGGAGGGGCTGGTCGTTCTGCGTATGCAGCCAGGGCAGCCGAGACTTCGCGTTATACAACTGTCTGCGAAGCATCGATCGATCACGCGCTTCGACGAGAATCATTGACACACCCGTTGCCGCAACGCATTTCGTCGGAAGTTCGCATCACCACGAGATCCTGATCGATGGCCGCAACGGGTCGCTGGACTGGCGGACAGATGACCAAATCGCTTGCCGAGTTCAGGGCGTGGACATACCGTCGCGTTTGAACATCGCGTTGGGTGTTGCCACATTGGGCTCCGTAGAGCGGACTGTGACACAAACCTACTGCCCCGAATCGGGGCTCTCGGTCTCGTTTGGCCCGGTGAGCATCCAAGGGCCGTGATGACTGGTGTCAGCGAAACCCAACTGGATGCGGGCGTCCTTGGTCGTTGGCTCGACGCTAACGACGCTCCGGGCAGTGGCGAAGAACCGCTGCTGGAACAGCTGAAGGGCGGTTCGCAGAACACCCTGTATCTGATCGAGCGGGGCGATCAGCGCATGGTGCTGCGGATGCCCGGTGCGCGCGCCGACGCGGCTCGCATCGACGGCTTGCTGCGCGAGATCCGGCTGGTGCGGGCGTTGTCCGGCACGGATGTGCCGCACGCGGCGCTGATGGCCGCCGACGAAACCGGCACCGTGCTGGGCATGCCGTTCTACGTGATGCAGGCGATCGACGGGTGGAGCCCGATGGACGGCGGGTGGCAGGCGCCTTTCGACACCGACTTGCAGGCGCGGCGCGCGCTGGCGTTCCAATTGGTCGAGGGTGCCGCCAAGTTGGGCCGGGTCGATTGGCGCGGTCAAGGACTCGAGGGCTTCGGCCGCCCCGACGGATTCCACGACCGGCAGGTCGATCGCTGGCTGACGTTTCTCGACGGCTACAAGGTGCGCGATCTTCCCGGCCTGGACGAGGCCGCCGACTGGCTGCGCCGCAACCGGCCCGCGCACTACACGCCGGGCATCATGCACGGCGACTACCAGTTCGCCAACGTCATGTTCGCGCGCGGGGAACCGGCGCGACTGGCCGCGATCGTGGACTGGGAGATGACGACGGTCGGCGATCCGCTGCTGGATCTGGCCTGGGCGCTGCTGGGTCATGACGGCGGAAATCCCTTCGTCGACGGCTTTTATCTGGATATGCGCGGCATGCCGACCCGCAGGGAACTGCTGGAGCACTACGAGAAAGTCAGCGGGCTGTCCACCGAGAACATCGACTACTACCTGGTGCTGGCCAATTGGAAACTGGGCATCGTGCTGGAGAAGACCTACGCCGCCGGGGTAAGGACCGGAAAGGTTGACCCCAAGATCACCGAGACCTTCGGGTCGATGATCCCTGAGCTCATCGCCACAGCGGCCGAGCTGACCCGGGCTTTGCCTTCTAGGCCGGCTGGGGACTGCTGAAATGGGCTATGCAGATAGGCTTTTCGACCTCACTGATCGGGTGGTGCTGATCACCGGCGGCAGCCGCGGCCTAGGGCGCGAAATGGCGTTCGCGGTCGCGCGTTGCGGTGCTGACGTGGTGATCGCCAGCCGCACCATGGAAATCTGCGTGAGCACCGCCAAGGAGATCGAGGCCGAGACCGGCCGCTCGGCGATGCCTTATCAGGTGCACGTCGGACGCTGGGATCAGCTCGACGGACTGGTTCAGGCGACCTACGACCGGTTCGGCACGGTTGACACGTTGATCAACAATGCGGGCATGTCACCGGTGTACGACAAGCTGACCGATGTCACCGAGAAGCTGTTCGACGCGGTGGTCAATCTGAACCTCAAGGGCCCCTTCCGGTTATCGGCACTGGTTGGCGAGCGGATGGTGGCGGCCGGTCGTGGGTCCATCATCAATGTGAGTTCCACCGGGTCGCTGCGTCCGGGCGGTGACATCGTTCCCTACGCAGCGGCCAAGGCGGGGCTCAATACGATGACCGAGGGATTGGCGCGGGCGTTCGGACCGGCCGTGCGGGTCAATACGTTGATGGCGGGGCCGTTTTTGACCGACGTCAGCAAAGCCTGGAACCTCGACCAGGCAAAAACCACTATTTTCGATCAACTTTCGTTGCGGCGTGCCGGAGACCCGCCCGAAATTGTTGGCGCCGCGCTGTTTTTGGCTTCCGACGCCTCCAGTTTCACCACCGGTTCGATCCTGCGTGCCGATGGCGGCATTCCCTGAAAGGTAGGAGTATTCGAATGTCTTGGGACTTTTCCACCGAGCCGGAGTTCGAGAAGAAGCTGGACTGGATCCGCGAGTTCGTTCGCGAGCAGGTGGAACCCCTCGAGGTGCTGTTTCCGGGTTGCGAGTACCTGCCGCTCAATGACGAGCGGCGCCGGATTGTCGATCCGCTCAAGCAGCAGGTTCGCGATAATGGCTTGTGGGCACCGCATTTGGGCCCGGAATTGGGCGGGCAGGGCTTCGGGGCGGTCAAGCTGACGTTGATCAACGAGATCCTCGGGCGCAGCCTATGGGCGCCGATCGTTTTCGGAACGCAGGCACCCGACACCGGCAATGCGGAGATCATCGCCCGCTTCGGAACCCAGGACCAAAAGGACCGCTATCTGGACGGGCTGCTGTCCGGGGAGATCTTCTCGTGCTTTTCGATGACCGAGCCGCAGGGCGGCGCCGATCCGCGGGTGTTCACCACCCGTGCCGTACGCGACGGCGATGACTGGGTCATCACGGGGCGAAAGTACTTCTCCTCCCACGCGTCGGTCGCCTCGTTCTTCATCGTCGTAGCGATCACCGATCCCGACGTGCCAGTGCACCAAGGTGCCTCGACGTTCCTGATCCCGGCGGGAACCCCGGGCCTGACCGTGGAAGCCACCCACCAACTCGCCGGCGCGGACTCCCACGAGCCGGGGCATTCCCTGGTGCGCTACGACGGGGTGCGGGTGCCTTCGGACGCGCTGCTTGGCGGGCCGGGTCAGGGCTTCCTGATTTTGCAGACCCGGCTGGCCGGCGGACGGCTGCATCATGCGATGCGCTCGATCGGGATGGCGCAGCGCGCTGTCGAGATGATGTCGCGGCGTGCGAAAAGCCGCTTCACACAAGGCAGCTTGCTGGCCGATAAGCAGTTGGTGCAGGAGTTCATCGCCGACTCCTATACCGAGTTGATACCGTTTCGACTGACCGTGTTGCACGCCGCGTGGCTGGTCGACAACGCTGACGAGCGTGCCGCCCGCGCCGAGATCGCCGCCTGCAAGATCTTGGCGTCACAAGTTGTTAAATCGATTGCGCTGCGGTCTATCCAGGTACACGGCGCGCTCGGGCTCACCGATCAGCTACCACTGGTCGATGTACTACTCGGCGGCATCATGCTGGGTTTGGCCGACGGGCCGACCGAGGCGCACAAGGTCAACCTGGCGCGAATGCTGCTCAAGGGCTACGAGGCCGAAGATGCCGAGTGGCCCAGCGAAATGCTGGACATCAGGCGTGCGGCCGCCCGCGCCAAGTACGGCGAACTCGTCGACCAGGTTCCGGCGCTCGCAGATTTGCCGTGAACAACAGGGTCAGCGCGGCCGTTGAGCGCGCCCTTGACGACCGCCAGCGGGAGCCAATCCGAAAACGTCAGGCCACCACGCCCGACCGAGAAAGATCCGGGGTAACGATCCGAGCGGAACATCCGTGTGTCATTAAAAGCACACATTCCTCTTGGGTTCGTCCAATCCTCTGACGGCGCTCTTCAGTCCGGCTGTAATAACGGTGGTCCGCGATTTTGTTCGGAACCCTCCCTGAGCGCGCTTCATTTACAGCCCGTCGGCTTCTGGGCAAAATATGTTCGACGATTGTTTTCGTCTAATCCCCGGCGTATCTATTCTCGCCGGTCTACCCTTTCATATCGAAAACCGTTAGTATCGATGTTGATAAGTCGCTGGCTTGAACGACGCTACAACGGGACGGTTTCTATGCAATTCAAGAGTCGCGGCCGACTGGCTGCATTGCTCATTGCCATGACTGCCGTTGGTATGGCCACGCAGACCCCGGTCCCATGTGCACGTGCCGCTCCGGCGCCCGAGGTGGAGTACCTATACAACGTTGCGGCAAGGCGGCACTATAATTTTCCGAATAATGACGCAGTCGGCTACGGCCGCGGGATCTGCGATAAGGTCACTCGTGGTGAGAGCTACGCCGAAATAATGGGCGATGTGAAGAGCGACGTCACTCCTAACGACGAATTCGCGGCCAATTATCTGGTGTCGTATGCGGTTAACCTACTCTGCCCGGCAGAGATCTGGCAGCTGCGAAACACAGCGGCTAACTATAAACCGTCGGCATGATGCGGACCCGCTTAGCCTACGTTTGGCGCGCCGTACACTGCGACGACGACAGTGCGGTCCCAGGTACTGTCGGACCACACACCGATTTGGGAGTTGGCGCAGTTTGACATGATCGCCATGTAGTCAGGACGGTAGTACCACTGGCGCATGATTTCGATGTTGTTGATCGCCATAGCCGGATTGATGGCGACCGTCTCTGCGGC
>Ga0070763_10000013_pt1 | contig 34755 bp, 45 predicted proteins | sample HubBroMetageWRM3_FD_67279 | JGI IMG/M metagenome (GOLD analysis project Ga0070763, IMG submission 67279) | Warmed soil microbial communities from the Hubbard Brook experimental Forest, New Hampshire - Hubbard Brook CCASE Soil Metagenome WRM 3 | ecosystem: Environmental > Terrestrial > Soil >... | reverse complement strand
CGTAGAGGGCATGCCACTTGTCAACGAACGCCTTGTCCTCGTCGTAGGTGGCGACGCCGGGACGGTGGGCGTTGCCCGACATCCGCTCGCGCTTCCTGCGGAGGTCCATCACGTCCCTGTAGGGACAGGGCGTGGTCCTCATGTGCTCGTCGAGTACGAGGTTCATCCGAGCCTCTTCGCGATGCGCTTAGCCCGTTGACGCTTCCACTTGCGGCCGTTCTCCTTCTGGTCAGCGTTGGCGATCGAGAACTTGGGCTCACCAGAACACTCGGGGTACCTAGCGCACATGGCTGCGTCGAGGTGACAGACGATGCACCCAGGAATGGTGTAAGTCGCGGCCCTATTCTTGCCTCGACGACGTCTTCCCCGCACACTCCCGTGCAGACAGCGGTCAGCACCGTCTTGGGTGATGGTGTGCTGCTTCACGCTGCCCTCTTGGCCCAGCCGGAACGCCACGAGGAGCGCTTCCCGCGCATGAAGTTGCGGCGCGACTTGGCGCCACACTTGCGACAAGCGTTGACAGGAGACCTCTCGCTCAGCTTGCGTGAGCGCCTAGCTGAGCGGGCCGTTGCACGTTTACTGCCCATGCCTTGCTTATGGCCCGCAAACCGGTTTGCGGCGAGGTGTAGGGGGTGGCCCCAGGATGCCGATTGCCGGCGTTTACCGCCCTTTTACGGGGCTTTGGACAGGGGGTACGGGGTAAGGGGTGCCCGGCGTACCGGAGCCCGTAAAACGGCTGCTAGAGGCCATGGCGTCGCGGTGAAGATGCACGAGCGCGAAGCGCGAGACGTGCTGCCGAGGCTGCCCCGAGGTGCAGACCGTGTGCCAGTGGGCAGGGCAAGTGCAGACGTCATGACACTTGCAGTGAGCAGCGCAGACCTCGCACGTGATGTCGACCGTCTGCTGGCCAGTGTCCTCGTCGCGCTCGCCGAACACGCCGTAGACGTGAGGTGCTACGGGTGAGCGGTAGGTCACTTCTGACATGACGAAGCCTTCTTGACGGCGAGCAAGTGCTTCAAGGTCTTGCGGTGTTTGGAGAACGGCTTTCCATCTGGGCGGAGGATGAGGTTGTCCTCGCCGCAGACAGGGCACTTGCCACGCTGCAAGTGGACTAGCGGTACGTCTGCCTCTGGATAGATGAAATCTTCCATAGCCTTGATGCCGTGTTGGGCGCTTCCACCCTTGGTCCCGGCGAGGAGACACGGCACTCCCTCGTCACGGACACTTATGCTGCCGCAAACCGGTTTGCGGTGCTACTCGGGAATGACTGCGTCAGCCCAAGGATTTTTCCTCTTCGATCAGAGGAAGGTCTCCGTTGAGACGACCATCCGGGCATCCTTCGCCGACCCAGCGAGCCGTCCCATAACTCCACCGCCACGCCTCAGCGTAGTTGAACTTCTCGGCCATCCGCTTTGCCGTGTCGACCATGGACAGAGCGGTCGAGTGCCATGCGTACGGGCCTAGAAGTGGAACCCAAGCGTCGTCACGTTTAGCAGTCACTAGGTAGACGGCCCTCGGGTCGAAGTCCTCTCCACACATCCGTTCACCACACGTGCAGATGTCGGAGCATGTCCACTGAACGTGGCCCGATGTCTCAACAGGGACCAAGTTGCTAGCTCGCCGGTAGAGACCGCACGAGCAAGACTCGCAGTGCTCCCACCCGAATCCTGAAGCAAACGAGTGCTCATCCAAAGCACATCCACACAGGCACGGGTCTACCCGACGACGAGCGGGGCACTTGACGAATGACCCAAGCTTCGAGTAGTCCCAAGCCAACGATTCGCAGAAGACATCCCGAGGTTCGGAATCACATGCAAACCGCGTAGAAACCCGCTTGCGCACAGCTACTCGGGAAGGGTGGGGAACGGGGAGCCGATGTCGTGGGCGAGGATCATCTCCTCGATGGCCTGGATGTCGTGCTCGGCTGCCTCCTGCTCCTCGCGGATGAGGCTGACGCCGAGCGTGTTCCTCTGGTGCTCGCGGCTGATGAGGAACGCTCCGACGCGGACGACCACGTAACCGGCGCGGAAGACGGTCCTGGCGAACGAGACGCGCTCGTCCCTGCCGCACAGGGCGACGGACTGGACTGCCTCAGTTAGGGGCCTGAGCAGTCGGGACAGCAACGCTCTGTCGTGCGAACCTGTAGACACGCGACTCCTCCGTGCTCATCCACGAGACGTCCCACCCGCCTCGGGTAGAGAGTAGGTCAGCGGCGAGATACAGCCAGCGAGGCTCGTCCTCAAGCGACACCTGGATGTAGAAGACACCGAAGCGGCGTAGCTTCCGACGGTGAGTCGAGATCAGCCAAGCCGCACACGTGTTCGCGTACCCGCGCATGAGGTCTCGCAGCACCTCGCACGGCGCGTCGGACGGTAGCTGGAAGGCGAGCCAGCTCACTTCTTCCTCAGCTCCGCGTCGATGGCTTCGAGCTTGTTGAAGATTCGAGCCATGGAAGCATCAACACCGTCGAGACCGTCATCAGCAGCAGGCAGAGTCCGCACTGCCGACATGACCTCCCCGACGAGGCGGCCGATGGCCGCAAACCGGTTTGCGGCTTGCTTCAACTCGGCAGCCATCGCCGTACTCACCTTGCGAAGCTCCGCGTTCTCGGCCTCCTGCTTGGCTACCCACTCGCCGTAGAACGTCTGCAACGCGGTGAGTGCGTTGTGAGCGGCGATCTCAGGCTTGGTACTCATCGCCACGGGTTATCGCGCAGGTCGCCCACCACCACACCCTCCAGCCTGGCAGTCTCCGACGGTTGCGGGAAGTCCGCCACCGCGATGCCGAGGTGGTAGACCACGCTCCGCATGCGCTCGTGGAACGCGAGCACGTTGGCCAGGTCCGAGAGAGAGGTGAGGAAACCGTTCTCCGCTGCCCAAGGTTCCCTCGCCTTCCTCAGTGCTCCGGAGATGGCCTCGTCCATGCGGGAGTAGAAGCCGAGGTCGGCCCAATACTCCTCGCCCGCGTGCTTCCCACCCTTCCTCGTGCGGAGTTGCTGGAGCGTGAACTGGCTGTCCACGAGCACGCGAACCCGCTTGTCTGCCGTCAAGAACAGTTCCACCGTTCACCTCAGCGCGTCGAAGTCAGCGTCCGTGAAGTTGTCGAGACACGATTCAGTGACGGCTTCGCCTACAGCGGCGGAAGCCTTCTCCAGCACGGGGACAACACCGTGATAGAAGCGCCTGAGTGCCATGTCGGCCTCGGCCAGTGTCGCTTGCTCAGGAGTTGAGGACATCGTCCACAAGCCCTTGCCCACGAACTGACGTAGGACGAACCGCATCGGCCGAGCCACGCGAGAGCCGATGCCGAAGAGGTGTCCACCTGAGCACTCGTCGACCGTCCTCCACTTGTCACCGAGAACCTGGAGCGCGTAGCCTGGCTCGTCCGTGCCCTCGCTGTGATCGACGGTGGCGACACGGACCGTCCTGAAGAAGTAGAGTTCCATCACGGCGTCTCGAAGTCGAGTTCGGGAGGGATCTCCTCCTTGAGTTTGGGCTCGGGAAAGGGTTCCTCCTCGTCATCGCCAGGCTCCTTGAGGAGGGGGACTTCGAGGTCCGAGTACAGCTCGGGGAGCCACTCCTTGCCCCAGATGTCGAAAGCCTCTTGGAGCTTTCCCACGAAGTCGCTAGCCTCGTCCACGTCCATCTTGTCCAGCGTGGTGATGAGGTCCTTCAACGTGAAGGTGGTCACCTCGACGAACGGTAGGGCCTCGGAGAACGGAGTGGTGTCGTCCTTGCGCCGCATCGTGTTGCCGACGATGACGGCTACGAGCTGGTCGACGCTGAGAGGCTTTGGTGCCTTGACAACGATCCTAGGCATGAGAAGCGCGTGCCTTCCTGCCGCAAACCGGTTTGCGGCGCACGTGCTAATGCCGCACGCCTAGGTGGGGTCTCGCTGAGTAGGAGCAGTTTTCAGAGCGCGAGTCGCACGCTCCAGCGCAGCGACGAGGAGCGTCTTGGCGACACCGAACTTGAGGTTCATCGCCTTGCCGAGGCTTGCACTGCTCTTCACCACGACGTCGAGCGAGCCGACGAGCATGAGGAAGAAGTGGGCTTCCTCGGGCCTCAGTGCGATGAACTCGGACTGTCCCCAAGGCACATCGGGCTTGAACGTAAAGGTGTGGCCCTCCTCAAGTTCGAGGACATAAGACGAGATCGGCTCACCGCTGACACCGCTGTAGCATTGGCCAGGCTCATGCACGTGGGCCACGATGCCGACCACACCAGAGGCCACATGCATCACGAGACCCTTTGTGATGTGCGAGGGAGGCTCAAGCTTGTCGACGAGGAGTTGAGCTTGCCGCTTATGAACAAGCTCAGTGAGCCACTCCAGGTTCGTCATACCTTCTTGTCTCCTCTCATCCTGTCGAACTCGTCCTGCCTTCGCCACTGGTAGTAGTCAGCGGCTTGCTCAGGAGTCATGCTCTCGGGAACGTCTGACTCATGCGGCGGGATGCGCTCGTTGAGGTAGACGTCAGCCGTAGTCGGCCTGCCTGCACTCCACGTCCACTCGTAGTTCTCGTCCGGTGGGGGTAGGAGTTGCACCTCACGCATCGCGTGCTCGTAACCACGAGTGAAGCCGCTACGGTACATCTCGTCACCTAGACCGTACGCGAACTTCAGCCAGTCGAGGCGAGTAGCGTGCGGGTAAAGCGCCATGAACTCGTGTGTGAAGCCGCGGAGCCGGTCAGTGGGACCAGGACCGTCGTAGAGCTTGCCCTGGAGCTTGGCCAAGCCACGGGACAGCCACCTACGCACCTCGCGGGCGAACCCGCGCATGATGGTCATGGTCAGTTTTGTTCGTCGGCCGGCTTCACACCTACACGGTCTGCGAGCTTGTGCATCAACAAGTAGAGCCACGCTTCGAGCACAACCTCTCTGGAGAGGGCGGGCAGCTCTCGGATGCACCTACCTACAACTCGGTCCACGACGGCCGAGGTCGTGATCCGCTGGTTACCCATCCCTTGGATCGCCAACATCTCCGAATGGATGAGAGGCCAAATCGCATTCACCAAGATGGGGTCGACCATAGACGCCTAATGCCGCAAACCGGTTTGCGGTTCAGTTCACGTCGTCCTTACCACCGAGCAAGCGGTAGACGACCTCACCCGGGTGGATACGCTCCTGCTCGGCACGCTTCTTCAGCATCTCCCTCGTCAGGTCCCTGTGCTCGGCCGTCGCGAAGATGAGGCTGCACGAGGGACCCTTGGCGAACGGCTTCGGGTCGGGGTCGGGCTGGAGCGGGTCGTTGAAGGAGAGGTAGTCGGCGAACTGCAACTCGGAGAAGCCCATCAGTTCGCGCTCGTCGGGCATCACGGGGCCTTCCGAGTTGATGTTGATGAGCAGCTCGGCAAGCTTCTTCTGGTCGAAGTCGCCGCCGAGGTTGTTCAAGGCGACGTTGAGCTTCTTGGCAGTGCGCTCGTCTACGTCGAGCAGTACGACGGGGAGCTTGAGCGGGAGCGGCGTGCGGTCCTCGGCGCAGACCTCACGCACTGCCTTGAGCCTCTGGTGTCCACCGATGAGGCCGTTGGTCGCCTTGCGGACGGCGAGCGGCTCGATGAAGCCGTAGGTGCGGATGCTCCGCTTGAGGCCGGCGAACTTGGACGGGGCGATCTTCCTCGGGTTGTATGCAGCCTCGTTGATGAGGCTGATCGAGAGCATCGTCTGTCGGTGAACTACAACGGACGACTTCGTTACGACGACAGGAGTCCTCATTCTTCGCGTGCCTCTAGGCGAGGAGACTACCGCAAACCGGCTTGCGGTCAGACAGCGGCTCCGACGAAGTGCTTGACCACATCGGCAAGCTCGCTGGGGCTCTGCAACGCAGTCAGCACCATGAGGTGAGCAGTGTCGAATGTGGAAGCGAAATTGGCTGCCTTGGTGACTCGGCCCTTGAGCCAAGTCTCGTTCTGGTTGCTGCCTCGCTCGACTCGCCTAGCTGCGAGGACATCAGCAGGAGCTGTCATGTGCAGACAGAGCACCTTGTCGACCACGCTGCGCACATAGGCTAGAGAGTTTCCGTTGCTGAAGCGGTCACCGTCGAAGATGCTGAGTTGCGAGGTGATATGTCGCTTCCAGTGCTCCAACGCTACGGCAGCCCCGTTGTAAGGGACCATGTCGGCGCCGTCGAACGTTTCGCCGAGGTAGTGGCCAGCCGCACACACGAGGCCGTCGTTGCTCACGGTCCACTTCGGCTTGGCGATGGTGTACGTCTCAGGGAAGCCGATCAGCTCGCGCACGAGCGCCGTCTTGCCTACACCCGGGGCACCCACTACGAACAGGGCAGTCCTCATTGCTAGTTCCCCGCGTGCCCGCTGTACTCGCCAGTTGATGGCGAAGCATGCAGGGCCGAGTTGAAAGCGTTCACTAGAGCCAAGCAAGCCCCGTTCGCCGTCTTCCCTGACCCCTTGAACAGCTCTCGTTCACCGAAAGCCACGACGCACGCGAATCCTTCGGGGTCCTTAAGGTTCCGAACCTCGACAGGGACCTTCATCGCGGCGTAAAGCTCGACGATCTCGGTGACTTGACTAACTAGAATCATCGCTTCTCGTGGCTCCAGAGGATCTCTCGCGTGCGCTTGAAGTGGCTCATTCTCAGCTTGTCGATACCGGTCCAGCCACCGAACTCACCTAGGTGCCTGTGCTGATAGACATGCTCCCGAGCCTCCCATAGCTCATGCAGCATCACGCCTCGGTTCATCATCTCCTTCACGAAACGCTCTTGCTGACGATCGATGTTGCGACCCGAGTAGTACAGGCCACGATCCATGATCGACCAGTCGCACAGGATGCTCTCGATCATGCCGATGTCGATACGGCCTTCAGGCATGTAGGAGACTCGCTCATTCACGTTGGCTAGGACCGTCGTGTACGCCTCTTGAGCATAGGCGTCCAGCATCGAGACCTCGTCGCACTTGCCGAATAGACGTTGGATGCCGTCTGCTGGACCAGTTGAACCTTGGTTGGCGATGTCTGTCGGTTCGACCGGAATGTCGTTGACCTTGTGAAGTAGCTCAGCCGTCGTGAACGAGCCCCACCTACCATTCCCGTAGAGGTTCTCCAGCGTAGCTAGCAACTTGCGCCAGTTGCTCACACGGTCATCGGTAAAGCCCCTCGTTACGAAGCCTAAGCATGAGCCGTAGTGCTCGACGTTAGCCCTCAGCGAGGCGATGTGCTGGTGGACCCGCCCACCGTGAAGGTTCCTACGGTTCTTCTCGACTGTGAGGGTTGGGATAGTCTTGAACGGTTCTGAGTGCTGAAAAGCCATCCACCCACTAGCCTCGTTCCAGTGAGCCATGAACAGGAAGCTTAGCCACAAGGCTTGCTCGACATCAAGGCCGTTTACCTTGATGAGGTGCATCAACAACGGGTGAGCACAGTCGAAGTCGCCAGTTGCTAGTTGGATGCCGGCGAACCTGACGAACGGGTGACCAGCGTGCATTCGGGCTGGCCTCGAACGCCAGCTATCTGAATCCGCCTCGTTTGCGACGACAGTCCTCATCACCGCAAACCGGTTTGCGACTTCCACTTCGCCGCTCCGTGGTCCTGTGCTCGCTTCAGCTCGTCTTCGAGCGATAGACACGCAGCCATGTCGGTCCGATAGTAGTAGACGACGGAGATCCTCTCGGCGTCAGGGCTCTCGTCAGTCCGTTCCGTGTTCCCGTGCCAGTCGTGGCTGTTGAAGAAGATGACGTCACCATCCTGTAGGTCAGCCCCTACGCAATACTGAGGGAACACGAGCCAGTGACCCTTGTATGAGCCCCTGCGGATGACGCTGATGACCCCGAAGCCTTCCTTGAAGTCCAACTTGTCTTGGTGAATCGAAGCGACGACGTTGTCGTTCACGGTGAGTGTGGTGAATGGAGTGCCCTCGATGATGAACGTCTGGGTCGTCCTCGCTGCGATGGCTGCCTGCTTCTCGTAGCGCTCGGGGAGATGCTCCTGGAACAAGGAGGCAACCCTCTGGATCATCGGCTGGACTGCGTTCCAGCGTTCGACCTCGTTGGCCGTGAACGCGGTCTGTCGACAGAACGGGATGCGGGGGTAGCGGGGGTAGAAGCCGATGACGCTTGAGTGGACTCCGGTGAAGTAACCTTCCGAGTCTACGGTCCTCGTCTGGAGACTCACTCGGCCATCACGCCGGACAATCCCCTTCTGCATCTTCCCTCCGCCGTAGCTGCCTCGGTTGTCGGTGACCTTGCTCTGTAGCAGTTGACCGTCCTTCGAGCGATGAATGCTGCGCAGCGGCTCGTAAGCCATCTCAAGCTCATCCGGTCGGATGCCACCTCGCAACAAGATGCACAACGGCTGACCATCCGGCCTGTAGACGGCACAATCGCCATTGAGCAAGATAGATACGTCCTGCTCCGTAACCGCTGTCCCTCGACGCTCATGCATCCGCTCGTCTGAGACCTTGGAGCGGAGTTGAACCCTGAGCATCAACCGGCCTTGGTTTGGAGCCGCATCACTTCGAGTACGACCTCGCTGACGGACTTCAAGTTCAGCTTGGCGCCGAGTTCAGCCTTGTACTTGAGGAACTCGCCATGCGTGGCCTCATTGAAGAAGAGCTGGACCATGCGGACGTGTCCTTGTTCCTCAGCAGCCTTCTCCGGGTCCTTCAAGATCGTTTGCTTTTCGAGGCTCTTCTTGCCGACTCCTCGCTTGGCGTCCGGCATCGTCGCGTCGTCGCCGCCTTGCATCCGGTTCGCGTCCTCGGCGAGCATCCCCATGTAAGCCTCGGCGTTGAAGCCAAGCTCCAGCGCTGCGTCCGGCGAGTCGGCGAGGTCGTACTGGATGCTCTGGACGAGTTGCCTGAGGAGCTTCTGGTCGAAGCTCCCCCTCTTCTGGAGCTTAACCGTGAGTGCCTTGGCTTTGGCCTCGCTCAGGTTATCGAGGAAGACCATCGGTGCTTCGGTGAAGCCGACCTTGACCCCGACGGTGTAGCGCTGCTCGCCGTCGATGACGAGCATCTTCCTGACGCCCTGGTCGTCGGTGCGCCAGATGGTGAGGGCTTGGGAGGCGAGCCAGCCGTCAGCCCTGAAGCCCGCGGCGAGGGATTCGTGGTCCCTCGCCGTCATCTTGTTCGGGTTCCACGGATTCGGCTTCACGTCGGCGAGCGAGTGCATGACCGGCATGTCGCCGAGGACGATGAGCTTCTTCTTGATGGGTTCGCGTGCCATGGCGAGAAGCTACCGCAAACCGGTTTGCGGCGTCACCAGAGCGACAGGTCCATGTCGGGGTCGCTGTAGCGCCAAGGACAGATTGAGCAAGCTCGCTTCGTCGGCTGCTTCCTCACTCCGACGACAGCGGAGCCGCACACGGGGCAAGTCTTGGGCGGCTCCAAGTAGGCTTGCGGACTACCGAGGACGAACCTGAGCGGGTGTACGTCGAGGAGTTGCTCACCGAGGAAGCAGACCGGCCACGCTGCTCCGTAGTGAGTGTTCATCAGCTTGTCGTTGAAGACGATGTGAGGTGAGCCTAGGTGGCCCGAGCCAAACCTTGGGACCTTGCAGTGGCACCCGATGTCTACGGGCTCTCGGCACTGGCTGCACATGAACCCTAGGACCGTGTCGACTGACCTGCCTCGGAACAGGGAATCGACGAAGCCCTTGCGGAGTAGCACGTGCCAAGGTCTGCGGTTCTGTCGGAACCAGAGCATCGGCTCACGGTCCTTGAACATCTCGGCCTCAGTCTTGGGGTCTTCGAGACGTACAGCCGTGAGAGCGCTGACCTGCGTCTGCCTCCACCACGACCAGACAGGGCTGGGGCGTCCTTGGGCGAACCTGTCGTAGTCCCACATCTCGCGTCGCTTCACCTCGACGTCGAACGGCCAGAGCTTGGCCGTGGTCATCACGTCGCCAGTGAGCTTGAAGCCTGCTCTGGCTTCTGCGTTGCCACGACCTCCCCACCCGCCTGAGCCGGGCGTCCGCTTGAAGATGGCGTCGGGCTCGACTTGGGTCCACCAGGAGGCCAGCATCTCGGCGACCTCCTGCTCACCCGTCTTGCCCTTGTCTCTGACGTTCACGTGGAGTGATAGAGCGGAAGGAGGCTACCGGGCCAGGACTTTCGTCCATTCATGGCGGACTAGCCTCCCTCCTCAGCACGAGCTAGCTCAACTCGCATACTCCCGTTGTGTCCCTGTCTCGGTTAGCCATGCCGGAGCTTGTGACTACCGGAAGCGCTGTGGATTCTAATGCCGCAAACCGGTTTGCGGCTTGGCGCCTAACTCCGCGTGATAGCATCGGTATCCGTGCATAGCTTGGACGTCGCTGCCCTCATCGCAGCCCTGCTCAGCCACGGAGGCTACGTTGGCGTCCTCGTGGTCGTCCTCCCTTGGCTGACGTACAAGGTCTACCACAGGGGAGGTTGGCTGTCGAAGGCACAAGCTCTGCTCACCTGGCTGAAGAAGACGGTGGAGCGTGTCCTCACGTTGGGTGAGCGCATCGCTGACGCCTTGGAGGGGAAGCGCGATAACGACGGCGGCAGTTCACCTCCGACTACTGAGAGCCAACCCGATGAACCGACTCCTTCCCGTCCTTCTCGCCCTCGCACTCGCCGCCGTGGTCCTGGGGTGTCCTCCCGATCCTCCCGCAGGCACGGGTGGGAGCGCTGGCACGGCCGGCTCCGGTGGGAGTGGCGGCGAGTCTACCGACGCCGGCACAGACTGAACCGCAAACCGGTTTGCGGCATTAACGTCTAAGCCCTGCGGAGGAAAGCCTTTCGAGGTTAGTACCCGCGGGGCTTCTTCGCGTTAATAGCCTCTTTACGGGGTCCGTGTCGCTGGACACACCCTAGGCCGTCCCACCCTACGAAAGGCCCGTAATGAGGCGTACAACGCCAGCAATCGGCATCCTGGTGGCTAGCGCCGGGCCATAAGCAGGCATGCGCCGGATCCTCCGCAGGTACTACTTCGTACTGAATGAAGTGGGCAGGACCGAGTTGCTTCGCAGGCTGCACAACGCGACTTGGAGTGCTGTCGCCGCGAGCGAGCCGCTGGCACGGTTGAAGGTCTGCATCGAACACGGTGAGTGCCACAACGACTACCAAGACGGGAGCGTGGCCGAAGCTTACCTCCAGATGTTCCACCTCGAAGTGAGTGACGGGATCGTGAACCGCAAACCGGTTTGCGGTTAGGCCAAGACCGCGGGGCGGCTGAAACCGCCCTCGCACACGATCTCGATACGTCCTGGCAAGCAAGCCACCGTCTTCGGGTCATGAGAAACGATTAGGCTCTGCTCCATCCCGTACTGACCGCTCAGCATGGTGGCGAGGTGGGTGGCGAACGCCTCACGGTTGGCTTCGTCCAAGGCACCGAACGGCTCGTCGATGAGCGCCACCGACCAAGCACAGGCTCGCACCTTGCGCAGCCACGCTGAGGCCGAGAGCTGGAATGCTCCACCCGCCAGGTCCTCGGCAGCACCAGAGACGGAAGACAGCACGAGGTCGAGCTTGTTCACCATCTTGGGCCCGCGTGGCTCAGCACATCGCGGGCAGACCTTCACCTTGAGGCTGCGGCCGAAGGCGGCTCCGCACGTATCGCAGTTGTCGGCGAGGCCGTTACCCTCCCTCTGCCAGCGTGCCTGGACGGAGAGGTCGATGCCGGAGGTGCGGAGGAGGTCGTTGGCCCCGTCCTCGATCGATGAGAGGGCACGCTCAGCGATGCGCTGACGTGAGCGGCGGAAGACGAGGTGGGCCTCTCGCGCCGTGTCGGCCTCACGCTGTAGGGCCTCGATGGACTTGGACAGCTTGGCTGACTCCTCGTTGAGCTGGCTGACGCGGACGATGGCTGCGTCGATGACCTTCACCTGAGCACGTGCATCGGCGAGACGGTCACGTGCGTTGGCGAGCCGGGTGGTGAGTGTCTCGACGTCGGTGACGTTGCACCCGGCCGCAAACCGGTTCGCGGCTTCACGCATCCGCATGGCTTGCTGCCTCAGCGTCTCAAGCTTGGTGACCGCCGCCTCGGCCTCTCGACACCGCTTGTCGAGTGACGCCTTCTCGCTCTGTGCCTTGCCACTGGCGAGGAAAGCTCTCTCGGCCTTGGCCTTGGCGTCCTGGTGGAGCTTCGTGTTGCGGGTGAGCCCGGCGTTGATGTCGTCCTTGGCGGGGCACTGCATCCCAGCGATGGGGCACTTACCGTCGAACTGACCACGAACCAGGGCTTCCTTCTGTGTGAGGTCCCGGCGAGCCACGTTGTAGGCGTCGGCCGCATCCTTCTCAGACTCGGCCGCGTCGGCACGCTGGCCATTGAGCGTGGGCACATCTACCGCCACCAGCCAAGCCTTGAGCTTGATGCCCTCCTCGACGATGGCCTTGTAGGAGGTGGATGCGTTCTCGTCGGCACGCCACAAGCGGACTCGCTCAGCATCCTCCTCAAGGCGTGCCACATCCGACTCATACGAGGTGGCGAGTCGCGCTTGCTGGTCCCTCAGTTCGGGTAGCGGCTTGGTCCCGTGCTGCTTCACCAGTTCGTCGGCCGCAAACCGGTTTGCGGCAAGCCTCTGCTGGTCCTTAGTGATGAGGTCCATCAGCCGGTTCAGTTCGGCAGTCTGCTTGTCTGAGCATGCGTCTAGCTTCTCCAAGCGGAGCCAACCGACGATGGTGTCCATTCGCTCGGCGGGACGAGCGGTGACGAAGCGGGCCATGCGTTTCTGCTCGACGTAGCAGATGGCCTTGAAGTCCTGTTTATCGAGACCGACTGCCTCGTCGATGATCTGCTGGGCTTCGTCACCCTTGGCGTCTCCGGCGTTGCCCTTGGTGAGGCCGACACACTTGGCGAGGAGCTTGGTAGAGCCTCCTCGCGTGCGAGTACGCTCGACGGTGAGGCCGTTGTCGAAGTCAACCTCGACTCCGCCATCTTCCTCACCGCGCGTGATCCACGAGTCTTCAGTAGGCCATCGGTGCTCACCGTAGAGGGCGAAGAGCACTGACTCCAGCAAGCTCGACTTACCGGACCAGTTCGAGCGCCTGGGGTCGTCCACGGTGCGGGCGACTACCGCGTAGGCGAGCGGTTGCAGCTTCAACTCGTGCTCACCACGGTAGCAGACGAAGTTGCGGAGCCTGAGACCAGAGATCCTCATTTCGCTGCCTCGTAGATCGCGAGCCGATGCTTGATCGCCGACATGGCCTCTTCGTGAGGCATTGGTCTCCACTCGCGGCACTCAAGCACGGCGAGGAGTTCACACGCCGACAGTCCTCCTCGCTCCGACAAGCGAGCTAGCGTCTGCCCTCCGTGATTGCGTTGGGCTCGCTCGTCATAATCGCGAACGAGACCCCATGGCACCAGGAACTCTTCCTGCCGTCTCATCGCTCGGTCGTAAGGCATCTGGACCTGGAACATCAGCGGGTCCGAATGGGCTAGGCACATCGCGCCAGCTTCGGTGTCTACGACTGCTCGCTCGCCGCAGAAGTAACGTGAACAGATGTGGTTAGCGACGACGTGGTTCGCGTCGCTCACAACCCAACTCCCGTCATCGCCTTCTCGACGACAGCCTTGAGAGCCGATGGGTTGGCCGACTTGACGAGGTTGGCCATCACGTAGGCCACGGTCTCGCGGATGGTCTCCACGGATGAGGTCTCATGCGGCACCTCTACGGAAGAGGCTTGGCCCTTCTCGCGTGGCAGCATCCGCACGTGAGCACCCCTGCGTTCTAGCTCGGCACGTACCGCGGCGATCATCTCGTCCGTGGCGTCCGACGGTGGGATGACGCGGTAGATAGCTCCGGTGATGTCTCCGACGAACCACTCTGCGTCGCTCAACTTCTCGCCTTCAGCGAGCCACTCGGCAGCGTTCCAGACTGCCGCGTCCGCCTCGACGGTGTGTAGCTCACGTGAGCCATCGTAGGGGAGGGCGGTCACCGCAAACCGGCTTGCGGTGCTAAGGGGTACTCGCACTGATCGCCTCCAGTGACTCGTCGAGCACCTTCTGCTGTCGCTCCTCGGGAGTGGGCTCGGGAGGTCTGTCCCGCTCGACGCGGCACTTGTGGCGAAGCTCGGTGAGCAACTCGTCGTAAGCGGTTGGATGCGAGGGAGCCCTAGGCATGCGTTCCTTCGTCACCTTGAAGAAATAGTCGGAGCCGAACACTTCACAGAAGAGCTTCTCGTACAGGCCCTCGACGTCCGACACGAGGCGCGAGGCTGCCGTAGCCAACGAGAGGTGGAACATCAGTTCGGGCTTCGTCGCCAAGCCGAGAACGCTGTAACAGAGGTCACCGTTGGCCTTAATGGCCTCTCCCGATGTCACCCTAGCGATCAACTCCTTCGCGTGGAACACGTACATAACCCGATGACACTGCATGAGGAAGCCTGGGCATCTCAGGGCGTCGATCACGGCCTCCTTGTGAGGTGGTTCAGCCACATCGGTAAGGCGTGCTGCGATATCGAACCGCCTGAACGATTCAGCGATGAGACCGAAACCAGGAGCGGCATCGTTCATCTTAGCGATCATGGCCTCGGTGCTTCTAGGCCAGAAGGCTTCCAGCCCCGGAGAACTACCGCAAACCGGTTTGCGGAGGGGGATCCTCATACCTCGACCACCAGATAGCCAGGGTTGAAGTCCTGCTCGCCGAACGTCAGCCTGCCGAGCGCTCCGGGGATGTGAACTCCGCGGAAGGTCTGCTGCTCGTGGAAGTGACCGTTGAGCAAGAGCGCGTTCTTGAACCTGGCACACTCCTCGATGGGAAAGGCGATGCCCCTACCACGGGCGAGGTCCGTAGCCTCGGACCCCTCCTTGACGCCGGGCAGTGAGGTCATGTGGCCTGCGATGACGATGGGGTAGACGTTACCGGGGATGGGAGTGTCTCTCACCTCCTCGGCCGGGTCGTAGGACCTAGCCAGTGATGGATACGGGAGGCCGAGCAGGCGAATGTTCTCGTTGCGCCTGAAGCGATAGACGCCGGGGCTCTCGATGACGTGGACGAGCTTGTGGATTCCACGCATCGGAGTGAGCGTCGTGTTGCCAGTGCCGTCTTCGATGACGTCATGGTTGCCGGCGAGCCAGAAGCTCTCGATGTCCTCGCGGGCGAGTTCCATCGCGACGTTGACAGCCACCTCCAAGCACGCGAATACCTTGCTCCCGCTGTCCGGGTTCATAAGGTCGCCAAGGAAGAGGTAAGCGTCGACCTGATGGGCGACGGCGTAGTGAACGGTCTGCTCGGCGGAACGCTTGAGATCCGACAGCCGGCGTACTCCGGCCGTGGTCCAGTCCAAGTGCCAGTCGCTACACGCGAGCAGCTTCACGGGACCTCTCCTTCTCCAGTGCAACGCGAGCAGCCGCACGCTCATGCTCGGAAGGCGACTGTTCAGCCAAAGTGGCGAGGGCTGCCATCCTCGTCGGTTGTGGAGCCGGCACCACGGGCTTGAACTGTTGGTCGATCCATGCCTTGGCGTCGACCTTGAGGACGATCTCCTTCGGGACGCGGAGCTGCTTGACGACGCCTTCGACCATGTAGACGAACACGAGTTGACCGTCGGAGCGACGGTAGAAGCGGGCCTGGTCAGACGGTCGAGGCTTGCGCTTGGGCGCTTGCTTTGACTTGCGCGGCACCTTGGCTAATGCCGCAAACCGGTTTGCGGTGCTACTCGGGGAAGACGAAGTCGTAGGTCGGTTGCACGTCGTCACGCCATCGCCAGAGTTCGTAGCCTGTCTGGTCGAAGCCGTAGCAAGTCAGGATGCAGTCCTTGGGATAAGGCGCATCAGTGCCGACGAACTGTAGACGTCCATTCAGGAATAGGACTAGAGCTTGTTCGTGAGCACTGTCAGCGAACCAGTTGGAACCGACAGAAGCTGGCGTCAACAACAAGATGCGCAGTCCATAGTTCTTAGAAGTCTCAGCTAGACACTTCCGAGCCCACGGTGCGATGTGACCGAACGGTGGATTGAGCCACGCAAGCATCTCGTCAAAGCCGTAGAGGCCCACCAGTTCACCCCAGGCTAGCGACAGTGAGTCTTCCTCGGGTGTGATGAAGATAGGAGCCTTGGCGTTGTCCTCACGCGCTGCGAGGTCCACGTCTAGTGCTCCGAACCTGTACTCGACCGCTGACATGAAGTCTGCCGGAGACTCGTAGTCCTGCTTCGACCGACCAGGCTTCTGGATCGGCATCCTCATGGGTCACCGCAAACCGGTTTGCGGTTCATGGGCACGACATCTCGATCCGGTCGAAGACCTCGATGCCCGCTTGCTGCAACACGGCGATGCCCTCGGTCGAGCGGTACTCGGTACCGTAGTGGAGCGTCAGCACGCCACCCAGATTCACGAGTCGCTTGGCGCACATGACGCAAGGGTTGTGAGTGCAGAAGACGCGGAGCTTCTGCCCTGCGGGAGCACGGCACTTGATGACGGCGTTGTCCTCGGCGTGGAGGCAGCCACACTTTCCCGGCTCGTCGCTGTCGCAGAGGTTCGGGAAGCCCTTGGCGTTCCCGTTGTATCCGATGCCGTGGACGAACTGGTAGTCATCCGACACGATGACGCAGCCGACCTTGAGCCGAGCGCACGTGCTCCGGCCCATGAGGTTCTGTGCCAGGGTCATGAAGATCATGTCGAAGGTCGGTCTCACGTGAACTCCGCGCTGTCGCCGCTGTCGGTCTCTACGGGCAGAGGATCCTTGTCACCGAACTTGGCCTCGACGTCTGCCGTGAGCATGTCGAAGGCTTGCTTGGACTCGGTGAGCTTCTTGGTGCCTGCGTTGTCGCCCTGCCAGCGACAAGAGCGCCACGTGAGGAAGCTGCCCTTCTGGTCCACGACCTTGTAGAGCTTGGCCAACTCCAGGAGGTCCCTGGCACGGTCGAAGCCGTACGGCGTGAACGAACCGTTGCTCATGTGGAAGTAGGCGACAGCGCCACGGCCCTCCTTCTGGCCTACCTTCGTCTTCTTCACCACGAGCCGGTGTCGCTCGCCGATGATGGGGGCCTCCTTGGAGGAACCGAGCCTGGTGTAGCCAGCAAGCTCGACGCGCACGGTGAAGGAGGAGTCGAAGTTGATGGCCTGTCCGCCCTGTAGCTTGTACTTCGGTGCCCACTGACCACTGGCCCCGACGTTCTCGGACTCGCGGGCAATCGCCATCATGGTCGTCCCAGTCTGGGCGAGTAGTGGCGTCAAGCGGAGTAGCCAGAGGGCATTGAAGTTCGCCTGTAGCTGGCCGAGCCTGCCGTTGAGGCCACCGTCGACCGAGCCCTTCGTCGACTCGGCTGAGAGCTTCATCATCGTCGCCCAGACGTCGGACGGGACGAGCTTCTTCAGCGAGTCCACCACGATGAGGGCTGTCGCATCCGGCTTGAGCAACGGTGGTAGCCACTCACCGTCCGCAGACTTCCTCGGTTGGGTGCCTGCCTCGACGGCCTTCATCAGGGTGTCGCAAGCATCGACGACCTCTTCGTACTTGCTGCAACGCATGGCGACGAAGCCGGGAGAGTCGGCGTGCTCACCCATGAGGGCTTGGGTCCAGTCGAACGGTGTCGTGTGCTCGGCGTCGACCAGACCGAAGAAGTCTCCGCCCATAAGGAAGGACATGCCGAGGCCGAGCGAGAAGCTAGTCTTGCCGTGGCCGGAACTCCCGTGGATGATCCCGAAGCGCTCCAGAGGGTGACCTCCCACACGAGTCACCCGGTTGTACTGGATGAAGATCGTCTTCTTGGCCCGGACCACGTTGAGGACCTGTGAAGCCGGCTTCCACGAGTTGAAGCCGCCTACGATGGAGAGCATGTTGCGGCGGCGCTGCTCGTCCTCGCTCACCGGGAATGCGAAGTCCGGCTCCTCGTCTGCCGAGAGAGGCTCATCGAACGTAGTGGAGTTGATGTCGGGGATCGCCCCGTTGGAGCGACGAAGAGGGGTCCGCATGTGGACCGGTTATGCAGCGTGAGCCGCAAGCCGGTTTGCGGTCAGTAGAGACGACGGAGCATGGGGTCGAGGCTCATCGCCGATGAAGCGAACGGAATGTCGGCTTCGAGCGAGGGGTCGACTTCCGTCTCGCCACCACCAGGAGTGCCCTTTGCCGGCGTCCCGGGGCTCGTAGCGGGCTTCGCGGGGGCCTTGGCGGGGGTAACCACAATCTTGTGTGCGGAGCCCGTAACGGGGCTGCCAGAGGCCGCGGCAGCCTTCCTCTCGGCGATGAGCTGGCTCCTCGTCTTCATCGGTGGAGGCGGCGGAGGCTTCTGGTCCTCGACCATCTCGACCTCGTAGGTCTGTCCGCAGTGGGGGCACTGGGACGCGGCGGCGAGCATGGGCTTTCCGCACTTGTCGCACGCCACCTCCTCGTTCGCCGCCGGGATCTCCTTGAGGATCTCATTCTTCGGGCCGAGGAGCTGAGTGGGCCTGTTCTGCGGGGGACCGAGCTTGGCGGGTTCGAAGTCGGTGCCATCGTACTGCGGCGCTTCGGTACCGTAGAGCTCGTCCCAGGGCACGTCGATGAGCGCGTACTGCCGGACGAGCGCGGCCCACGTCACCGGGTTGAACTTGCGGGTGAATCCGGTGATGTCGGGAGCGTTGCTCGGGCCGTCATCGCCGTACTGGATGAGCCGGAGCATGCTCTCGGTCGGATGGAGCTTGAGCTTGCCCTCGGTCATGGCCTTGGAGGAGTAGATCTTGCCGAACTCCTTCTCGGTCGGGTGCTTCTCCCAGCGGACGACGTAGGGGTTCTTACAGGGGTTGCCCTCGTCCTGGCCGTACTTCTCGCGCTCGAAGGCGATGACCGCCTTCTCCTTGTCGCCGAGGAGTGCCGGCTCGACGGAGACCTGGACACCCTTCTCCGGGTGTGCGAAGTCGAGGACGCGGAACACGTAGTACGCCTTCGCGTAGTGATTCAGGGACCACGCCTTCGTGCGGTCGACCCCGGCCTTCGCCATGGCCTTCAGCTCGTCCTCCTCGTACTTGTCGTTCGCACCGGAGAAGCCGTTGTAGATGTGCCCGGCCCGGATGATGGTCGGGGCTTGGTCGTCGGTCCCCTGGAGCTGGAACACGGGTTCCAGCCAGTCCAGCTCGCCGTCGATGACCTTGTTCCTGACCCACTCGATGAACTTGCACTGACCACACGTGACGGGGGGCGTCTCGCGGTAGCCAGTCACGCGATCACGCCTGTGCTGGTAGACGAGGACCTTCTTGGGGTCCTCCAGGCAGACGAGGTTCTGCGAGCGGGCCTTGTTCTCGGGCTCCTTGGTCGTCCAGTTGTCCTTGGTCTCGACCGTGAAACCGCGATGCCTCCACACACCGACGGCGATGGGCGCCTTCGTGTGGTGGAGGACGTCGACCCGGTACGGGTCCTTGTACTTCCACCCGCCGAGGTACGCTGCACCTCCGGCGGAGGTCTTGTCGGCGAGAAATTCGTCGACATCGAAGTCTTGGGACATTGCTTTGGATCCTTGCTTGGTTAGGAGCGGAACGAGCCGCTGAGGCGATTATGGCGCCTACCGCAAACCGGTTTGCGGGCAAGCAAAAGCCCCCGAGCTTTCCCAAGTTCTCAGGGGCCTTCACCCGACCTAGCGGCCCACTCCGCGGTCTGTTGGTCCTACCGAGCAGTGCCGAGCATCGTGTTCAGCGTCTTGCAGCGCTGCGACCAGATGTCGGCAAGCTCCTTGCAGTGCTCGACGAGCAGCTTCATCTTCTTGGCGCCGATCCGGTGACGCTTCCACTCGTCTGTGAACGTGGAGGCAGCCTTGGCCTTCACGTCCTCGTTGGTGATGGTCTTCTTGTCCTTGGCAGGCTTGCCAGCCTGGTCACGCTCCAGAAGGTCGCGTGCCTGCGCCCACAGGTCACCGTGGACGGGCTCGTGCTCGATCTCCCATCGCTCGAACTCCATCACGGCCGCGCAGTAGAGGAGGTGGGCGAGGCGAGCGTTGTCCTCTGCCTCGTCGATGGCCTCGCGGAGCTTGCCCTTGTCGTTGCGGGCCTGCTCGCCGAGCTTCAGCGCCTTGACGAGGCGGTCATAGAGGGCCTTGACGTCGGTGACGTGCATGCTCTCGACGACGCCGTCGAAGCCTGAAGAAGTCGGCACCGTGGATTCGAGGAACTCGTCCGTGTCGGGCTCAGGTCCTTCGACTCCGGCGAGGTGGGCTTCGAGGCTGTGACTGCCAGCCACCGGAACGACTTGGGGCGGCTTCCCGCTGTAGTTCTCAGCGTAAGAGATCCCGACATCGACCGCAACTTCACTGACAGCCGGTTTGACGTTCTCTCTCAGAACGCCATGCTCGTCCTTCTCGATGCCTTCTGCCCCGCCATGGCCGAACTTGCAGACGTCGCCACTCGGCGTCCTGCGCTGGGGCTCTGCCATCCCGATCTTGAAACACTCCGAGCAGAAGAGCCCAGTCATCGGCCACGTGTCGAACACGGGAGCTTCGGTCACCTGTGGAGGGGCCTTACCGACTTGGCTGCGTAGGCGCATGGCAGCTAATGGCGCGGCGTGCCACGGCGGAACGGGTACACGGTCGGCTTGCCGTGGCTAGGCTCGACCACGATGGGGCTAGGCCGCAAACCGGTTTGCGGTAGGTCGCCGAAGTCGAACGCCTTCTGGCCTAGCAGCACCTTCCTGCCGTGACCACGCTGGGGCCTGGAGCGGTTGTAGCGGGACCAGTCGTAGTCGGGGAAGGCAGCCTGCAAGAGGCGGAACGTGGCTGGCCATGTCCCCTTCTCCCAGTAGTAGTGACGGTCCAGCGTCTTACCGTCCCACTCGCCGATCCAGGTCACCCTCGCTGGGTTGGCTTGTGCGTCTGTGACCACGTACTCGATACGTGTGCCGGCCCTCACGTCAACCCGACCTTGATACTTGACGGCAGGGATGAGACCTCGGTCGGCCAAGTCCCTAGCAAGCATGATGTGAGGTTGCTGGGCAGCCGGACCACCGTTGGTCTTGAGCTTCTGGACGTAGGAACTGAGGTTGTTACTCAGCGACTTGGCGAAGACGACCTCCTCGGCCAGGAGGTCGCCCTTGAGCACGTGGTCCAGCCACTTGTCGACGATGGTCTCGAAGCGCTTGGGGTCCTCGCAGCAATCCTTCATGAGTAGGTCGATGCACTCCTTCTGCATCCTCATGGCGAGGCGTGATGCGTCACCGCGCTTGTACTCAAGACCGGCGATCGTCGGCTCGCTGTCGGCGCTAGCCCGCTTCCCCTTGTAGTGGGCGAGTCGGCCGACGTACTTCTTCTTCGAGAGGAAGATGACCCTCTCGAACTCCTTCTCGTAAGCCATAGTAGAGCGGTTCACAGCACCCGTCTCAGCGACGATTCGTGGGTAGAACTCGGCATTCAGCCACTTGACGAACTCCCTAAACTCGGTCTCGTTAGGACCAAGAATGTAAATGGAGTCAGTGTCTCCCGCGACCACGTGCCACCCACGCTTCTCGGCCTCGGCAATCGTGGCCTTGATGAGCCACACGCCCGTCTGCGTGATGCTCTCGGCGATCTCCCTGTCGTGGTAGCGGCAGTAGATGCTGCCGAGAGCCCCGTAGAACGTGTTGACCGCGACCTTGTAGGCAGTCGCACGACGGTCGGCCTCCTTCCACTCCGGCGTGTTGGGGACTCGCCTCGACCGTTCCTCGTTCCAGTGCTCTCGCAGCCTGAGCATCTCCGACACAGCGAACGACAGGATGCCAGGGGTGTCGGTGCGGAAGCCAACGCGGGTAGTCGGACAACGACAGGTACCATCGGGGATGGGCCCGTTGGTCGGCACCTTGAACTTGGTCTCGGTGCTCATGTTGTAGGTCAGCATGATGTTCGGGTACATCGACTTGAAGTCGCCGACGTGGACCGACTTCACGATGCCCCTGCCGTGCTGGGTCAGCTCGACTACGAAGGCGCCCTTGTACTGGCCTGACGGCAAACCGGTTTGCGGCTCCTCGTCGTAATACTTGGTCTTGAAGTGGACATTGCGCTCCTTGCCCAGGCGGAGCATGAAGGCGTCCATCTGGACGGTGGGTAGGAGGGAGCGTGACTCGGGGAACACGCCGCACGCCTCACAGAGCGTCTGGAACAGGGCGATGAAGCCCGTCTTGGCCTCGATGCGAGGCATGAGGACCGTATCCTTCACGTTGTAGCGGAAAAGACACTCGCGGCATCGCTTGCACGGCTGTCCACGACAAGGGGGCCGGCACCACGCATCCCACGTCTTGCTGGAGTCGAACTCGTCCTTGCCCTCACCGATCACGGCGTTAGCGATCCTGTTCAGCTTGTAGCTGCGCTTCTCCTCGCCTGACTCAGCCGAGGTCATGTTCATGCGCTTGAAGAGCTTGCAGTGGTCGAGGTAGAGGAGCCTGCGGACGTGCTTGTCGACGGCACCGACTGCCTTGGTGCGAGCGACGATGACCTCGAAGTCGAACTCGCCCGCGAAGGGTGACATCCACGCTACGAGCAAGTCGTACTCGACCAGGACACCCCATAGCTCGTTGAGGATGCGACACTCGTCCTCGTCGGTGTCGTGCTGGAGCTTGCCCTGCCAGTAGATGGTCTCGTCCTCGCCGTCGACAAGCGTCCAGCACAGGATGCGGGCCCGCTCCTTCTCTGAGAACGGCACGCGGGAGTCAGTCTCGATATCGAGGTAGGCGATGCGAGGCTTGGCGACCTCGACGTGATGGTCGGCCATGTACCGGCGCACAGGGTTGAGGTCAGCCTCGAAGGACTGGACTTCGTACTCGGAGAAGGGCCCGTCGGGAGCACAAGCATCCTTCCTGGCGTCGAAGGAGCACCAACGCAGACGTAGCCACTCACCCTCCTCGGTGATGTCCGTGACGACACGTGAACGGCGGAGGTTGGGCAGGAGCTTGGATGCCTGGCTGAGTAGGTGATAGGACACGTACTCAGCGGGGACCTGCCTCTTCATCAGGCGGCCGGTGTCGTCCCGGTAGACGAACACGGTGGCGTCCCGATACGGGATGGCGTTGACGTAACGCACGAAGGTAGGTTAATGCCGCAAACCGGTTTGCGGTCGGAGTCAGATCGAGGGTGTGGTTGGCCTAGGCGCGAGGCGGGTAGGGGTACGCCTAGGGATGCCGTTTGCTGGGCCGCAGAGGGCCCTACACGGCGTTTTCGTGGGGTGGGTGAGGGTGGGGTAACCCCGGCATGTGCGGCCCCGTAAACGGGCTATACGGGGCCGCACCGAGGTCAGGTCACGATGGGGCGGAAGAAGATCTTGGTCTGGAACCGGCCCTCGGTGTCGAAGGTGACGCTCCCGGTCATCTGCACCTTGTTCTCCAGCTCGATCGCGAAGATCGCCGGATGGGCGTTGAAGGCCGTCTGGAGCGCCTTCAGCACGTCGGGCGGGATGACGCCCGGGTCGAGGAGGTCCAGCGTCGCCCGCTCGGTCGGCTTCTCGCCCTTCTTCGCCGGCTGCCTGTAGCAGGGCATCGTGAGCGTCTTGCCCGCGATGGCGGCGATGGTCAGGTTCTCCTTCTGCGCCTTGGTCATCTTGCCGGCACGGCCTCCGCCCTTGCCCTCGGGCATCTCCTTGCGGCCGGTCTTGCGCTTGCCGCCGTCGGGGAGCTTGGCCTTCTCCTCCTGGACCTTCGCGGCGAGCGTGCGCTTCCCCCAGTTGTGGGTCTTCGCCGCCTCCAGGAGCTTGACCTGGGCCTCGGGCGGGAGACCGAGGGTGAGGGTGACCTTGGTCATCCCGAACTCGACGATCTGCTCGCGGGAGTAGGTCGCCGTCGCGTCCATGAGGTTGTAGAGGTGCGCCGCCGAGAACTGGAGCTTCTCCTTGCAGAAGGCGTCGAAGCTCCGGTACTTGAGCTTCGTGGTCGTGGTGCCGTCCTCGGCCGTGGAAGTGACGGTCTCGGCCATCCAGAGCTTCTTCTCGTAGATGAGACGACCCTGGACGCCGATGTCGTACTGCGAGCCGAGGGCTTCGCCCTTGAGCCTGATGAAGAGGGCGACCTCCTTCTTCATCTCGTCCTCGGTGACGCCGGCCGGCACGAGGTCCGCCGCCGTGGCGGACTTCTTGGCGAGGGCCGTGGAGGGCTTGCCGGGCTTCTTGGGCTCCTCCTTCACGGGCTCCGCCGTCGCGGCGAAGTCGGGGACGGCCTCCTCGGTGGGCTCGGCCTCGGGCGTCTCCTCGCCTTCCACGGCCTCCTCCTCCTCGGCCTCGGTCTCCTCGTCGTCGGACTCGACACCCTCCGTGTCGCCGCAGTAGACGCACGCCGGAGCGAGCGCCTCGTCCGAAGGGCCGATGCCTCCGCACTTGTTGCAGCGGGCGAGGGCCCCATCGGTCTTGTCGAGCGTCTTCTTGAAGTGGGCGTCGATCAGGACCACGGCCTGGTCGATCGGAGTCGAACCGATGGCCTTCTCGTCGAGCTTGAGGTGCTCGGCGAGGGTCGCGGCGATGACCGCAGGGTCGGCCTTGTCGAGGATGAAGCCGTCGGGGAGCTTCGCGGGCTCCGGCTTGTGGACGGCGGTCTTCTTGCCCTTGGGGGCGATGATGGTCTCGGACATGGTGAGTGCGTGCCTTTCTGTGTGACGGTGCGGGCAGTTATGTAGCACGTAGCGGCAGGTGACCAAAAAGTGGGCCCCTACCGCAAACCGGTTTGCGGCTAGCCCTCCTCGGGCTCGGAGTCCTCGCGGAGGGCGTCGAAGCAGGCGATGAGCACCGCTTCCTTCTTCTGCTGCTCCTTCTCGGCCATCTTCAGCGCGTACCGCTCACGCTGCTTCGCATTGTTCTGCTCGGCCTTGAACCCCTTCGTCTGCTCACGATCAGCGTTCCTCGCATCGAGGAGACACGTCACGACGTGTTTCAACTCGTAGGCGGGATTAAACGCCGGACCCTTCACGCCGCGAATGGCGAAGGTGATGCAATGGTCGAGAGACTGGCCGAGGTGGTTGGTGCTCGGATGCCGGAACTCGTAGTAAGCGTTGATGACGGTCTTGGCAGTGCCGTCCTTCGTCTTGGCTTCGATGAGACCGGCGATGAACTGCCCGAACGCCCTGAGCAGGGCCTCGTCACTGGTGTCGTACGGCACGACCTGCTTCGGCATGACTGCACCTCCTTGATGCGCTGACTTGGGACAGCGCGTGTGCATTAACCCGCCGTGCGGCGGGCCCCTCTGCTACCGCAAACCGGTTTGCGGCCTACGTGACCTCGAACCAGTCAAAGGTCGGCTCGTCCGACTCGGGGAAGTCGAAGACGGGCTCGACAGTGAACTCCTGGGCAGGAGACATCTCAGCGAGAGCATCCTCGATGGCCTCACGGCCGAGGACCATCTCGGTCGCCTCCTGCTCGATGAGATCCTCAGCCTCGGATTCCCGGCTACTCCACTCCAGGTAGAGCCTCGCTGCCCTACGGACTGCGGCCCTCGCCTGGACGTCGCTGCCAAAGTGGCACGTGCGACGGATGTCGACGTTGTCGTAGACGGTGCGGGCGGCTTCGTCCACGTCACCTTCACACAGGAACAGCGCCACGAGGCCGAACCGCTCGCGTACGTTGTCGCACTCGTCGAGCATGGCGTGGAGTTGCTCCTCGCCGAACAGCTTCGAGTCCTGGTTCGGCTCGACACGGGCGTTGAAGCCGTGGAGTGCGTCCTGCGTGATGGGGATCGCCCGATCCGCGTAGTTCTCCCGCGGCGAGCCGGGGATACCGATGCCGGCCTCCGTGAAGGACTTGGGCGCCCTGGACGGGTTGCTGTCGTGGTTCCCGTGGAGGTTAGCGCCTCGCAGCTTGTGGAGCTTGTACTTCGCCTTATTGCAGGCGTTGAACACCACGTAGTCGGCGAGGTTGCGACCACCGACGTTGTGGGGGTCGTACGTGTCGCGCTGGAGGAGCTGGAACACGGCGACGGCGAGGTCGTTGTAGGTGTCCTCGGGACCACACGAGCCCACGGGGGGCTTCCACTTGCGGTGGAGGTTGCTGGCGATGCCACCCCAGATGTGGGAGGTAGAAGCCCAGAAGTCGCCGAAGGCTCGGTCAGCCTTGGCCTTCTGGCCTCTGGTCCACGGCTCCATCGGGGGATGCCACACACAAGCTTCGGCCGCTGCCTTGAGCTTGCGGTGGAAGTCGGTGGAGAACCTCACAGCTTGTCCTCGGCGCAAGCGTCACAGACGCTGGCACGGGGGCTCACATAGAGGCACGGCCCGTTCTGACGCTCGCCGCACGGAACGAAGTAGTAGGACTTCCCGTCGATCTTTTTGGTAGAGAACATCCCGCTGGCCCGGATGCTCTCCATGACCGTGCTGATGCACTGGAGTCGGTAGGGGGCGGTCGTGTAGGCGTCGAGAGGCCACCACTGATGGGCGTACGGCTTCCAAGCGAGGATGGGGGACCTCGTCGGGAAGCAATCAGCCGCGATGGCCTGGAGCACATCGTCGGGACGGGTGTACCCGTGCTCGTTGACGAAGTTGGTGATGTACTGCCTGAGGGTGACGTCGGTGATGACCGCCATCCACGTCTGCTCTGCCTTCGAGGGCTCGACGACTTCCCAGCCGGGCAGCTTGAGAGACCCATCCCTGAGAGCACTCATCTCTCGAACCGAGGCAGTGTGTTGGACCCTCTCGGGCCCGATGACCTTACGCATTGATGCACCTTGTCCCTTCATGTTGCCCCGTGCGTGAAGACCGGGGCGGGTGAGCGACTCACCGCCGCGCCGCCGAGTACCGCAAACCGGTTTGCGGCGGCGCAGACGTCAGGCGCTCACGCCTAGTCGTGACCCATCTGGAAGGGGGTGCCGTTGCCGAGCAACTCGTCCTGGCGAGCCTTCTCCTGCGCCTCGATCTCCTCGCGCAGCTCCACGTCGTCTCCGGCCTTCATGCTGCGGATGATGACGTCGGCGTCGTGATAAGCGGCCTCCTCGTCGACGAGCTTGGCCCGCTCCGCCTCCATCGCGGCGAGGATGCCGAACAGGGGCGTCCTGCACCGATCGGCCAGCTTCTTCATCTGCTTGTCGATGAGGGCGAGATCGATCGCCGCCCCCTTCACGTAGAGTCGGTGCAACTTCGGGTTGCTCTCGCGGAAGTCCACCACGAACGTCTTCTCTGCCATTGAAGCCTCCTAGCACGACGCAAGGACTTGGGACCTTGCCAGTGCATTAACAGGGGTTGCGGGCCCCTGCCCCTCTGCGTTGCGGGTAGCTGTAGGGCTAGCACGGGTAATGCGGCACTGCAAGGGTTAGTTGCAGTGCCGCAAACCGGTTTGCGGCCTAGAGCAGCGTGTTCAGCATGTCCGCGCCAGTTCCTACGTGGGAAACGCGAAGACGCCGTGCTCGCACAGGATCTTCACGCCAGCCTCGAAATCGAGGACCACATCTTCGGTCCCGCTGGCCGAGTAGCCGTGACCGGGGTACCACCTCCGGGTGAGCATCCACGCCCGCTTCCCCTCGTAAACGGCCGGCTTCAGCGTGCATCCATCCGACCCGAGACTGCTCGCCGGCCCCGAGAACTCCAGGGCCACGACATCACCCACGAGGAGGAGGCCCTTCGGCGCCTCCGGCTCCTCCTGGCTCACCGCGCCACGACACCGCAACTCAGCCACTTCCCGGTAATTGATCGTGCTCATTGAAGCCTCCTAGCAGGACTTGGGACCTGCTGCGTGCATTACCGCGGCTGAATAGCCGCGTCCCTCTGCATGCCGCCGCAAACCGGTTTGCGGCCTAGTCGAGCAGGCCGCTCAACTGTGCTGCCACACCCTCGATCTCCAGCCTGCGGTCGTCGATGCCGTGCTCGTCCAGCATCTCGACCATCTCACCCTCGATGCCGTCCATCTTGCGAGCGAGATACGGAGACACCCCATTCGCAGGATCGAGCGGCGTACCGAGGAAGGTCTGCGCCCCGACGTGGACGGCACCCGTGTTCGGGTCGACGCAGTGCGACTGCTCGCGCTGGTACTCCTCACCGATCATGGGTTCTGCGTCGAACCCGGCGTCCGCGATGAAGTGGCTAGGCTCCATCGCCTTGACCCCGCCCTTGAGTGCCATGCGGCGCACCCAGGACAGGACCACCTCGTCGCGACCACGGGTGATGGCCACGTACATGAGGCGCCGCTCCTCGGCCTCGTCGCCCCTCGCGTGAGGGAGGATGCCCTCACAGCACCCGCACACCCAGACGTGCGGATACTCCAGCCCCTTGCTTCGGTGGATCGACATGAGGGTGACGCGGCCCTCGCCCTCGGTGTTGTCCTTACGTTGACGGCCCATCTCGCGGATGGACTTGTCGACGTAGTCGAGCAGCTCGCCGCACGTGGCGAACCGCTCGGACACCCGGATCAGCTCACGGACGTTGGCAGCGTGAGAGGACTCGATGCTCTCCTCGCCCTCCTCCTTCTCCAGCCACGCGATGAAGCCGGTCTTCTGGACGAGGTCGTTGAGGATCGTCGCCGGCTTGGCGTCGTCCTTGGACCCGGCGATCTGCCGGGTGACGTGGGCGATGAGGTCACACCACTCGTCGGCACTGGCCTCCTGCCTACGCTGAATGCCAGCCTGACGAGCGGCCTGAGAGATGACCTGGGGCCAGGAGCACCCGGGTCTGCCGAGGTCCATCACCCGGTCCACGAACTTGGCGCCGAGGAAGCGGAACGGTGCGTTGATGCACCGCTTCACGGCCTCGCCGTCGGGGTCTCGGCCCATGGCGACCCGGAGGTAGCCGAGCAGGTCCTTGATCTCCTTCCGCTCATAGAAGCTGTGCCCCCCGATGATGACGTAGGGGATCCTGGCGCTGAGGAGCTTCTCCTCCAGGGCTCGGGACTGAGCGTTGGTGCGGAACAGGGCAGTGCATGAGCCGAAGGTGCTGCCCTCGGCCACGTGCTGCTGGACCCAGGAGACGAAGCTCTGTGCCTCGTCTTCGAGGGTGTCACCCGCGACCACCGTCACCTTACCGGGGACGCCACGCATGGGGATCATGTCCACGGCGTCGGGGTTGCCAACCTTGATGACCGCGTTGCCAGCCTTCACGATGGCGTCGCCGGAGCGGTAGTTCCGGCAGAGGTTGATGCGGGTGGCCTGCCACTCGCGCTCGAAGCCGACGAAGTGGGCAGGGTTAGAACCGCGGAAGCCGAAGATGGCCTGACCGCTGTCGCCCACGATCATGTAGTTCCGGTGACCCTGAGCGAGCGCCTTGGCGATCCGCATCTGGGCCACGTTGGCGTCCTGGGCCTCGTCCTGGAGGACGTAGTCCCAGCGTCCGGCCCACGAGGCTGCGTTCTCGTCCACGGCGAGGTGCTTCGCCACGTAGACGAGCATGTCGTCGAAGGTGAGGAGCCCGGCCTGGTGAGTGAGGTCGTCCGAGATGCGGTAGACATCGACCGCCTTGCGGGCGTCCTTCTGACCGAACTTCTGCTCGGCATATTCGGCAGTCTCGGCATCGTCCGGGTCCCAGACGTGCGCCTTGCACCATCCGATGAAGGAGAGGACCTTGGTGATGTCCACTCCCTTCCAGTCGACGTGCTTCCACCCCGCGGCGTCCTTCACCATGAACTTGTGGCGGTCCTTCTCGTCGACCGCCCACTGGCTCTGCGGGAGGTGGTCCTCCTTGATGACCTGCATGGCGAGGGAGTGCCAAGTCCCGACGCGGCAGGAGGTGACGCCGTACTTCTCATTCAGGCGCTTGTTCATCTCGTCCGCAGCCTTCTTGGAGAAGGTGCAGGCGATGATGCGGTCGCCGGGAACGCCCATATCGATGAGCTTGGCCATCCTGGCGACCAGCGCGGCCGTCTTGCCGCACCCTGCGGTCGCAGGGACGAAGAGCGGGCCGTCCGTGAACTCGACCACGAGCGTCTGCTCCGGGTCGAGCTGGACGGTCTTCACCGCAAACCGGTTTGCGGCCGGCATGGGCGGGAGGAACTCGTCCTCCTCGGGCTGCTCGTCACCGGGATGCTGCTTCGTGAACTCCTTCTCCCGACAATCGAAGATGGCCTTGCGAGTACGGAGCTGGAGATATTCCAACTCCTCCGCGTTGGTCAGGCCGACCGTTGCGGACGTCTGCTGCCCGTTTACGGGCTCCGAGGTGCGGGGGGTACCGTTACCCTGCCCGGCACCCTGCGGGCCCGTGTACGGGGCGCTGGAGGGCAGCACGGGGCCATCCGAGGCCCAACCCGGGCAAGCCGGACGGCACCCTTGGCCACTGAGATGATCATGCACGCGCTTCGCGGCATCCACCTCAGCTCGCACCTTGGCGGCGCCATTGTCCGCCGGGAGGGCGAGCCAGTCGCGCAGGGTGGTCGCGTTGATGAGTCCCGCGTGGAACGCCTCCAGGGGCGTCTCGGGGGGCTTGACGATCGTCGCGGCGATTGCCTTGATCGGCCTTCGCATGGTCTCGCCTTCCTTTCTCTGAACCTCGGGTCGTGCCGCAAACCGGTTTGCGGCTACCAACGCGGTACCGTAGCCCTAGCACGGGTTATGCCGCCGCGCTAGGGCTAATGGCAGGGGCTTGGGACCTGCTCGCCGCATTACAGCCTCGTCCGAGGCTGCCCTCTGCTCAGTTGATGCCGGGAAGGCCGGCGACCACGTACTCGGCCGCCGTCGTGTAGGCGAGCGTGTACGCCTCCCGCGTGGCGGAGTCGAACACGTGCTCGGACTCGTCGCCACCCTGCTTCGCCAGCGGGAGGTAGTCCGTATCCTGGCACGCACGGAGACCGCCTTTGCGATAGATGGAGTAGACCATCTGCACCGCGTCTCGAATCGCCACCTTCGTCGCCTCACCCGTCTTCGAGATTGCCATGCGTTCCTCCTTCTGCACGGGACTTGGGACCGTGCTGCCGCATTAACCCGCCGTGTGACGGGCCCCTCTGCTCTACAGGTGACCGCGCTAGATCTCCTCGTCCGTGATGGGCTCCGACATGCGGCGCACCTTCTCGTCGCGGGCCTTCTTCTCCTCGTCGAGGATGGACGAGACGGACTTGCCGACCTCGACGCCGCGGGGCGTGAGGTAGAGAGTGTGGGCCTTGACCTTCACCAGGACGGCCTTGCCCGGGGCGTTGGTCGTCAGCGCGAGGAGCAGCGTGCTCCAGTCGCGGGACTCGTCGAGGTGATCCTGCACTGCCATGTAGATGCCGACCTCGGGGCAACCCTCCTCGCCGGTCGGGTCGGTGTCGTACATCGCCGAGAGCGTGACAGCGACGAGCATCTGGAGCTTGCGAACGTCCATTTGAGTCCTCCTGCCGCAAACCGGTTTGCGGCATACCGAGCAGGACTTGGGACCTGCTCCGTGCATTAACCCGCATGCCGCGGGCCCCTCTGCTTTAGCTGTAAAGCCAGATGGCGTGAGTTCGGCACAGTGCGGTAGACCGCAATGTGGTCATCATCTTGTCGTAACCACGACGGCTTCCGTCATACACGACGGAAGCCGTCGTGTAGAGGTGCCGCTTCTCGTCGCAGTGCTGACAGCAGATGTCCTTGCACTTGTCGGCCGGGATCTTCTCCAGGCCGAACCCATCCTTGATCTCAGCCCAGCTCGACATGATGCCCACTTCTCCTTCGACCGGACTTGGGACCGGTCACGTGCATTAACAGGGACCCCGAGGTCCCTGCCCCTCTGCGTCACGCGGCCTTCTTGGCCTTCTTGCTGGCCTTGGGGGCCGGCGTCTCGACCTTGGGCTCCGCCGGGGTCTCGGCGACAGGCGGAGTGGACACCTCGGTGGCCACGGTCTCGCGGACCTCGGCCTGCATCGCGGGCGTACCGGCGTTCAGCGCGTCGAGGCTCTCCTGGAACGCCTTCATCTTCGCGGCGTCCTTCGCGGCCTTCGCCTGGAGCTTGGCGAGGTCGGCCTTCACCTTCTCGACGTCGACCACGGGGGCCGGCTTCTCGACGGGCTTCGGCGCGTCGATGGCGAACGTGCCCTCGCAGAGCACGTAGGACGTGAAGCCGTGGTCGGTGATGGCCTTGAGGAGCGCCGCGACGTCGAAGACGCCGTTGCACCGCTCGACGAAGCGCTTGGCCTCGCCGAACGTGAACTCCTTGCCGGCGAAGAAGATGTCGTGCCGGCCGGACGACCGCGTGGTCCGAGTGCCCACGACGCGGAGGGTGGTCCGCTTCCCTTCCAGCTTCACGGCCTTCCGGGCGGCGACGCGGGCGTGGCGGTACGCCCGCTTCCAGAGCTTGCGCTCCGCGGTCCCCTTGCCGCTCGGCATCTTGCCAAACTCGGCCACGAACTGGCCGTGAAACTGGCCGATCGTGAGGGTGTGCTCGTCGGTGACGGCGAGGTTGTCGACGAAGGTGGATACGAGGGCGGAGAACGTGTCGTTGGTGAGCGTGTTCATGGTGATGTAACTCCTGTGTGAGCGTTGAGCGGCACTGGTGATGCCTTGACAGGGGCTTGGGACCTGTCTGCCGCATTAGCTCCCGAGCGGGAGCCCCTCTGCGCTAGTTCTTGCTAGCGCAGGCGCTCGTGGCCCCGGTGTCGACGACGTAGTGAAAGTCACACCGACGCATGACCGTGGCCCCATCGTGACGCTTGGCCTCGGTCTCGGCTTCCGCCTTGTATCGGTAGCCACGAGCATTGTCGGCACCACGAGCTGCGATGTGCTGCACGCCGAGCACGACGTTGTTCGGCTTCGGGAACAGCGCCGGGTCGAGCACGACGATCCAATCCTGCTTTGCCATGGTGAGATCCTTCCGAGCAGGACTTGGGACCTGCTCTGTGCATTAACAGGGCTGATGCCCTGCCCCTCTGCTAGAAGTGCATCGTGAACGAGGGCCGCGCCGTGGCCACGGCGACCTTCGCCGTCGTGGTCGGGTGACCGAGCGCCTTGGCGAGGCGCCGCATGGCGCGGTACTCGCGCCGCCACACCCTGCGGTCCTGCTCGTTCTCGCCGCCGTTCGGCGCGGGACGCGGGCCCATCGTGGCGATCGTCATCTGGAGGGGCGTGCTGAGCGAGATGATCTGGTTCATGGTGGACTCCGTTTCTGGTTACCTGGATTAAAGTGGGATCCGCTTAGCAGGGCCCGCAAACCGGTTTGCGGCTTGAGGGCCCTGCTAAGCGGAGCAACCCGTGATGGCGTTGCTCGACGCTTGAAGTTGCAACTAGGAATCGCCGCTACTGACGGCCGAAACCACGAACGGGCCGACTGATCGAAGCCGTAACCCGGACTAGCTAGAAACCCTTGGCAGATGCAGCGCGGTAGGAGTCGGCAGCTTGGCCAACCCGCGGCACCTTGCCGGGCGCTTAGTGCGTTACCCTGCGGCCCCGGGCCTCCGCGCCGTTACCAGGGCCCCCCGCCGTGCCTTGCTAGGCCGCTGGGGGATGGTAGGGCGCTACCCGTGGGTTGCGCTGGGGCTAGATTTTCAACGAGCGGGTGCCCCGACGGGGGACTTCCAACTTTTCGACCTACCGCGTACCCTTCCCGGGGCCACCCTGCGCGACCCCTGCCCGGCTTTTCGTGCCCGGCGTCAAGGGCATGGTGCAGCAGGCGTGCCAAGCCACGGGACCAGCCTCTCGACCCCAAAACTCCCGCGAAAACGCTCACCCCTCCCCGGGGATTATGCTGCCGCTGTACGCCGGCCTTGCACACTTGCAATGCGTGGCCCCAGCTCGACGGGCCGCAAACCGGTTTGCGGCTTGTTTTGCCGTGAAACCGTCACATTGCAAAGTTGCAAACCGGGGGCCCGCACGGGGAGCGATTTAGTGAGATTTCCCGGCGTTTTCGGACCTTGCACAAGTGCAACGCGGCGGGCTTCCGAAAGTTCCAAAAAGGTGCAACTTGCCCCACCCGTGCTACGCCGGCCCCACCCCACCCGGGGCAGGCATGCGCTCGCACGCGCGTAGCAGCTACCGTGCCAAGAGCTTCGCCTAGCAACTCCCGGGCCATGCCGCTCCGCGTTAGGTCGAAACTACGGCGCCCAAGATGCTCCAAGCCCCAGGATGCCGATTGCTGGGGCGCTGGGGGGTCGCCACGGCGTTTTCGACCCGCCGGGCGCCCTTACCCCTAGGTGAGCCTCGAAAGTTCCGCCTTGCGGTTTTCGGGGCATCTTGCACCGTGTAATCCGCAAGGACGCCCCACGCAAGGGACGTGCCTGCGTCCATGTTGCATTATGGGGCGGGATGCCCCTGGACTCCGTTAACGCTGGCTACCGATGGCTAGCCCACGGCAAACCAGTTTGCGGCGTTTGCCAGTGGCTTGTCAGTAGAACCGACGGCGCTCAGTGGTACCCAAGAAGGTACGGCGCGGGTCCTTGTTAACGTTGCGCTGGATGCACTCGGCGTAGAACAGTGAAGCCCTGTAGCCGTAGAGCTGGGCAGTCCTCTCCCGGATGGCTCGGATCTCGGGCCATAGGTTGAGCCGGCACACACGGTAATAGACCGTGTCCCTGGCGAGGCCGAGGTGCTTGCCCACTGCGACGCGGTTACCGGCGAAGCGCTCGAAGAGCTTGAGCCACTCAGCTCTCGCCTTGGCCGGATCGTTCCTAGTGAGGACGATGAGCGGGTGGTTATGGCCACGCACCTTCTTCTGGAGGAGGGTCATCTCGGCCGGGTCGTCGGGCCACACGTAGTCAGTGAGTGTCGAGTCCATGCTCCTTCAACACGTCTACCAACATCTCGGCTCGCATGCTCGCAGGGTCCTGCTTCACCCACTTGCGGCACTTGCCGGGAGGACAGCACCGACAACCTAGACCCTTCTCGTGCTCCCTCAGCTCGTGACCGCAGTCGTTGCAGCGGGTGGGGAGCCGCACCCTCAGCACCTCGACGTGTCGCGTGAGAGCGTCGGTGAGGTCCTTGCCGGCCTTGTCACCCGCGTAGTCTTGGTCGGTAAGGACGACCACTCGATGAAACCTGCTCAGCCTCGACATCTGGCCGAGTGAAGGGTTGCTGCCGTTGATGCACCCGACAGGGAGGGGAGTCACTCGCTCGACTGCTAGCGTGTTGAGCACTCC
>Ga0070763_10000010_pt1 | contig 36706 bp, 40 predicted proteins | sample HubBroMetageWRM3_FD_67279 | JGI IMG/M metagenome (GOLD analysis project Ga0070763, IMG submission 67279) | Warmed soil microbial communities from the Hubbard Brook experimental Forest, New Hampshire - Hubbard Brook CCASE Soil Metagenome WRM 3 | ecosystem: Environmental > Terrestrial > Soil >... | reverse complement strand
GACGGTGCTGCTGAGCAACCTCCTCGGCCGATGACGGCCCGGCCAGCGGTTGTACGAGTCATCCGCGGGCACTTGGAATTCCGAGACTTCAGCAGCAATCGGTAATGTCGCGCTATGGCTGATCGGCCCGCCCACGTCAGCCCTGTGCATCAGCTGGCCGCGTCGATGCCGCACGTCAAACGCTTGGAAGGCCCAAAGGGCAACTCCATTTATCAAGTGGGCGGAAAGTCGTTCGTGTTCTTCTACACTCCGCAGCCCGACGCGATCGATCCCGGCTCTCGCGAGCGCTACGCGGTACTGATCCGGGCCAGTCGACTGGCGGAAATCAGCATGACCGAGCTGATTCGGGATGCGTGGCTGTCTCGGGCGTCGACCAAGCGAGCCGCAGCGTGGCTCGCTGATCATTCCCAGCGCAGCACCGGTGCACTTTGGGGTAGGGCCAAACCGCGCCGAATAAATCCCGGCCAGGTTTAGACACACGTCCAATGGGTATCGCTAAACTCACGGGAAACGTTTTTCCCGAACACAACGGAGGTCACGATGCGTGGTGGCGGAGTTATTGGAGCGATTGCCGTGGTGTGGTTGGTCATTGGAGTCGTCGCGGCGTGGCAACGCGATTACTTCAAGGACGCGCCAACAAATTGTGTTACCGCAGGAAACATCGCATTAACTGTAGTTGCCGGGCCGTTGAATTACGCCGGTGTCAACCCGAAAGTCGGAGAGTGCCACATACCGCAACCGAGTTCAATGCCCAGTGGCCTAGAAACCCTCAGGTAAAGGAAGATGTCATGATCGCCCTCGGAATTGTCTTAATCATCCTCGGCTTAGTGTTCCCCACCGTCCATATATTGTTCTCGATCGGCGTCGTCTTGCTGGTCATTGGCGCGGTGTTGTGGGCGCTGGGCTCGATGGGCCGCCCAGTCGCCGGCAGGCGGCACTATTACTGACAATCGATCGGTGTGCCGGGTCGCGTGACTGCTCAGCGGTCACGCGACCTTTCACAGCGCACACAAAGCAACGGCATAGCGCCGGCCCACGTATGCGCGGATACTGGAACTTGTGACGCACCCCCGAGCCGCGGTTGAACGTGTCGTCATGTGCCGCGCCGACGGCAACCCGATCAACGTGTTAGTCGTCGACGACGAAGCCGTCCTCGCCGAAATGGTGTCAATGGCCCTGCGGTACGAGGGCTGGAATATCGCCACCGCCAGCGATGGATCATCGGCCATCGCGTCGGCCCGCGCTCAGCGGCCCGACGTGGTTGTTCTCGACGTAATGCTGCCCGATATGAGCGGGCTCGATGTACTGCACAAATTGCGCGAACAGAGTCCGCAACTGCCGGTGCTGCTGCTGACGGCCAAGGACGCGGTGGAAGACCGCATCGCCGGGTTGACCGCTGGCGGCGACGACTATGTCACCAAACCGTTCAGCATCGAAGAAGTGGTGCTGCGGTTGCGGGCGCTGTTGCGGCGCACCGGTGTAACCACGGTTGACAGCGGCGCGCAGTTGATCGTCGGCGACTTGGTGCTCGACGAGGACAGCCACGAGGTGACGCGCGCCGGCGAACCGATCTCGTTGACCTCGACCGAGTTCGAACTGCTGCGGTTCATGATGCGAAACGCCAAGCGAGTGTTGAGCAAGGCGCAGATCCTGGACCGGGTATGGAGCTATGACTTCGGCGGCCGGTCCAACATCGTCGAGCTCTACATTTCGTACCTGCGCAAGAAGATTGACAGCGGTCGCGACCCCATGATCCACACGCTGCGCGGCGCGGGCTATGTTCTCAAGCCGGCCCGCTAACGCAGGCCGAGCCTGGTCGCTTCGGCAGCGGCTGCTGGTCGGGCAGATTGTCGTACTCGCCCTCGTCTGTATCGGGATCACCGCGGCAACCGAACTCGCGCTGAACCACCACCTGGTGAAACAGCTCGACGGGCAGCTCGGCGGGACCTCCTACCGCTCGGCGCTGTTGTACCCGGAACCGAACCGTCCGGGGTGGCGGCACGAGCACTCCTACTATCCGAGGCCGGGGCCCGGTCCAAGGTTCCTCGACGCCCCGGGCCAGCCGGCAGGCATGGTCGCAGCGGTGGTCAGCGACGGTAAGGCGGTTGACGCCGGCTACCTGACCAGCAGTGGTTCGCGTGCCGCGTTGACCGATAAGGCCCAGGCCCAGCTGGCGGCAATCGCCGCCAACCGCAAACCGGTAACCCTGGATCTCGACGGCCTCGGGCGCTACCGCGTCGTCGCCGCGCCGAGCCGCAGCGGCGGCGACCTCATTGTCACCGGCCTGTCGATGTCCAACGTGGACGCCACGATGATCCGGATGCTCGTCATTCTCGGAATCGTCACCGTGATCGCACTGGCCGCCGCGACGATCGCCGGCGTTGTGATCATCAGGCGAGCGCTGGCGCCGCTGCGACGCGTCGCGCAAACCGCGCGCAAGGTTGCGGACCTGACATTGGACCGCGGTGAGGTCGAACTGCCGGTGCGGGTGCGCGAACCCGACGCGAACCCCGCTACCGAGGTGGGCCAACTTGGGTCGGCACTGAACCGGATGCTCGACCACATCGCGGCCGCGCTGTCGGCGCGGCAGGCCAGCGAGACCCGGGTGCGTCAGTTCGTCGCCGACGCCAGCCACGAACTGCGCACCCCACTTGCCGCGATCCGCGGATACACCGAACTCACCCAACGGATGGGGGACGATCGCGAGGCGGTCGCGCACGCGATGGGCCGGGTGGCATCGGAGACCGAGCGGATGACACGCCTGGTCGAGGACCTACTGCTACTGGCCCGCCTGGACTCGGGCCGGCCGCTCGAGCGCGAGCCGGTCGACCTGTCGCGGCTGGCGCTCGACGCGGTGAGCGACGCACACGTCGCCGGGCCGGATCACCAGTGGGAGCTTGACCTGCCTGACGAACCTGTGGTCGTGGCTGGAGACGCGGCGCGCTTGCACCAGGTGATGACCAACTTGCTGGCCAACGCGCGCGTCCACACCGGCGCCGGCACCGTGGTGACAACGCGATTGATCACCGAGCCGGTTCATACCGTGCTGCAGGTCATCGACAACGGCCCCGGCATTCCGACAGGGCTGCGGTCAGAAATATTCGAGCGGTTCGCCCGTGGCGACTCCTCACGCTCCCGTAAAGGCGGCAGCACCGGGCTGGGCCTGGCGATCGTTTCCGCGGTGGTCAAGGCGCACGACGGGACGATCACGGTGAACAGCTCACCCGGCCATACCGAGTTCACGGTGCGGTTGCCACTCAACGGGTGGCAACCGCCCGCATCATCGAGTTAGGACGAGCAAGTCACGTCGATTTCGAATGACTTGTTCACCGGTTGCATCGGGTTGGCCGTGTCAATCCCAGTGGCGGTCCCGGTGATCTTGTAGCCGCTGCCGTCCTTGGTCGCTGAGGCATTCCCCTGGCCGCTACCCGGCGCGTACGCCAGCGTCACGCCGTTGACGTTGCCGAGCCCAACAGACTTGACCTGGGGAGGGTTGTCACCGCTCAGCACGGCGGCGATGCCGGTGGCGGCCCCGCCGATGGCGATGTTGATGCTGCCGCCCGCATTGCTGCACACGACCGAGCCGCTCACATTCTGGTTCTTCCCGTCGATGATCACCGTCGGCCCGCCGCCTCCGCCAGCACTCGTGCTCGCGCCGCCGCTGCTCGTCGCCGGCTTGTCGCTCGAACAGCCCGAAATGCCTGCGACCAGAACCGCCGCTCCAGCTACCACAATCGCTAGTTCACGCTTCACCCGTGCTCCTTTGCCCGATGTAGCAGTCCTGCCAGGATTGAGGACCTGCAGGGCAGTATGCGGGTTTGCCGCGCCGCGCAAAAGAGGTTCAGTGAAAATTCTTTTCGCAACTCGAAAGCCACCACTTGTTCATGAGGCGGGCCAGATCTTGCGGGATGTTTCAGAGGAGGCCGAATTAATGGCAATGTATTGCCGGTGAACCACAAACCTCCTACCGCAGTCATCGAGACGGCGCATCGCGAACACGCGCTGCCGTTTCATGACACGACGGATTTCGACGATGCCGATCGTGGATTCATTGCCGCCCTGTCCCCATGCGTCATTAAGGCGGCCGACGGTCGCGTGGTGTGGGACAACGACTCGTACTCATTCCTTAGTGGCCCCGCGCCGACTTCGGTGCACCCCAGCCTGTGGCGACAATCGACTTTGGCCGCCAAACAGGGGTTATACGAAGTGGTGCCGGGCATCTATCAGGTCCGCGGATTCGACCTGTCGAACATCACGTTCGTCGAGGCCGACACCGGCATCATTGTCATCGATCCATTGGTGTCTACCGAGGTAGCGGCTGCGGCACTCAGCTTGTATCGGGCTCATCGGGGCAGCGACCGCCCCGTCGTCGCCGTGATCTACACCCACAGCCACGTCGATCATTTCGGCGGGGTGCTGGGCATCACCTCGCAGGCGGACGTGGATGCCGGCGCGGTGGCCGTGCTGGCGCCGGAAGGTTTCGTCCAGCATGCGGTGCAGGAGAACGTCTACGCGGGTCCGGCAATGACACGACGCGCGACGTACATGTACGGCACCCTGCTGGCGCGCGGACCCCAGGACCAAGTGGGCTGTGGGCTCGGCCAGGCCACGTCCACCGGCGAGGTGGCCGTCATCGTCCCGACCATTGATGTCCGGACGACCGGTGAAAAACACACCATCGACGGTGTAGAGATCGAGTTCCAGATGGCGCCGGGCACCGAGGCCCCCGCGGAAATGCATTTCTACTTCCCGCGCTTCCGCGCCTTGTGCATGGCCGAGAACGCCACCCATAACCTGCACAACCTGCTGACGCTGCGGGGCGCGCTGGTGCGCGACCCACATGCGTGGTCCGGCTACCTCACCGAGGCGATCGACACTTTCGCCGACCGTGCCGATGTGGTGTTCGCCTCGCACCACTGGCCGACCTGGGGACGCGAGCGCATCGTCGAATTCCTGTCGCTGCAACGGGATATGTACTCGTACCTGCACGACCAGACACTGCGGCTGCTCAACCAGGGGTACACGGGTGTCGAAATCGCCGAAATGTTCCAATTGCCGCCCGCCCTCGAGCGGGCCTGGCATACCCACGGCTACTACGGGTCGGTCAGCCACAACGTGAAGGCCGTCTACCAACGCTATATGGGTTGGTTCGACGGCAACCCGGCCCGGCTGTGGCCGTACCCTCCGGAAGCATTGGCTCCCCGTTATGTCGAAGCGATGGGCGGCATCGACCGGGTCGTCGAACTTGCCAAAGCGGCATTCGATTCCGGTGACTTCCGTTGGGCGGCAACCCTGCTCGATCACGCAAGCTTTACTGACAGCGATCATGCCGCGGCCCGCGCGCTGTACTCCGACACCCTGGAGCAGCTGGCCTACGGTGCCGAAAACGCGACCTGGCGCAACTTCTTCATGAGCGGGGCAACCGAATTGCGTAACGGCAACTTCGGTACCGCTGTTTCGGCCACCTCGATGTCGCTGCTTAGTCAGCTGACACCGGAGCAGATCTTCGACAGCCTTGCCATTCGTGTCAACGGACCGCGCAGCTGGGACATCGACGTCGGCATCGACATCGCGTTCGCCGATCTGGCCGTCAACTACCGGCTCAGCCTGCGCAACGGGGTGCTCGTTTATCGCAAAGTTGCAGCCGACTCCGCGACTGCGACCGTTACGGTCAAGCTGAACACCAAGTTTCGGCTGCTGGCGGTGGCAATGGGTGACTTCACCTCGCCTGGTCTCGATATATCCGGCGACCAGACGGCGCTGCAGGCGCTTTTGGATGCCTTGGACGAGCCGGACACGAGTTTCAACATCATCACGCCTTAGGGGTGATTAACCCGGCGATCACGCCACGTCGATAATCACCTTGCCGAGCGCCTTGCGTTCGGCCACATGTCGCAACGCCGCTGCGGTTTCGGTAAACGGGAATCGCGCACCGATGTACGGTCGGACCGTCCCGGCTGCGAACATTTGCGCCAACTCCCGAAGGTCGCGCTCGGACTCCGATGGATGGTCGCTGACAAAGGTGCGGATCTCCATGCCGCGGATGCTGATGCCTTTGAGTAGAACGAGATTGAGCGGGATTGCGGGGATGGACCCTGCGGCGTAGCCCAGGGTGATGAAGGTTCCACCGCGGGCAAGCGCGCGCAGTGCCGGCTCCGAATAGGAGCCGCCCACAGGATCCAGGACCACCCGGGCACCGTCCTGGGTGAGCTCGCGGATACGGGATTTCAGGTCCTCTCGGTCATAGTCGACGGTGGCGCTGGCACCACGCTTCCGGCACAGCTCGAGTTTGTCCGGTCCGGACGCCGCGGCCAGTACCCGCGCCTTCATGGCGACCGCCAGGTCGACAGCCGCCAGTCCGACACCGCCCGCCGCGCCCAATATCACCACCCAATCATCCTCTGCGACTTGGGCAATCGATCTCAGCGCGTGATAAGCCGTACGGTAGGTGACGCCGAAGGCGGCGGCCGAAGTGAAGTCGGCATCGCCGGGTATGGCCAGCGCCGCCCGGGAATCGAGGAGCGCCAACTCGGCGAACGCCCCGGTCGGCGTGCTGGCAAACACCCGTTGGCCTGGGCGAAACGTCGCGCCGGCGCCGACGGCCACTACCTCGCCGGCGAGCTCGCTGCCCGGCGTAAACGGCACTGGAATCTTGACCTGATACTTCCCCGCTATCAACAGCACGTCGGGGAAGTTGACCGCCGCGGCGTGTACTCGTACCAGCAGCTGGCCGGGGCCTGGGACGGGCTTGGCGACATCCTCGATAACCAGGTCCTCCGGTGTGCCGTAGGTACGGCAGATCACTGCCCGCATCAACTCACCCCCAGCCCGCGTAAACAGAACCGCACCACGTGTGCGATGTCGTCGGGACGGGGCCGATCGGCCGAACCCACATATCGCCGCATGGTCGCGGCTGTACAGCAGAACACCGCTTCGACGTCACGATCGACATCGGCGCTGCCAAGCGCGGCGATCGGCTCAATCAGCAGATCGCGCAGGGGCCGCATCATTTCCTGATCGGCAGCGCGCCAGTTCGTCCCAGCCGACATCTGCCCGGCCGCGGCGCGGCTCTTGCTGATCAGCTGCGGGTCGGCGACCTGTGCCAGCGTGCCCTCGATCCAGCGCGCAACCTGGTCCTGCGGATTGGACTCCTTGGCCATCTGATGCTGCAGGTAGGACACGACGATTGCCACCCCTCGCTCCATGACGGCCAGGATGAGATCGTCCTTGCCGGCGAAATAGCGGTAGAACGCCTTGTTCGACGAGCCGGCCTCGGCGACGATATCGCTGACGCGAGGCGGCTCGGGTGCGACCCGCTCCATCACCCGCACCGCGGCGGCCAGGATGCGCTCGACCTCCTCGGTCGCCTCCCGCTGGCGGTCGTCAAGGGCGCGCTCAACGGCCGCGCTGACCCTGTTGCTCACGGCGAATCTGCGAGCGCCGAAACATGATCAACGAGATCACCGTATTTGGCACGAGCGGCCTCGCGGCGGACGTGCAGCATTTCGCTGGGCCATTCGGCGTCTTCGGCTTCATAGCCCTTGAGTAGCATCCGGGCCAGGTTGACCTTATGCGCCTCGGTCGGCCCGTCGGCCAGCCCGAGCGCGATGCCGCCGAGTAGTACGTTGACCAGTGGAAGCTGGTCGGTGAGCCCGAGCGCGCCGTGTACCTGGATAGCGCGCAGCGCAATCGATTTGAGGACCTGCGACGCCAGGATCTTGCAGGCCGCGATCTCAGCCCGGGCTGCGCGCTCGTCGCCGCTGTCGATGAGCCACGCGGCGTGCAGCACAGTGAGCCGGAACGGTATCAAATCGGTATAAGAGTCGGCAACGAACTCCTGTACCAACTGCTTATCGGCGAGCGAGCTACCCTGCGTGAAACGGCTTTTCGCGCGACGAGACATCATCTCGACGGCGCGCTGCGCCATCCCGATCGAGCGCATCGCGTGATGCAGCCGCCCGCCGGCCAATCGAGTCTGCAGAATCAGGAAGCCCTGGCCGGGTTCACCGAGCAAGGCGTCCGCAGGCACCCGCACACTGTTGTAGTGCACTAGCGAATGGCCAGGTTCGTGAGGGTCCGCGCCGACCAGATGATGGGTGGCTTCGACGGTCAGTCCTTCGGTGCCGGCCGGGATCAGGAACGTAGAGGCGCCGCGGTGAACGGGCACCTCGGGATCGTCGATCGCTACGACGATGAAGAACGAGGCGACGGAAGCATTGGAGGAGAAGTACTTTCGCCCGGTGATGACCCAGTCATCGCCATCGCGTACGGCACGGGTGGTGAAGACGCGCGGATCGGCGCCGCCTTGGGGCTCCGTCATCGAGAAACACGAGAATATCTCGCCCGACAGGAGCCCGGCCAGATAACGGTCTTTCTGATCCTGGGTTCCGAAGCGCGCGATGATCTCGGCGTTGCCGGTGTCAGGCGCCTGGGTCCCGAACACGATCGGCGCCCAAGGGCTGCGGCCCAGAATTTCGTTGATCAACGTCAGCTTGACCGCCCCGAAGCCTTGCCCGCCGAGTTCTGGGCTCAAATGCGGTGCCCACAAGCCATTGTCGCGGACCTGCTGTTTGAGTGGATCGACAATGCGCCGCCGCTCGTCGTTCAGCGGCAGGAACTCGCAGCCCGGGAACAGCACTTCGAGGGGTTCGACCTCCTCGCGTACAAACTCGCGAATCCAGTCGAGTTTCTTCTCGAACTCCGGTTCGGTGGAGAAGTCCCAGGTCATCGAATACTCCGTCGGTTAGGGCCTGATGGGGCCTGCTTAGGGAATGCCGCCGTCGGCCCGCAGGATCGAACCGGTGGTGAAGCTGGAGGCGTCAGACGCCAGGAACAGCGCGGCGCCAACGATTTCGGGTGGATTCCCGGCACGCTGCAGCGCGAGGTGGCCGAACATGTTGGTGTTGGCGTTCTCGAGATTCCAGGCCTTGCTTATGTCGGTCAAAAACGGCCCCGCCATCAGCGTGTTGACCCGCACGGTCGGTCCGAACGCTCGCGCCAACCCCTCGGTCATTGCGTTGAGCCCGGCCTTAGCTGCCGCGTAGGGAATGATGTCGCCGCCGGGGCGCAATGATCCGGAGGAACTGACGTTGATGATGGATCCAGTGCCTGCGGCCACCATGCGCTCGCCAACCAAGGCCGATAACCGGAAGGGGCCCTTGAGGTTGAGGTTGACCACGGCGTCGAACAGCTTTTCGCTGACGTCGGTCAGCTTGTCGTACAGCGGTGACATGCCCGCATTGTTGATCAAGGTGTCGACCTTGCCGAACCGGTCGTACGTTGCCTCAACCAATCCGTCAAGTTGCTCCCAACGCCCCACGTGCACTTGATAAGCGAGGGCGGAGCGACCGGTCTCAGCCTCGATCTCCTTTGCGGTATCCACGCAGTTGACCATGTTGCGGCTCGCGACCACCACGTTGGCGCCGCAACGTGCGGCGGCAAATGCCATTTCGCGGCCCAGACCGCGGCTGCCACCGGTGATCAGCACCACTCGGTCGGTGAGATCGAAAAGCTTTCCTGCATAGCCTGTCGCGTCGCCCATCTCAGTGAGCCTTGGTGGGCAGCGACCGGGCGAGCTCGGCGGCGGTGGCGATCAGCTGCGGGATCATCGCCCCGAAGGCGTCCTTGATCTTGGGGTCGACTTTCCCGGTGCGCACCCCGGCGGCGTAGGTCTTCTCCAGCACGATGCCGAGTTTCCAATTGGCCAAGACCAGGTAGTAGTCGATGTTCTCAGTGGACAGCCCGCTGACTTTCTCGTAGTGCTCGAGCAATTCGCTGCGTGTCGGCATGCCGTGCATGTCCAGATAGAACCCGTCGTCGCGGGGATTCTCGCCGTCGTAGCCCAGCAGCGCCCAGGCGACATCCAGGAGCGGATCGCCGACCGTTGTCATCTCCCAGTCCACGATCGCGGCCAGTCGCGCCGGTTCCCCATGCGCGAACATGACGTTGGCGAACTGGTAGTCGCCGTGCATGATGCCCGGCGTGTAGTGCGCGGGCCGGTTGCGGCGCAGCCAGTCGGCGGCCTCGTCCAGGCCGGGAAGATCGCGCACTCTGTAGGCGTCGAGAAACGTCAGCCAGCGATCGACCTGCCGGTCGTGGAATCCGTCGGGGCGGCCGAAGCCCTCGAGTCCTTGACCGCGCCAGTCCACCCGGCCCAACTTGGCGGCGCCGTCGACGAGCTCGAATGCCAGCCCGCGCCGCGCCCGTAAGTCGGTGTCGAAAGGCGCCTGCCACCCGCCGTCCATCGGGCTCCACCCGTCTATTGCCTGCATCACGTAGAACGGCATGCCCAGCACCGTGGCGGTGTCGTCAGCTGCGATCAGACCCGCGTGCGGCACGTCGGTGCCGGACAGCGCCCGTACCAGCCGGATCTCGCGCAGCAAGCCGTCGATGCGGGCCGCGTCCGCGCGGGGGCCGGGCATCCGCAGCACCATGCGCTCAGGGCCACGCTGAATCAGATACAGGGTGTTCTGAGAACCGCCCTTTAATTGTTCGAGCAGCGGTTCTTCGCCACTGCCCGGAGTGTCGTTAGCGTCGAGCCAACGACCAAGAACACCCGGGTCCAGTTGGGTTTCACCAGCAGTCACCATTGTCCGCACACCCCGCTCTCTGAACAGAGAATAGCATTCTCCGCTCGCCTGGAAAGGTGCCGCGGCAGTCTGCATGCGAGGCTTAGCGAAGCTAACCGATGGCGGATCCACCAGACATCGACGAACTGAGGGACACCAACATGCAAGTGCTTCTGGTCCGGCATGCGTTGCCGCTGCGCAGCGAACCCGGCCAGGGTTCCGACCCAGACCTGTCGGACGAAGGGTTGGCGCAGGTCGCGCGCTTGCCCGAGGCGCTTGCCAGGTTCCCTATCGCCCGGGTGGTCAGCAGCCCGCAGCGCCGCGCGATCCAGACCGCCGAACCGGTCGCGGCAACTCGGAAGCTGCCCATCCAGATCGACGACCGGTTCGCCGAATATGACCGCGACCTTCCTATGTACATCCCCATCGAGCAGATCCGTGCGGAAAACCCCCAGGAGTGGGCGCGACTGGCCCAGGGGCATCTGCCCAGCGCGGTCGACGAAGACGCTTTTCGGGCGCGGGTGCTGGACGCCGTCGACGATCTTGTCGCCGCTGTTGATCCCGAGGACACCGTCGCAGTGTTCAGCCACGGCGGGGTGATCAACATGCTGCTGCACGAGATTCTGGGTACCGCCCGGCTCTTGTCTTTTCCGGTGGACTACGCATCGGTGACCCGCCTGCTGTACTCGCGGTCGGGTCAGGCGACGGTGGCGGGGGTCAACTCGACCGAACACGTGTGGGACCTGTTGCCACGCAATCGGCGACTCCTCGACGACGATGCAGCCCGTCAGGGCTGAGGTGCGGGCACTCCCGCAAGCCGGGGGCTACCCCCCAGCGGCCATGCGGGGGAGAGTCGGGCCATCGACGATGGTAAACAAGTTCGGTGACTACGGCTGACCAACTTGACGGGCTGGACCTGGCCGCGCTGGACCGGTATCTGCGCTCGCTCGGCATCGACCGCGACGGTGAGTTACGGGCGGACTTCATCTCCGGAGGCCGCTCTAATCTGACGTTCCGGGTGTTTGACGACAAGATGAATTGGCTGGTGCGGCGTCCACCGCTGCACGGGTTGACGCCGTCAGCGCACGATATGGCCCGCGAATACAAGGTGGTTGCTGCGCTGCAGGACACACCGGTTCCAGTGGCGCGCACGATCGCACTGTGCGAGGACGACTCGGTGCTGGGCGCGCCGTTCCAGATCGTCGAATTCGTTGCCGGGCAAGTGGTGCGCCGGCGCGCCCAACTCGAATCGTTCAGCCACACTGTCATCGACGGCTGCGTTGACGCGTTGATCCGGGTCCTCGTCGACTTGCACAGCGTCGACCCGATTGCCGTGGGGCTGGCCGATTTCGGCAAACCCAGCGGTTATCTGGGACGCCAGGTGCGCCGATGGGGCTCGCAATGGGAACTGGTGCGGTTACCCGACGACCACCGCGATGCCGACGTTGAACGACTGCATTCCGGCTTGCACCAATCTATTCCGCAACAAAGTCGTACCTCGATCGTGCACGGTGATTATCGGGTCGACAACACCATCCTGGACGCCGACGATCCGACCCGGGTTCGCGCCGTTGTGGACTGGGAGCTCTCGACCCTGGGGGATCCGCTCAGCGACGCGGCCCTGATGTGCGTCTATCGCGACCCCGCGCTGGACCTGATCGTCAACGCGCAAGCTGCCTGGACGTCGCCACTGCTGCCGACGGCCGATGAGCTGGCAGACCGGTACTCGCTGGCTTCCGGGTTGCCGTTGACGCATTGGGAGTTCTACATGGCGTTGGCGTACTTCAAGCTCGCCATCATCGCCGCCGGCATCGATTTCCGCGCGCGCATGTCAGACCAGGCTCACGGGAAAGGTGAGTCTGAACACATGCCCGAAGTCGTCGCGCCGTTGATCTCCCGCGGCCTGGAGCAGCTCGCCAAGCTTAAAGGGTCCCGGTGATCCCGGGCTGGGTAGCGTTTGCTGCCGCGAAGTGCTTTTTCGCCGTGCGGCGCAGCTGAAGCATCCGCGCGGTGCCGACCGCCACGGTGAGCAGCCCGCCCCCCACTGCCGCCAGCAGAATCGCCACGCCCAACGGGAGGCTCCAATGCCAGCCGAAGAAAGTAAAGGGTGTCGACGCCGTGTTTTGGGCTATGAAGATCAGCAGCACGATCAGGGTCAGGAAGCCGCCAATCAACGCCGACCACAGGGCGCCCGCGCGGGTGAACTTGACCGCCGGTTCCCCGGGGGACGGCCCGGCATGGGGAGCCGGGGGCGGCGGACCGGGTGAGGCAGAAGGGGTGCTGCTCATGATTACATCTTTGCCCCATCCGCCACAGAAAGAAACCAAAAACGCGGGAAACCTTGCGCTGCCTGCGCAGGCGCAGCAGCGTGTCGTCGTCTCTGACGTTAGTGTCAGCGGTATGAGGATGCTCTGGCGTGGGCATGGGCGCAGCGCGATCATCCGCGCGGCAGTCCTGCTCACGACGGTGTGCCTGGCCGCGGCCTGCAGCAACTCCGATCCGCTCGGGGCGGAAACCCGCAACATGAGATCCATCGTGGTCGGGTCCGGTGACTTCCCGGAATCAGAGATCATCGCCGAAATCTACGCACAAACGTTGCAGGCCAACGGCTTCGACGTCGGGCGGCGGATGGGAATCGGAAGCCGCGAGACCTACGTCCCGGCTCTCAAAGACCACTCCATCGACTTGGTACCGGAGTACATCGGCAACCTCCTGCAGTACTTCGCGCCAACCTCCACGGCGACCATGCTCGACGCCGTCGAGCTGGAGCTCTACAAGCGACTGCCCGGTGACCTTTCGATTCTGACGCCCTCACCGGCTTGCGACACCGACACGGTCACCGTCACCAGTGGTACTGCCACATCGTGGAACCTGAAAACGATCGCCGACTTGGCGGGCCATTCGGCGGATGTGAAGTTCGCAGCGCCCTCAAATTTCCAGGCACGCCCATCCGGGCTGCCCGGGCTGAAACGCAAGTACGGGCTGAACATCAGCCCAGGTGATTTCGTCGCCATCGAGGACGGCGGCGGTGCGGTGACCGTACGCGCGCTCCTTCAGGGGCAGGTGGACGCCGCCGACATCTTCAGCACGTCACCGGCTATCCCACAAAACAATTTGGTTGTGCTCGAGGACCCCGAACACAACTTTTTGGCCGGCAACATTGTGCCGCTGGTGAATTCGCAGAAGAAGTCCGACCACCTCAAAGATGTGCTGGACGCGGTATCGGCGAAGCTCTCCTCGTCCGTGGTGGCCGCGCTCAACGCCACGGTGGAGGGTAATTCAGGCATCGATCCGGGCCAAGCCGCGCGAAACTGGGTGCGGTACAACCGCTTCGACCATCCCATCGGTCAATGATCAGATTCGACGAAGTCAGCAAGGTATTCCCGGACGGCAGCACCGCCGTGGATTCGCTGAGCCTGGAAATCTCCGACGGCAAGTTGACCGTCTTCGTAGGCTCCTCCGGCAGCGGCAAGACCACAGCGCTGCGGATGATCAACCGGATGATCGAGCCGACCAGCGGCAGCATAACCGTCAACGGAGCCGACGTGTCCACGGTTAACCCAGTGAAGCTGCGTCTCGGCATCGGCTACGTCATCCAGAACGCCGGGCTGATGCCCCATCAACGGGTGATCGACAACGTCGCGACCGTGCCGGTTTTGCAGGGCCAGCCCCGCCGGGCGGCCCGCAAAGCCGCCTACGAGGTGCTTGAACGCGTCGGGCTGGACGCCAAGCTCGCCATGCGTTACCCAGCGCAGCTCTCCGGCGGCGAACAACAACGCGTCGGGGTGGCACGCGCCCTGGCCGCCGATCCACCGATCTTGCTGATGGACGAGCCGTTCTCCGCGGTCGACCCAGTGGTTCGTGTCGAGCTGCAGGACGAAACACTGCGTCTGCAAAGCGAATTGCATAAAACCATCGTTTTCGTCACTCACGATATCGACGAGGCGCTCAAGCTCGCCGATCAAGTTGCGGTGTTCGGACGCGGCGGTGTGCTGCAGCAGTACGACGAACCCGCGCAGCTGCTGTCGCGGCCCGCTAACAACTTCGTGGCGAGGTTCATCGGTCTTGGCCGCGGCTATCGATGGCTGCAGCTCATCGACGCGTCGGGGCTGCCACTGCACGACATCGAGCGAATCCCTGCGAACAGTCTGTGCGCTGCGAAGGGCACGCAAGCTCCGGACGGCTGGACACTGGTGGTCGACGACGAGGGCGTGCCGTTGGGTTGGATCGACGCCGACGGCCTTCGGCGGCATCATGGTGGCGCCTCGTTGTCCGAAAGCATCAGCGCCGGCGGCTCGCTGCTCCAACCGGACGGAAATCTCAGCCAGGCCCTCGACGCGGCGTTGTCCTCGCCGGCGGCCATCGGCGTCGCCGTTGATCGTGAGGGCAAAGTCATCGGCGGCATACTGGCCACTGATGTGCTGGCCGCGGTGGAAGCCAGGCGGCGAGGCTGATCATGCACTATTTGCTTACCCACCTCGACAAAGCGTGGGCGCTGGCCGTGGTGCATCTGCGGCTCTCGTTGGTGCCGGTGTTGATCGGGCTGGCGATCGCGGTGCCGCTAGGCGTGGTTGTGCAGCGCGCCCCAATCGCCCGATGGCTGACGACAGTGACCGCCAGTGCGGTGTTCACTGTGCCGTCGCTGGCCTTGTTCGTGGTCTTGCCGACGATCATCGGAACCCGGATCCTCGACGAGGCCAACGTTGTGGTTGCGTTGACGGCCTACACGGCTGCGTTACTGGTGCGAGCGGTGCTCGAGGCGCTGGACGCGGTGCCGGCGCAGGTGCGTGACGCCGCTACCGCGGTCGGCTACCCGCGGATCAAGCGGATTCTGAAAGTCGAACTGCCGCTGTCCATCCCGGTGTTGGTGTCGGGGCTGCGAGTGGTTGTGGTGACCAATATCGCGATGGTCTCGGTAGGCTCCGTGATCGGTATCGGCGGCCTGGGCACCTGGTTCACCGCGGGGTATCAGACCAACAAGAGCGATCAGATCGTTGCCGGCATGATCGCGCTGTTCGTGCTCGCGATCGTCATCGACGTGCTGATCGTGCTGGCCGGCCGGCTGGTCACGCCCTGGGAACGCGCCGCCCGACGGCGGCGCCCGGTCGTGTCCCCGATCGTGGGTGGCGCGCGATGAACTTTGTGGAACAGGCGGTGGCCTACCTCTTGACCGCCGCCAACTGGACCGGTCCCGCCGGGCTGGCGGCGCGCATCTTGGAGCACCTGGAGTACACCGCGGTGGCGGTCGGGGCATCGGCGCTGATTGCCATCCCGCTGGGACTATTTATCGGACACACCGGCCGCGGGACGCTGCTGGTGGTGGGCGCGGTCAACGGGTTGCGCGCGCTACCGACACTGGGTGTGCTGTTGCTGGGTGTGCTGGTGTTCGGGCTGGGTATGGGGCCGCCGCTGGTGGCATTGATGTTGCTGGGTATCCCTTCGCTGCTGGCTGGGACCTATGCGGGCATCGCCAATGTCGAGCCCGCGGTGATCGATGCCGCCAGGGCGATGGGTATGACGGAGGGCCAGGTGCTATTGCGCGTCGAGGTGCCAAATGCGCTGCCGCTGATGCTGGGCGGGCTGCGCAGCGCGACACTTCAAGTGGTCGCCACCGCGACGGTGGCCGCCTATGCCAGTCTCGGCGGGCTCGGCCGATACCTGATCGACGGGATCAAGCAGCGCGAATTCCAACTCGCTCTGGTCGGTGCGCTGGCGGTGGCCGCATTGGCGTTGATCCTCGACGGTGTGCTGGCGTTTGCGGTGTGGGTGTCGGTCCCGGCTACTGATCGCCTGCGCAAGACCGTCGGTCGGCGAGATCCGGCGCACCCACTTACCGACAAACCCGCCGCGGCGACAGGACAGGTCCTACGGTAGGAGTGTGAACGCAGCCCCCTCGAATCCGACTCGGCCCGTCAGGCAGGCGATGTTGACTTGGCGCGCGCAGGACGTCTCCCGCATGGAATCGGTGCGAGTGCAGTTGTCCGGCAAGCGAATCAAGGCCAACGGCCGTATCGTCGCCGCGGCCTCAGCAACCAACCCGGCGTTCGGCGCCTTCTACGAAGTGCAGACCGACGAGAGCGGTGCAACCAAGCGGTTCGGGCTTACCGTCACGTTGGCCGAGCGGGAACGCCAGCTTGCCGTTGCCCGCGACGAGGAGAACATGTGGCTGGTGACCGACCATCAGGGGGAGTCGCGTGCGGGATTCCAGGGCGCTCTTGACGTCGACGTGGTGTTCAGCCCGTTCTTCAATGCGTTGCCGATTCGCCGCCTTGCGTTACACGAACGGGCGGACTCGATCACCTTGCCGATGGTGTACGTGAATGTGCCCGAGATGACCGTCACCGCGGCCACCGTCAGTTACAGCAGCCTGGGCGGTCTCGAGGGGATCAAGTTACGCTCTCCGGTCGCCGACACCACCGTGACCGTCGATGCCGACGGATTCATCCTGGACTATCCCGGATTGGCAGAGCGGATCTGATCACCCCGCCCGACCGACCGGCGGCGGCCAGTTCGTCCCGCCAGTTGTCCGCGCCGATCACGACGGTGACAATGTCGGAGCGGGGGAAGCTTTCGTAACGGGTGCGCGCGGCGTGGCCCGCCTCGACGAGGTCTGCTACCGAGTTGTGGCGGGCCAGTGACTCGCGAGCACGGCTCAGCAGCTCGATGACCTGGTCGACCGCCGGCAGCAGTTGGTTGGAATTGCCTTCGCACATCGCGCGCACCAGATCTGGAGCGCTGCCGGCCACCCGTGTGCCGTCGCGAAAGGATCCGGCGGCCAGCGCGAAGGCCAACGGAACCTCGCCGGCGACGACGGCCAGAGCCTCGGCGAGCAGGTGTGGCAGATGTGAGATGGCAGCCGCAGCGGCGTCGTGCTCGTCGGATTTGGCCGGCACTACGAACGCATCACAGTCCAGCGCCAACGTCATCACCATCGACCACACCGTGGGGTCGACATTGCCGTCCACGCTGACGACCCATGGGGCCCTGGTGAACAACCCAGCCTGGCTGGCTGCCCAACCGGACTGCGCCGTGCCCGTCATCGGATGGCCGCCGACGAAGCGCTTCTCCAGCCCGGCGGCGGCGACGGCGTCGAGCACTGCGCCTTTCACACTGGTGACGTCGGTCAGCGGACAGTTGGGGGCCAATTCGCGGATGTGGGCGAGCATGCCCGGCAACGCCGGCATCGGTACGGCCAGCACGATCAATGCGTCCGTGTCGGCGGCACGGGACAGCGTTTCGGTGAGTTCGGTCGTGGCGTCAAATCCGTCGGCCCGGGCTCCTTGCGCGCCCTCTACCGACCGGTTGTAGCCGAACACCTGACGGCCGGTTGCTGTTGTGGCCCGCATTATCGAGCCGCCGATCAGCCCCAGGCCGAGCACGCACACCGGTGTCTTCTGAGCTGTCGTTGCCACACTCCAAGGTTGGCACAGTTCGGCGGCCGGCGGTGCCTCCGGATGCGCCGGCTCCTTGTATCTATCTGGTCAAGGGGCCTGGTCAGGGACTACCGTTGGCGCCCATGGGAGCACAACGGGCCTCGGCGCAAAGCCCGTCCGCGGACATGCCGGACGGCTTCGGCGTTGCTGTCGTGCGCGAAGAGGGCCAATGGCGTTGTACTGCGATGGCCGCCAAGTCGCTGACGAGTCTGACGGCCGCCGAGACGGAGTTGCGTGAACTACGCAGCGCGGGCGCAGTGTTCGGCCTCCTCGACGTCGACGACGAATTCTTCGTCATCGTGCGCCCGGCGCCTTCTGGGACTCGGTTGCTGCTGTCGGACGCCACCGCCGCGCTCGACTACGACATCGCCGCCGAAGTTCTCGATAATTTGGACGCCGACATCGATCCCGAGGACCTCGAGGACGCGGAACCGTTCGAGGAGGGTGACCTCGGGCTGCTGTCCGATATCGGGCTCTCCGAGGCGGTACTCGGGGTCATCCTCGACGAGACCGACCTCTACGCCGATGAGCAACTTGGCCGCATTGCCCGGGAGATGGGCTTCGCGGACCAGCTATCGGCGGTGATCGATCGCCTCGGTCGGTGATCGCAAGCGCGGCGGAGCCGGGCGCAGCGGGTCGCCGCCACGAGGCCCGGTCGGTGATCGCAAGCGCGGCGGAGCCGGGCGCAGCGGGTCGCCGCCATCAGGCCCGGTCGGTGACCACGGACGAAGATCTGATCCGTGCTGCACTGGCGGTTGCTGCGACGGCGGGCCCACGCGACGTGCCGATCGGTGCGGTGGTCATCGGCGCCGACGGAACCGAACTCGCTCGGGCGGTAAACGCCCGAGAAGCGCTGGGCGATCCCACGGCGCATGCCGAGGTACTGGCAATGCGGGCGGCGGCCGGCGTGCTCGGCGACGGGTGGCGGCTGGAGGGAGCAACGCTCGCGGTCACCGTCGAACCGTGCACCATGTGCGCGGGCGCCCTGGTGCTGGCACGCATCGAGCGGCTGGTATTCGGAGCCTGGGAACCTAAAACCGGAGCAGTCGGATCGCTGTGGGACGTAGTCCGCGACCGGCGGCTCAACCATCGCCCGGCTGTGCGCGGCGGTGTGCTCGCCCTCGAGTGTGCCGCACCCCTGGAGGCATTCTTCGCTCGCCAGCGATTGGGGTGAACGGTGGCTGGTTCGGTAAGCTGCTCGGCGGTGGCGTGTCCGAGCGGCCTAAGGAGCACGCCTCGAAAGCGTGTGACGGCTAACACCGTCCGAGGGTTCAAATCCCTCCGCCACCGCCATAGCTAGCTGCGATATATCGCAGGTGAACTCATGGTCTGTTCACTTCGCGAGCCACGCGGGCGCGCTCGAGGTAGCCGTACTGCGGTGGGTAGTGTTTGCGCGCCGGGCGTGGGCCGCGTGTCGGGGTGCGGAAGACGCGACGCGCGGACGCGGCGACAACGCGAGTCGTATCGGCCCACCAATGGCGGGTCTTCGTGCGCTGCAACGGCACTGCTGCCGACGTGCCGGAGACAACCTCTGGTGCAGGTGGAACCGGCGTAACACCCACATTCCCTTCGGGAATGCGGGTGGGGTCTTCTTCGACATCCGGTGTCGCTGTTTTCACGCGATCCTGGGTGATGCTCATGACGTGCGCCTTTGTGGGTGTTCCTGGACAAGTAATGGCGAGAGGTGCCCTATTTAGCAGACACCGGTCACGGCCCGGGCGGCACCAGAGAACTACGTACTGCGCTACGTAGTTTGCGTGTCGACACCCGGCAGTGCAGGTGTCAGCACCGCTGCGCAGACTGGACCATGCCCATCACGCCGGCGTAGCGGGATAGTCGGGAATCCAGCGCACCTGCGCGATGCGGTGGGTGAGTTCCTCGTTGCTGCGTTTAGGGGCCACGCCGTCCGCGACGGCCTGGGCGGCGACGGCGTGGGCAATGCGCACCGCGACATCGGGCACGTCTGCCCACGCCGGCAGCAGGGGCTGCTCTGGGTCGGCGAGAGCGGGCGATGCGTCACCAAGGGTCGCCGCCGCAACCCGCATCATGTCGTCGGTCACCCGGGTCGCCTGCGCGGCGGTCACGGCAAGCCCCATCGCGGGGAAGATGTAGACGTTGTTGCATTGCGCGATAGGCCGTTCCACTCCATCGCGCTCTATCGGTGCGAATGGCGATCCGGTGGCGATCAGCGCTCGCCCATTGGTCCACCGGTCCAATTCGGCCGGATGCGCCTCGGCGCGGCTTGTCGGGTTCGAGAGCGGGAAGATGATCGGCCGCTCGGTCTTGCCGGCGAGCTCACGCACGATGTCCTCGGTGAAGGCACCGGCGGCCGTGGACAGGCCGAGCAGGACACCGACGTCGACCTGGTGCACGACGTCGGAAAGCTGGGCTGGCCCAGACAGGCCCCAACCAGCTACCCGGTTGGCGGGCTGGGCGAATTCACGCTGTGCGTCGGACAGGTCCGTGCGGTCATCAGTAAGGAGTCCCACCACGTCGACAATCCAGATCCGCTCTAGGGCGGCCTGTTCGGACAGTCCCTCCGTCACCATCTCGCGGCGGATCATATCCAGGACGCCGATGCCGGCTGAGCCTGCGCCGAGCATGACTATCTGCTGCTGCGACAGTGGGCGGCCGGCTACTTTTGCGGCGCCGTGCAGTGCGCCGACGGTGACGGCGGCGGTGCCCTGGATGTCGTCGTTGAAGGTAAGTAGCTTGTCGCGGTAGCGGGCAAGGATCGGCTGTGCATGCACGGTGGCGAAGTCTTCCCACTGCAGCAGCACATCGGGCAGTTGCTCGTGCACTGTGGCGACGAACTCGTCGACGAACGCACGGTAATCGTCGTCGCCGATCCGTCGGTGGCGCCAGCCGAGATACTGGGGGTCGTCGAGGAGTTCGACGTTGTCGGTCCCCACGTCGAGCACGATCGGAAGAGTGCGAGCGGGGTCGATGCCGCCGATGAGGGTGTAGAGCGAAAGCTTGCCGATCGGGATACCCATCCCGCCGATGCCCTGGTCGCCCAAACCGAGGATCCGCTGCCCGTCGGTCACCACAATCACATCGACATCGCGTTGCGGCCGGTTACGCAGCACCTCGGCAAGACAGTCGCGGTCCGCGTAGGAAACGAATAATCCCCGCGGCCGCCGATAGATCTCACTGAAACGCTGGCAGGCCTCACCGACTGTCGGGGTGTAGACGATCGGCAGGGTTTCGGGGATGTGCTCGCGCAGCACCCGGTAAAACAGAGTCTCGTTGCGGTCCTGCAAGGCGCGCAGATAAATGTGCTTGTCGAGATCGTCACGGCGAGTGGAGAACTCATGCCAGCAGTGCTCGACTTGCTCCGCGAGGGTTTTCACCGTGGTCGGCAGCAGGCCCAGCAGACCGAACCTGCGGCGCTCCTCCACCGTGAAGGCTGTGCCCTTGGTCGTCAAAGCATCGAACAGTCTGGCCTGTCCTTCCTCCGACATCGAGAAACTCCTCCTACCTCACCCTGGTTATAGCGGCCACGATCCGTTCAATTACACAGCCTCGTCGTCGCGGTGGAACAATTAGTGAAAAATCGAGTCGAACAGGTGTCAATGCCGCCGGCGATGTCTCGAAACCAGACACAGTAGGCGGCTCGGCGCGGCCGCGACCTATGGTCGAGCGGTGACGATCACCTATGACGAGCCGCTGCGTGAACGGTTCCGGGAACATTTGGCGAGTCACGACCGCCGTGTCGTGACCGACCCGACGAAGCGGCACGCGGCAGTCGCGGTGGTGGTGGTCGACTCCGAGATTGGCGAGGACCGGGTGGACCCGGCGCCTGTGGACGACTGGATTGCTGGGCGACCGATAGCGGCCGGTCTTGACGGCCGTATGGTCGGTGCGTCAGGAGGTGCTGCTTTCCTTCTGTGCCGCAGGGCATCCCGCCTCACTTCACATCCCGCGCAGTGGGCGCTGCCTGGCGGCCGCGTGGACCCGGGCGAAACCGTGGTCGAGGCCGCCCTGCGGGAACTGGACGAAGAGTTGGGCATCAGGCTGTCCGGCTCGACCGTGTTGGGAATCCTCGACGACTATCCGACACGGTCGGGATACGTCATCACCCCGGTGGTGATCTGGGGTGGCGGCAAGCTCGATCCCCGTCCTGCACCCGACGAGGTGGTGGCGGTCTACCGGGTGGGATTGCACCAACTGCAACGCGACGATTCGCCGCGTTTTATCTCCATTCCGGAGAGCCCGCATCCGGTCGTGCAAATACCGTTGGGGAACGACCTTATCCACGCGCCGACCGGTGCGGTGCTGTTGCAACTGCGGTGGCTGTGCCTGGAAGGCCGCCATGACCCGGTCGACAAGCTGGAACAACCGGTGTTTGCCTGGAAGTAAGCGCAAGCCGCCGGCAACTGATCAGGCCGGCCTGGAGTTCGCGCGCGGCCTGCCTTGGCGGCCCCAGCAAACGCAGAGGGGCGCCCGGTGAGAGTGGTCCGCGTATGGGTGCACAATCTACGAAGTGAGTTCTGTGCGGCGGATTGGCCGAGCGCTGTTAGCGTTTTGGTTGGTGATCGTTGCCGGAACTGTGGGCTATGTGATCCTCGGCTTCGGATTTGTCGATGCGTTGTATCAGACGGTCACGACGATCACGACGGTAGGTTTCCGCGAGGTTCACCCGCTGTCCACGGTGGGCGAGTTCTTCACGATCGTGCTGATCCTGGTGGGTGTGGGAACCGCGCTGTACACGTTCGGGGTCCTCCTCGAAGCGCTCATCGAGGGGCATCTACGCCAGCAGCTGGGGAGGTGGCGGATGGACCGGCAGATAGACCGGATGACTGGTCATTTCATCATCTGCGGATGGGGCCGCGTTGGTCAGGCCAGCGTGCTGTATCTCAACGCGCTCGGGAAGCAGATCGTCGTCGTCGACCGAGACCCCGATCGCCTGCAGGGTCTCAACTATCCGACGGTGCTGGGCGATGTCACCGACGACAGCATCCTGGAGGCCGCCGGCATCAAGCGTGCCCATGCGCTGATCGCGGCGCTGAACACCGATGCGGACAACGTTTACGTGACCTTGTCCAGTCGAGCGTTGCGGCCCGATCTCGTCATCATCGCCCGTGCGCGTACGGAGGACTCGAGGTCTAAATTGTTGCGGGCCGGCGCCAACCGGGCCGTCAATCCGCAACTGATCGGCGGGCGGCGGATGGCGGCGTTTGCGTTGCAGCCGCACGTGGCCGAGTTCCTCGACGTTGTCATGCACGACGAGACTCTCGATTACCGGATCGAGGAAATGAAGATCACTTCCGCCTCGCCTTTGGTCGGTCGGTGTTTGGCCGATACGGCTCTTGGGTTGACGACCGGGGCGTTGGTGCTGGCCATACGGACCGCGAGTGGCCAGTTCATCGCGAACCCGGCTCCGGACACACGCCTGGATCCTGACACGATCCTGATCGCCCTGGGGACTTCGGCTCAACTCGATTCCTTGGGGAGGCATGTCGACCCGGTCCGATGACACGTGGGTGTGGCTCACCAGTCAGCTACGCCGAACCCGCGCGGCGTTTGGCCGCTGACAGCTGACTCGCATCCAAAGGACAGGATGCACCCGGCCAGAACACAGCCAGCGGTAAGCTTGCGCGCCGATTGTTAGAATCATGCTGATTAAAAAGGCGGCGACGGGGTGGGCGGCGCCGTAGGTGCGCCCACAACTCGGTACAGCACCAACATGCGTTTCAGGAAAAGGCCATTTCACAGGTTAGTTCTTGTATTCGCTGCCGAGAACTGGAGAAAGTACTTGATGTCAACAGCGCTGGCTGCGTCGTGCGGCATAGCCAGCTGGCCCGCATCCCCGTGACCACCGCCGTACAAGGAAGCGCGTACGACCTTATCTACGAAGCCGAAATGATTGAGAAAGTCCTGGTCAGTGCCTCTATGGCTCTCATTGCGGTAGGGCTGGCGGCACCGGCCGGCGCCAACCCTGTACACAAACATCACTCAGTTCAAGACTTCTTGGCTGCCGTGCAGGCGGAAGGCCTCGTCGGAGTGGAACCGGCGATATTGGCAGACGGTTACAACGTGTGCTGGGAGCTTTGGCAGGGCGGCTACACCGGTGATCGGGCGGCTGCGACTTTGCAGAAGACCTATCCGACAATGTCCACCGACCAAGCGGCTCAGTTCGTTATTGCGGCGTACAAGAACCTGTGCCCGGTGCCTGGTGTGTATGACTGGTGGGCCTATGGCACCGGCTAATCGCCGAGTTCCTGGTAGATCTGCGGGAGGTAGCGGAAACCGTCTGGAGTGAGCAGTACCCAGTCGTGTATTTCGCCGGTGCGTAGGACGAAGCTGATCGGGGCTGCCTGGGTTACGGCTTCTTGCTGGAGGACAAGCACGTCGGGTGCGAGTGAATCGAGGGAGCCCGAGTAGACATAGGTCGGCGGGAGTCCTTTGAGCGAGCCAAAGAGCGGACTCACCTCATAGTTGTTTTCGGGGAGATTGCCTGCCCACTCCTTACCGATCTGTTGCCCAGGCCCAACAGGGAGCAGGGGATCGTGGACGAACGCAATGTTTGGATTGGTCAACGCTAGGTTTAACCATGGGGATAGCAGAACCATTGACGCCGGTACGGGGTCACCCTGGTTCACCATGTATTCGACGGCCGCTAGTGCGAGGGTGCCGCCCGCGGAGTCACCGTACACGCTGACGTTGGGAGCCCCGTGTTGAGCGATTTCCATGGAGATGAGGCCGGCCATTTCGGGTACGACCGTGCCGGCAGTACCGCCTTGCTGCAGCAACGGGTAGATCGGCACTTCGATGGTCGCGCCAGTCTGGTAGGCCATCACCGTGTAATCGAGCCAGTGGAAGATTGAGGGCGGAAAGATGAACGCGCCACCGTGAATGGCAACCACGTAGTGGCCGGACGGATGGGCAGGCGTGATCTGCACGACGGTCATCCCGTCATACGTGGTGTGCTGGACCGTTTCCCCCAGCAACAACGTCAAAAACTGTGGCGGGGAGTTGCCGATGAACAGCGATATCGGCGGGACGTCGCTGGCGAACAGCGACAAAAGTGGGGAACCTGGACCTGCAGCTTGAGTTTCGAGTCCGGACAAGCCCAGGACAGGCTTTACCGGCAACAGCGCAGCATTTTCAAATCTGGTTGCCAGTGACGGTGTGCCGGTGAAGGTCCCTCCCAGCGTTGCCGGGATCGGCGGACTGGCCGGCGACCCGAAGATATCGGTGACGAAGATGTTGGCCACCTGGGTGATCCCGGTGGTCACTGTTGTGGAGGTCTGCTGAATTTCCTGCTGAACGAACGCGAGCCCGTTCCCGATAGCTCTGTCGAATTGGCCTGGCAGCCCCGGCAGATCTTCCAGCGCTTGCCCCCACGATCCCAGCTGTGCGACCGTTGCCGACGCACTGGCATGATATCCGCTCATCACGGCGGCATCCTGAGCCCACATCTGCTCATATTCAGCTTCGGCGGCCGCGATCGCCGGGGCGTTTTGACCGAACAGGTTCGAGCTCACCAGCGACACCAGCTGGCCGCGATTGGCCGTTATCAGTCCAGGCTCCACGATTGTTGCCAGCGCCGCCTCATAGGCGATGGCGGCCGCCCGGGCTTGGGTTGCCGACTGTTCGGCTTGAGCGGCTGCCCCTCCCAGCCAGCTCACATACCGGGCGACCGCGTTCGTCATGGACGCCGACGCCTGACCTTGCCAGGCCTGGCCCGTCAGGTCTGAGGTTACCGAGCTACACACGTTCGCCGCTGAGCTCAACTCACTGCCGATCCCGTCCCAGGCCGCCGCCGCCTCCAACATCGGTCCCGAACCCGGTCCATCAAGCAGCAGCACCGAATTGACCTCGGGCGGCAATACCGAAAAGTTCATCACTGCTCCTTCTCGCTCAGCCCTTCGGCAGTCCCTCGAAGCAACGTACGTTCGCTGACGTTTTACACAGCCCCAATCGCAGCTACGTCACTTGTCGTCACGAATATTTCGCCGACCGAGTCAGCATCTCCCGCTAATCCTGCCAACGTGCTCGTGAACATCCGGGCTTGCCAAGGCATCACCACACCAAGTCTGATTTTCCAAGACACCTCATGTCAACGGCGGTCTTTCGCTGCGGGGGTTTTCCGGATCATGTGCGGCGAACACCCCACAAGCGCTGAATATCGTTGCCCGTGCAGTTGGCAAGGCCGTAACCTTGGCCGCGCCGTTTTGCCACGTTCAGGCCTGGCTTTGCCCGCCGGTCAGCCCCCGAATCGTTTGAATTTCACTGTCCTGGAAAGGCCGTCCGTCGGGTCTTAGTAGGTCGCTGAACCATACTTTCGGGGGCGTTGGGTACGGGTGATCCCATGAATCCCACGGCAGGTACGTCTGAGTTTTCCCGGCTACCAAACCCCAATTGAGTGCGCCAACGTTGTGCCGCTTCGCGATTGGCAGGATTCCTTCAACAGTGCTGCCCCGGGTCCGAGCCAGGTACTCGGTGCAGATAATCGGCCGACCCAGTGGGGCAAGCTCATTGATGCGGGCCTCAAAGCCCGCGGGTTCGGCATAGGAGTGGAACGTGATCACGTCGGCGTTGTCCATTTGAATATCACTGATTGCGCTGCGCCCCTGTGGCTCGCCCCAGTCACCGCGCCACACGCCGCTCGTCAGCGGTTGACTGGGATCAACTGAACGTGCCCAGCGGAACACTTGGGGGAGCAGCTCTGCGACACGCTCCTGCTTGTCCTTCCTCTCCACCTTGCTGTACACGCGCGCGGGATTGTCGGGTTCATTCCACAGGTCCCAACCCAACACGCGATCATCATTACGGAATTGGCTCAACACTCCCGTGACGTAGCTGTACAGAATGCCGCTGTAGCGGCGGTCATCGATGTGCTCAGCACCCGGACTCTGCACCCAACCCGAGTTGTGCACTCCAGGTCTGGGCGCGCGCTGGCGACCTGGCCGGGGGAACGGGTCCCAACAGGAGTCGAACAAGACAAAGAGCGGTTTGATGCCGTGGCCCGCCGCGATGGCGACGAACTGCGCGAGACGGCTTTGGAAGCCGCTCTGATCCTGGGCCCACAGCTGATCGTGCAGGAAGACCCGCACAGTGTTGAACCCGTGAAACCGGGCCAAGCCCAGCTCGCCGTTGATGCGCCCGGGGTCGTAAGTGCCCGGCTGAAACATCTCGAGCTGATTGATGGCGGTTGAGGTGACGTAGTTCGCGCCGACGAGCCAGCCTTGGGCCTGATACCAGCGGTTGGCACGGTCAGCCGACCACCGGCCCGGCTCGGCAGAGGCGCGGGGCGCTTGGGCCAGGGCCGTGCCTGCTGCCAGCAGCAGCGGTAGTTTCAGGGCCGTTCGACGGTGCACGAGGCGACCATAAGTTTCCCGGGCGATGTGTTCGGTCCGGCTCAACGATGTGCTGCGATTTGAGGTTGGGTTGTTATCTCGGCGTCACCCGGCGGTACCCGCCGCACTCGGTCAGCCAAAGTGCTGACGTTCCGTGGCACGACGGCGTCCTACAGCAATGAGTCGCAGCTTAGGGCAGCACAGTGTGCATCAACATCACGTCGTAGGCCGACCACAGCGAGAGATTGAAGTAGAGGTCCCTGCCCGACGACCAGGGATGGATCATGGGCGCGTAGATGCCTCCGGGCATCTGGAATGAAGACACCAGCGGTTGCTCCGGACTCCACGGCCCTTGCGGAGTTGGCGCAGTCCTCGCCACGACGTCATTGCTGCCGCCGTCGGTATAGAGCACCAAGTATTGCTTGAGATAGGAGTTGTATTGTGCCGACATTTCGCCCACCGGACCCGGGAAGATCGGCGTCGCCGCCCCAGGATTGTTCCCCACCCAGTGTCCGTCTCCGTCACCGTTCCAGTACTGGTACTTGGTGAGATCCGGCACAGCGCTTTGTGGAACTCGCGACAGGAACGCCGCACCACCGCGCCCCGGAGGGGTCCCGAACGAGTAGAGGTAACCGTCGTTACCCTTCATGAACGCACCCATCTGAAAATGCTCATTTCCCGGCGTGAACCCCGCTCCCGGGACAGCGTCCGCCGAGGTTGAGCGGATGGTGCCCGGGTAGATTCCCCAGGTCTGCCCATTATCGTTTGACCTCGCGATTGCCGAGTAGTTCGTCGACCAGTCGCCATCGCGGCCCCATTGCTTGATGGACATGAAGTTCATGTACTGAGTTCTCCCGATGGAGATGGCGGCGGTCGGAATGATTCCCGTCTCGTTCGGTGCTCGATGGATGGAGTAGACGACCTGTTTGGAAAGGCCGGTTGTCCACACCGGTGAGCCCGAATATCTGTCGTTAGGCACGCCGTTGGCCACGTGGATTCCATGGGACAGGTCATGGTCTGAACTGCGGAACAGCGTGTTGTACCGCCATTGCTGCCCATGCACGCTGCAATACCCGAAGGTGTCGCCGAAGGCCATGAGGATCTGATGGTTGCTGGGATCACCGTTATCCCAGGGGATTCCGAGGTCGGTCCCGGAAATGCCGAAACGTTCGAGGGTTTTATTCGGACCGTTCGGTCCGGTCACCCAGTCGACGAGCGATGTCGGAGCCCCGGCGATCGAGGGAGGCTCCGCTGCCGGCTGCGGATCAACCGGGGCTGCGTTGGGGACAGCCTGGGTCGCATTCGGGACCTGCGGGTTGCCCGGGGCCGGCGGATTAGGCCCGGGCGCCACCGCCGCTTGATTTTGAAGCGGCGCGGAGTATCGGGCCCCCGCGCCCGGTTTGATCAAAGAAGCGATCAGCGGCCCCAGCTTGGGTAGCGGCGCCGAGTCATTCGCATTGGAAGGCCTGCGCCCAGTCGGTTGTTGCACGACGGGAGCGGGCGCGGGCATCGCTGCGGGCGTGGTGGGGGGAGGAATGTTCGCTTCAGGCGCGTTGCACGGCATGGCGCTCGCTGGTGGCGCGAGACCGATCGTGGCGATCAGTCCGGTAGCCGCCGCCGACGCCACAAACAGCGAGACGGTTCGAGTAATCGGCGACATGTCACACCTTTCCGCATGGCAGGACGCCGCATTGACGTCATCACTTGATCTATGTGACGATAGTGACCAGCGGGGCTCTTGTGATCAGTGATCCACGAATGGGTATGCATCCGAGACCGTGTCGAAACCCATATTGAAGTCCGCGATATGCCGACCAAGTCGTGCGAAAAAGCCTCGGGCTCTGTGCTCCCGTGCATCAGCCCGCGGCGTAGGGCTGCTCGGGCTGCGGCGGTGGCACAGCCGTACATCGATTTGAATCCAGCACCGAACTGGGAGAAGGCATTTCGTGACCGGACAGTGAGCCCGAAGACTTCGCCGCAGACGCGCTGGATCTGCCAGCCGGGAAGGTCATCGGCACTGACGAGGTGCACCGGACCAGGCGGGTTAGCGCAGCGCTTCTCACCGCGTCTACCGTCTGAGTCATATTTCGAACGACATGTCGAGGAGGCGGTCGCATGGCTTCTGCGGGCCCCGGCATTGCTGACATCGACTTCGACGATCTAACGTCGCCCAAGCTCACTGAAGTCCAACGTCAGGTTCTGCAGTTCACCGAAGCCAAACACATCGAATTCGACATCGAACAGATGCTGGCCGAGGCCATCGACCAGGCAGGTGTGGGTGACGACCTGGACGACGCGGACGGCTTCGGGGACCGCCTGACTGCGCACGTGGCCGCGATCGAAGCCGATGAGGGCCTGACCCAGCTCACTCGCTCGGCCCTGCGGCAACGAGTAGTTCGCCTGCTGCGGAATCGGCTGTCATTGACCGACCTCATCAAGCGTTATCCAGAGATCGAGTCGATCCCGATGGAGAAGCCCTTCATCGTGGTCGGGATGCCGCGATCGGGCACCACTCACCTGGTGAATCTCATCGCGACCGATCCACGCCGGCGCGCGCTGCCGTACTGGGAGAGCCAGGATCCGATACCGGCACTCGGCCAGGGTCCTGACATCTTCGGGGCCGATCCGCGCTACACACGCGCCAAGTCCGAGCACGACGCACTCATGGTCAGCGCTCCTGTGGTGGCCGCCATGCACGACCGGTTTCCCGAGGCGATCGAGGAGGAGGTCGAGCTCCTCGACCTGGATCTGGCCGGCTACGTCCTGGAGTGGCATGCGCGCGTGCCCGATTGGCGTGATTACTACCTTGGGCTCGACCAGACTCGGCACTACGCCTACATGAAAAAAGTGTTGCAGGCGTTGACATTCCTACGCGGCCCGCACACCTGGGTGCTCAAGAGTCCCCAGCACTGTGAGCAGCTCGGCCCGTTGATGGCGACCTTCCCTGACGCGACAGTGGCCTTCACGCACCGCGATCCCGTTGCGGTCATCCAGTCGGCGATCACCATGATGGCCTATTCGGATCGGCTGCGCAGGACGAGCATCGACCCAGGCTGGCTGCTGGACTACTGGAGTGACCGGGTGCACCGACTGCTCAGCGCGTGCGTACGCGACCGCGATCTGGTGCTGCCCGAACACAGCATCGATGTCAGCTTCCATCATCTGAACGGCAACGAAATGCCACTGCTGGAACAGCTTTACGAGCGGGCCGACGTCGAATTGACACCGAAGGTGCGCCGACGCTTCCAGCGATACCTGGACGGCAATCCGCGCGGCAAGCACGGCCGTATCAACTACCACCTGCAACGGCACTTCGCTATCTCGGCCGACGAACTCCGCGAGCGGTTCGCCTTCTACTTCGACAGGTTCGACGTCTACCCCGAGACATAGCCAAGCCGACAGAACCAAGCCAGTAACCAGCCCTGAAAGCCAGCGATGAGCACCGACGCGCAACAGTTCGAACCCGTTTATCGAGGCCGGCCCGGCGCCGACGCCATGCGCCCGGCGGCAGCCGAAAAGGCCGAGCAGATTGCCCCGGGACTCTGGTGCTCGCCGGGGCTGTCGAACTCCTATTTGTTGACCACAGCTGAGGGACGGGTGATCGTCAACACCGGCATGGGCTTCGAGGGCCCGGTTCACCGTGCCAACTTCGACGCTGTCGATTCCTCGCCGGTGCGCTACATCATCTTCACGCAGGGCCACGTGGACCACGTCGGCGGCCTCGATAGCGTCCGTGACCCTGATACAACGGTTGTCGCGCAAGCGAACTGGACGCAGTGGCGCGACGATAACGAACGCCTCATCCCGTATCGTGCCAGCCGCAGCGCATTCGCCTTCAAAGACACCCTGGCGACCGGCATCCAGGCGATTCAACAGCGTCTCGGGACCAAGCGACTGGCTGGCCAGAGCGTTCCCGCCGTCGATCTCGACTTCGAGGACACGCTCACCCTGGATGTCGGCGGGCGACGAATGCAGCTGATCTCGGTACCCGGCGGAGAGACCACCGACTCTCTGCTGGTGTGGCTGCCGGACGAACGAATATGTCTGTGCGGAAATACGTTTGGCCCAATCTTCGGCCACATTCCCAATCTCGTCACCATGCGGGGCGACCGCTACCGGGACGCCCTGAGCGCTATCGCGTCGGTCGACCGGGTGCGCGATCTGCATCCTGAACTCCTGGTGACCGGTCACTTCGAACCGATCGCGGGCGCCGATCGTATCAACGCGGAGCTGACTCGGCTGCGTGACGCCATTCAATACATTCACGACCAGACCGTTGCCGGGATGAACGCAGGCAAAGACCTTCAGACTCTGATGCGCGAGATCGCCTTGCCCACGGAATACGAAGTGGGCCAAGGCTACGGAAAGGTCGCCTGGGATGTGCGGGCCATCTGGGAGAACTACTCGGGCTGGTTCCATCACCGTTCAACGACCGAGCTGTATCCCGTTGGTTTCGACGCCGTCAGCGCTGACCTCGTCGAACTGGCGGGCGCCGGCGCACTCGTGGATCGGGCACGGACGCACCTCGGTGCGGGCCGCCCGCTGCACGCGATCCACCTGGCCGAGCTTGTCCCCGGAGACCATCCTGGGGCGCGTGCGGTACTGAGGGAAGCGCACGAAAGTCTGCTGGCAGGCAGCACCAACTTCTGGGAGTCCGCCTGGCTCAATCAACAGATAAAGAGCAACTCGTGACGGCGCCCATGGCTGCTGCGGGCAGCTACACGAGCGGCGCGGTCTTCGTCGTCGACGGCGCGTCGGACTGCGTTTAACACCCACACCGGAGGACAAGCCATGGCATTCGCATTAAAGCCCGAGGACTTCTACCACACCGGCATCATCGTGCCCGACCTCGATGCGGCAATGGCCCGCCTGAGCGCGCTGGCCGGCTACCGGTGGATCACTCCGCTGACCTATACGCTGCCCTTCCGCACCACCACCGGGACCCACGAGCTCTCGTCGACATTCGTCTACTCGCTGGAAAGTCCGCACCTAGAGCTCATCAAGGAGGTTCCCGCAAGTCCCTGGGCGGCGGCACCCGGAAACTCCATCCATCACCTCGGTTACTTCACCGACGACCTCGCCGACACCGCCCGGATCCTGGAGGACAACGGCTTCACGTTCGAAGCCACCGCCGACGTCTCCCCGCCCGATCTGGCGCTGTTCGCCTACTACATCGACGCCTTCGGCACCCGCATCGAGATCGTCGACCGCGCACTGTTTCCCGACTTTCCCGCATTCCTGCAGTCACAGGCGGCACCGCCTGCTGACGCCTGACCGGATGCCGCACATGTTGCCGGCGGTGCTGCGCTTCAACTTCGCCTCGCCGGAGGGCGAGCCGCGCTTGCAGAGCGGGCTCTTGACTGCTGCGCTCGAACTGGCGCAGTGGGGCGAGTCCCGGGGGATTACCACGGTGAGCGTCGATGAGCATCACGCGACAGGACATGGATGGAGTTGCAATCCAATCATGGCCGCGGCGATGTTGCTGGCGCGAACCGAGAGGCTGATCGCCAGCGTGGACTGTGCGCTCGGACCGTTGTGGAATCCGGTCCGGCTCGCCGAAGACATCGCGCTCGTCGACAACATGAGTCGGGGCCGGCTGCACACCACAGTGGGTCTGGGCTATCGCACGATCGAATACGATTCGCTGCGGGTGGATTTCAGCCAGCGGGGCAAGCTGATGGATAGCCTGGTCGAGCGAATGCTGTCGGTCTGGTCGGGCGCCGATTCTGACGCGGGAGTCTGCACCGGTACGTGGACCCGGCCGCATCCGCCGCTGTATGTCGGCGGCGGCGCGCGTGCTACAGCGCGGCGGGCAGCGCGTTTCGGCCTGCCGCTCAGCCTGGCCGACCACCTGCCCGGCATCGCCGCCTACTATCGCGAGTTGTGCGCAAACGCCGGCATCGCGCCATTTGTCATCATGCCTGGACCGATCAACCGCGGAATGATCTACCTGCACGAGGATCCGGACCGGGCATGGGCAGAACTCGGCGACTACATCCTCTGGGAGGCAGTCACCTACGGTGGATGGTCCAGTGACGAACGTTCCTTGATGCACCTGCCCGGAGTCCAAACGCTGGACGAGGTCAAGGCGTCGGGACGATATCGGTTTCTGACTCCCGACCAGCTCATCGCAGAAGTCCGAGACTCCAAGCACTATGGACCGATCGTGTTACACCCGCTAGTCGGTGGGATGCCGATTGACGAAGCGTGGAAGTCGGTCCAGCTCCTCACCGACACCGTACTGCCTGCACTCACCTGACAGACTTGGTTACAGTGCAATACTTTTCGCGACGAACTCGGTGAACTGGTCGGTGAGGGCATAGGCGAGCTCAGCGGCATTGTTGCCTTCTGGCGCGGCCGCAGCCTGCAGAGCACCGTCACGGGCAAGCACCACCAGGCCGTGGACAACGGCCCAACTGATCAACGCCAGCTTCGGAGCGCCTGATGGGGTGGTGTCGGTTTCGCCCAGCCGGCTTACCGCGCTGGTCAACGCACCAATGGCCTGCTGTTGTGCCGCGACGAGTTCTGCATCCTTGGCGCGCAATTCGCCTGGGGTAAACATCAGTTCAAAAAGGGCCCGATGAGACAAGCCGAATTCGATGTAGGCCCGACCCAGGGCCGCAAGTTGCCGCCGAGCGTCTGATTCGTGCACACCGGAGAGGTGACGCGCGAGCGCATCAAACCCCTCCGTGGCGATCGCGGTGAGCAACCCGGCCCGGTCTCGAAAGTGGTATTTGGGTGCGGCATGTGAGAGGCCGGCGCGCCGGGCGACGGCCCGCAGGCTGATCCCGGCTCTACCGTGCTCGACGAGTTCTGCGCGCGCGGCCGCCAGCAGAGCCTCGCGGACTTGGGGGCGGGTAGCAGCCATACGGAGATTCTCACCCGGATGGCTTGACAGTGTCAAACACGTCTGAGATGCTGGATTGAGGAGTTTGACAGTGTCAAACGCGTAGGAGGGGGAAATCACCGATGTATCACACGATCGTCAAGCGGATCGCGGCCAAGAACTTCGAGCGCGTCAACCAGCGTGATTACGCCGCCATCCTCGAGGACTGCGTGCCCGACATCCATCACCGCTTCGGCGGACACCATGCGCTCGGTGGGGAGCGTCACGATCGCGACGCACTGGGCCGCTGGTTTGAGCGGCTGGGCCGGCTGGGCCCCTCGTTGAAGCTGGCCGTCCGCGATGTCTGGGTCAAAGGCTGGCCGCACAACACAACGGTCATCATCCGTTGGGTTGGCAGTCAAACCTTGCCCGACGGCACACCCTACGAGAACCACGGGGTGCACATCGTGCAGATGCGCTGGGGAAAGGTGGTTGACATCGACGCCAATGAAGACTCGCAGCTCGTCGCCGATTCGATGGAAATCTTCGCTGCCCACGGCATTCCGGAAGCACTCGCCGAGCCGATCGTCAGCTGACCTGGCACCTTGCACGCGGAAATTCGAGGGACAAACCATGAATATCACCAGCACAGCGCCCGCACCGCAGCAGTCAGCCGACAGCGTCCGAGTCGGCGACCACGAGCGGGAGAAAGTCATCTCCCGCCTGGGTCAAGCATTCACCCAGGGATATCTATCGATACCGGAATATGAGACCAGACTGAACCAAGCTCTGCAGGTGCAGACCGCCGGAGCACTGAACCAGGTGCTCAGCGACCTTCCCGTCAGGCGGATCGTCCGCACCGACCCGCAGCGGCGTGCTACCAGAATCGCGATCGCACGCCGCGGCTTACAGATTCATCTGATCGCTTACCTGGCTGCGTCGGTAGTGATGATCGGTATCTGGCTGACGCTTGCGATCACTGCTGGCGCCTGGTACTTCTGGCCGGTCTGGCCCATCCTCGGGGCGGGCATCGGTCTGTTCTCCCACGCCATGGCTGTCCGCTGCAGCGTCCAGAAGGCGGACCGGTCAAAACGCCAACGGTGACGGCGGGGTCCAGCTATCCACCACAAGCGGTAGTGAGACCGCGTCGGCGCCGCCGTTCACCACGACAACCCAGCGGCCGTCGGAAGGCAGGTTGACCGCGATATCGAAGAAAGCGAAGCCCGGGAACTCACCGACGGCGGCCTCTGGCACCACGAACTGCCGTTCTATCGGATCGCCAAGCGTCGGAGGCTTGACCTGTACCGCCACCCGCAGGTCGGAGTCGTCATCAGCCCTAGTCAGTACCACCAGCACAAACTGGACCCGCCGCTCAGGGCCGACTGTGAACCTGGACAGTACGCCGCCCTGCACATTGAGCTTGTTATCTACCGTCGCTGCGGCTTCGGCGAGGAAGGCCCCGGTGACTTTCACATCGCGTAACCTACCGCGCGCTAGCAAGATCGAGAAGTATCGGCCGAGCCCCGTCGCCGCGAGCCTTAGGGCCGGTCGGTGGCCGGCTACCGGATGGCGGGTTGTCGAGCGCAGGATCGGCCGCGGATGGCGAAGGCCCCTGCAAACTTCGCGCCACGGAGCGTGATACTAAGCAGGTGCCAGATCGAAACGTGCTGGGCGACCCGCTGCAACAGTGCGGCGCTGACCCACTCACCGGTTTTTATCGGGATGGTTGTTGCTCGACCGGGCCGGAGGACCTCGGCAGGCACACGATCTGTGCAGTAGTGACCGCTGAATTCCTGGAGCACCAGCGTTCCATCGGCAATGACTTGTCGACGCCGGTTCCCGAGTACCGGTTTCCCGGCCTGCTACCCGGCGACCGCTGGTGCGTCACCGCCCTGAACTGGTTACGGGCTCATCACGATGGTTGCGCCGCCCCAGTGGTGTTGGCTTCGACTCACGAACGCACGCTCGAGGTAGTCGGTCTCGAGACGCTCAAGGAACACGCCGTCGATGTTCCTGACGATCTGGCTGACTTGTAAACGAGGGCTGCAACCAATCACGGCACTTGCGTCGAGTACAACCACACATCCCACAACGGACGCAGCGACTCGCCGGAGTAATTTGCAGCCAGGCCGGTGAAGTCGTCGGTGACGACCGTGCCATGGCGATGCCGGCTCGTCCAATCCTTGAGCAGCGCAAAGAAGTTCTCGCCGCCCAGCCGCCCGCGCAGCGCGTGCAGGGTCAAAGCGCCGCGCTTGTACACGCGGTCGTCGAACATGTCGCGTGGTCCGGGATCGGCCAGCAACAGGTCTTGGGGCTTCCCACGCAGCTGTTCGTGATACCGACGGGCGAGCTCATCTGCGCTGGGGCCGCCACTGTGTTCGGACCACAACCACTCCGCGTAGCACGCGAATCCCTCGTGCAGCCAGATGTCACGCCATTGCCGCGCGGTCACCGAGTTGCCGAACCACTGGTGCGCCAGCTCGTGGGCGATCAGCCGCTCGCTGGCTCGTGAGCCGTCGCAGTGGTTGGCGCCGAAGATCGAAATCCCCTGGGCCTCAAGCGGTATCTCCAGCG
>Ga0070763_10000009_pt1 | contig 36940 bp, 32 predicted proteins | sample HubBroMetageWRM3_FD_67279 | JGI IMG/M metagenome (GOLD analysis project Ga0070763, IMG submission 67279) | Warmed soil microbial communities from the Hubbard Brook experimental Forest, New Hampshire - Hubbard Brook CCASE Soil Metagenome WRM 3 | ecosystem: Environmental > Terrestrial > Soil >... | reverse complement strand
CCTCCTCATCGCTTCGCTCTGCATCGTCGCCGGCGCGCTTCACGACAGATCAACCACTTCGAGCTTGTTGGCACCCACTGCCGACGCGATCGCCGACCGCACGTCGCCGGGCACATCTTGGTCCAGCCGCAGCAGAATCGTCGCACCCGGGCCCTCGGCGTTCTCGCTGAGTTGGGCGGCCTGGATATTCACTCTGGCCGCACCCAGCAAGGTGCCGATCTTGCCCAGCGCTCCGGGCTCGTCGACGTAGTTGATCACCAAATTCGTGCCTTGGGCGCGCAGGTCGAAGTTGCGGCCGTTGATCTGCACGATCTTCTCGACCAACTGCGGACCGGACAGCGCGCCGGCGACGTTGACGATCGAGCCGTCGTGGGCGACCGCCCGCACGTCGACGACGCTGCGATGGTTGGGGCTTTCCGAGGCCGTCGTGATTTCGGCGGTAACGCCGCGTTCGGCGGCCAACGCCGGCGCGTTGACGAAGGTGACCGGATCTTCGATGACCGCCGAGAACAGGCCGCGCAGCGCCGAAAGCTTCAGCACCCCAACGTCTTCGGAAGCCAGCTCGCCGCGCACCTGCACCGACAACGACACCGGCAGGCCGTCGGACAGCGCGGCGGCCAGCACCCCGAGCTTGCGCGCCAAGTCCAGCCAGGGCGCCACCTCTTCGCTGACCACACCACCGCCGACGTTGACCGCATCGGGCACGAACTCCCCCGCCAGCGCCAGCCGGACACTCTCGGCGACGTCAGTGCCGGCCCGGTCCTGAGCCTCTTCGGTGGACGCCCCCAGATGCGGCGTCACCACCACCTGCGGCAGCTCGAAAAGCGGGCTGTCAGTGCACGGTTCCTTGGAGTACACGTCGAGACCTGCGGCCCGAACGTGGCCGCTGCTCACCGCATCAGCGAGCGCTGCCTCATCCACCAGGCCGCCGCGGGCGGCATTGACGATGATCACACCCGGCTTGGTTTTGGCCAGCGCTTCCTTGTCGATCAGGCCTGCCGTCTCAGGTGTTTTCGGCAGATGCACTGAGATGAAGTCGGCCCGGGCCAGCAGTTCGTCCAGGGACAACAATTCGATGCCGAGCTGCGCGGCGCGGGCCGGTGCTACGTACGGGTCGTAGGCGATGACGTGGGTGCCGAAGGCCGCGATCCGCGCAGCGACCAATTGGCCGATCCGGCCCAGACCCACTACGCCGACGGTCTTGCCGAAAATCTCGGTGCCGGAGAAGGACGACCGCTTCCAGGTGTGGTCGCGCAGGGAGGCATCGGCCGCTGCGATCTGCCGGGACGCGGACAGCAGCAGCGCCAACGCGTGCTCGGCGGCGCTGTGGATGTTCGATGTCGGGGCGTTGACCACCAGCACACCGCGTTCGGTGGCGGCGTCGACGTCGACGTTGTCCAGTCCAACTCCGGCACGGGCGACGATTTTGAGTTTGGGGGCGGCCGCCAGCACCTCGGCGTCGACGGTGGTGGCCGACCGCACCAGCAGCGCGTCGGCCTCGGGTACCGCTGCCAGCAGCTTCTCCCGGTCGGGACCGTCTACCCAGCGCACCTCGACCTGGTCTCCCAGGGCGGCAACAGTTGATTGAGCGAGTTTGTCGGCGATTAACACAACAGGCAGGTTCACGCCGCCAGCGTATCGGCTCTAATTGAGCGGTGGACGTCACCGTCGTCGGCAGCGGGCCCAACGGGCTTTCTGCGGCGGTGATCTGTGCCCGCGCGGGTCTGAAAGTGCAGGTCATCGAGGCCCAGCCGACCTTTGGCGGTGGTGCGCGCAGCACGGCGGATTTTGAATTTCCCGGAGTTCTGCATGACGTGTGCTCGGCGGTTCACCCGCTGGCGCTCGCGTCCCCGTTCTTCGCGGAGTTCGACTTGCCTGCGCGCGGGGTGACGCTGGCCGTGCCCGAAATTGCGTACGCCAACCCGCTGCCGGGCCGATCTGCGGCAATCGCTTACCACGATCTCGAGCGCACCTGCGCCGAGTTAGCCGACGGTGCGTCTTGGCGGCGCCTGCTTGGCCCGTTGGTGACGAACCGGCACGCCGCCAATGCTGTCGTGGGATTGATGCTTGGCGACAAGCGTTCGCTGCCCACGCCGATTTCCTCGGGTCTGCCCGCCGCGTTGCACCTCGGGCTTCGGATGCTGAACCAGGGTACTCGGGCGTGGGGGTCGCTGGTCGGCGATGATGCCCGCGCATTGTTCACCGGCGTTGCCGCCCATGTGATTTCACGGATGCCATCCATGGCGGCCGCCGGAGCCGGTTTGATGCTGGCCACCCTCGCCCATTCGGTCGGATGGCCAATCCCGTTGGGTGGCAGTCAAATGATCACCGATGCGCTGATCGCCGACCTACGTGCACACGGTGGTGAGCTAACGGCCGGCGTCGAAATCACTTCTCCGCCTAGCCCCCCGGGCTCAGTCGTCGCGTTTGACACGGCGCCGACCGCGCTGCTGCGGATATACGGCGACGCTCTTCCGCCTCGATACGCCAGGGTATTGCGCCACTACCGGTTTGGGCCTGGTGTCGCCAAGGTCGACTTTGTGCTGAGCGACGAAATTCCTTGGTCGGACCCACGGCTGCGGCGAGCGCCGACGCTTCATCTCGGCGGCACCCGCGAGCAGATGGCGCAAGCCGAAGCAGATATCGCAGCCGGGCGGCACGCCCAGTGGCCGATGGTACTGGCCTCATCCCCGCACGTCGCCGATTCCGGCCGCGTAGATGTCCAGGGTCGCCGTCCGTTCTGGACGTACGCCCACGTGCCGTCGGGTTCCACCGTCGATGCGACCGAGGCCGTGACCGGGGTTGTCGAGCGGTTCGCGCCGGGCTTCCGCGACATCGTGATGGCGGCTCGCGCGGTGCCCGCCGCACGGATGGCCGGTCACAACGCCAACTACGTCGGCGGCGACATCGGGATGGGCGGAAATTCCGCCTGGCGTGCGATCGCCGGCCCCACACCACAGCTCGACCCTTGGCGCACACCGATTCCCAAGGTGTATCTGTGCTCGGCAGCCACCCCGCCCGGCGGCGGCGTGCACGGGATGGCCGGTTACTACGCCGCTAGGAGCCTGCTGCGCCGCGAATTCGGCATCAACGCCATGCCGGCGCTGGGCCCTGCCAGGGGGCCTAAGCTGTCCCCGTGACAAAACTCGCGATCATCTACTACTCGGCCACCGGTCATGGCACCTCGATGGCAACGCGCGTGGCTGCGGCGGCCGAGTCCGCCGGCGCAGAAGTCCGGGTACGACACGTCGAAGAAACCCACGACCCGGAATCGTTCGCGCACAACCCGGCCTGGACGGCGAACTACGAAGCCACCAAGGATCTTCCCGCCGCCACTGCCGATGACATTGTGTGGGCCGACGCGGTGATCTTCGGCTCACCGACTCGGTTCGGGTCGCCCGCAGCGCAGTTGCGCACCTTCCTGGACTCGCTCGGCGGGCTATGGGCCGAAGGCAAGCTCGCCGACAAGGTGTATGCGGGCTTCACGTCGTCGAACACCCTGCACGGCGGTCAGGAAACCACCCTGGTCGCGCTGTACATCACGCTGATGCATTTCGGCGGCATCATCGTGCCGCCGGGATACACCGATCCGTGCAAGTTCGTCGACGGCAATCCGTACGGGGTGAGCCTGGTCGCCACCCACGACAACATCACCGAATTCGATGACGCCACCGAGAACGCCCTTGCCCACCTGGCGCGCCGGGTGGTGTCCGTCGCCGACCGACTTACCTCGTAAACCGGCCGGCGCGACCCGCGTTAAGCCGTCTCGGTGATCGGACGGTCGACCCAGCTCATCAGGTCGCGCAGCTTCTTGCCGGTGACCTCGATGGGATGCTCGGCGTTTTCCTTTCGCAGCGCCTCGAGTTGCTTGTTGTCGCCCTCGACGTTGGCGACCAGCTTCTTGACGAAGCTGCCGTCCTGGATGTCGCGCAGGATGCCCCGCATCCGCTCCTTGGTGTCGGCATCGATGACGCGTGGACCGGAGAGATACCCGCCGAACTCCGCAGTGTCGGACACCGAGTAGTTCATCCGGGCAATGCCCCCCTCGTACATCAGGTCGACGATCAGCTTGAGCTCGTGCAGGACCTCGAAGTACGCCATCTCCGGCGGGTAACCCGCCTCGACCATCACGTCGAAACCGGTCTTCACCAATTCCTCAGTGCCACCGCATAATACGGCCTGCTCACCGAACAGGTCGGTTTCGGTCTCGTCCTTGAAGGTGGTCTTGATGACACCGGCTCTGGTGCCGCCGATGGCCTTGGCGTAGGACAATGCCAACGCTTCACCCTTTCCGCTCGGGTCCTGGTCCACGGCGATCAGACAGGGCACGCCCTTGCCGTCGACGAACTGGCGACGCACCAGGTGGCCGGGCCCCTTCGGGGCGACCATCGCGACGGTGACCTCGGAAGGCGGTTTGATCAAGTCGAAGTGGATGTTGAGCCCGTGGCCGAAAAACAACGCATCGCCGGGCTTCAGATTCGGCTCGATCTCGTTCTTGAAGATGTCCGCCTGGGCGGTGTCGGGTGCCAACAGCATGATCACGTCGGCCCACTTGGCGACCTCGGCAGGGGTGTCTACATCCAGGCCCTGCTCCTCGACCTTAGGCCGGGACTTCGAGCCATCCTTCAATCCAACCCGGACCTGGACGCCGGAGTCGCGCAGGCTCAGCGAGTGCGCGTGGCCTTGGCTGCCGTATCCGATGACAGCGACCTTGCGGCCCTGGATGATCGACAGGTCTGCATCGTCGTCGTAGAACATCTCTAATGTCTGTTCTGGCACGTCATATCTCCTTCTTTCTTGGGCTTCTCGGGACGCGAACTTACTTGGCGGTGCCGATACTGCGCGGACCACGGGACAACGACACCACTCCGGACTGGACGATTTCGCGTACGCCGAACGGCTCCAGCACACGTAGCAGCGCCTCGAGCTTGCCGCGATCACCAGTGGCCTCGATGGTCAGCGATTCCGGTGATACGTCGATCACCTTGGCGCGGAACAGATTCACCGCTTCGATCACCTGGCTGCGGGTACCGGCGTCGGCCCGTACCTTGATCAGCGCCAGCTCCCGGGACACTGAGTTGTCCTCATCCTGCTCGATGATCTTGATGACGTTGATCAGTTTGTTGAGCTGTTTGGTGATTTGCTCGAGCGGAGTCTCCTCGGCCGAGACCACGATGGTCATCCTCGACATGTCCTTCTGCTCGGTAGCACCGACGGCCAACGATTCGATGTTGAAACCGCGCCGGGAGAACAGCGCCGCCACCCGCGCGAGCACGCCCGGCTTGTCTTCGACCAGCACGGACAACGTGTGCGTTTTCGGCGATCCGTTCATATGCGCCACTCCTCCTCGCCCATTCTGTCGCTACGCGCCATATCGTCGCCGGCGCGCATCAGGCGTGCCCTTCACTTTCGTCGTCGAATAGCGGGCGAATGCCGCGGGCGGCCTGGATTTCGTCATTGCTGGTCCCGGCGGCCACCATCGGCCACACTTGCGCGTCGGCGCCGACGATGAAGTCGATGACCACCGGACGGTCGTTGATCGCGCGCGCCTGGTTGATCACGTCGATGACGTCCTCTTCACGCTCGCAACGCAATCCGACGCAACCCAACGCCTCGGCCAGCTTTACGAAGTCCGGGATGCGGTGTGAGTGTGTGGCCAGGTCGGTCTGCGAGTAACGCCCCTGATAGAACAGGCTCTGCCACTGCCGCACCATCCCCAGATTGCCGTTGTTGATCAGCGCCACCTTGATCGGCGCGCCCTCGATCGCGCAGGTGGCCAGCTCCTGGTTGGTCATCTGGAAACAACCGTCGCCGTCGATCGCCCAGACCTCCGCGTCCGGTAGGGCGATCTTGGCGCCCATGGCCGCCGGGACGGCGAACCCCATAGTGCCCAGCCCGCCGGAGTTGAGCCAGGTGCGCGGCTTCTCGTATTTGATGAACTGCGCCGCCCACATCTGGTGCTGGCCCACACCGGCGACGTAGACGGCGTCCGGGCCGGCGATCTCACCCAGTTTGGAGATCACGTATTCGGGGCTTAGGCTGCCGTCGCTCTGCGGCCCGTAGCTGAGCGGATACGTGGACCGGACCTCATCCAGATATGCCCACCAGTCGGTCATGTCGACGCTGCCGGGAACCTCGTAATGACGCAGCATCCCGATGAGCTCGGTGATGACGGCTTTGACGTCGCCGACGATCGGCACGTCGGCATGCCGGTTCTTGCCGATCTCGGCCGGGTCGATGTCGGCGTGGATGACCTTGGCTTCGGGCGCGAATGAGTCCAACTTCCCGGTCACCCGGTCGTCGAAGCGGGTACCCAACGCGATCAGCAAATCGCTGCGCTGCAACGCCGCCACCGCCGCCACCGTGCCGTGCATTCCGGGCATGCCGAGGTTCTGCCGATGGCTGTCCGGAAACGCGCCCCGAGCCATCAGCGTGGTGACCACCGGGATACCGGTCAGCTCCGCCAAATCGCGAAGCTGCTCGGTCGCCTCGCCGCGGATGACGCCCCCGCCGACGTACAGCACGGGTTTGTGCGCGGCCGCGATCAGCTTGGCGGCCTCGCGGAGCTGCCGGCTGTGCGGCTTGGTGTTCGGTTTGTAGCCGGGTAGGTCCATTTTCGGCGGCCAGCTGAACGTGCACTGGGCCTGCAGCACGTCCTTGGGGATATCGACAAGCACGGCGCCCGGGCGTCCCGAGGAGGCGATGTGAAACGCCTCGGCCATCACCTGGGGAATGTCGTCGCCGGAGCGGACCAGGAAGTTGTGCTTGGTGATCGGCATCGTGATGCCCGAGATGTCGGCCTCCTGGAACGCATCGGTCCCGATCAGCGAACGCCCGACCTGCCCGGTGATGGCGACCACCGGCACCGAGTCCATCTGCGCATCGGCCAGCGGCGTCACCAGATTGGTGGCACCGGGTCCCGAAGTCGCCATGCACACCCCGACCTTGCCGGTGGCGTGCGCATAACCGCTGGCGGCGTGACCTGCGCCCTGCTCGTGGCGGACCAGCACGTGACGTAGCTTGACCGAGTCGAACAGCGGGTCATACACGGGCAGCACAGCGCCACCCGGTATCCCGAAGATGACCTCGACGTCGAGCTCCTCCAGCGACCGGATCACCGACTGCGCACCGGTCACCTGCTCCGGTGCAACATGTTTCGCTCGAACGGTCGGTGGCTTAGCGGCGGGTTCGACGGCAGCCGCCGTGGCGATATTGGCCGCATCCTGCGACGCAGGCTCGGAAGCCGGCGCTTGTGGCCTGGTGGGTGCGCTCACTGTGTCCTCTTAATCGTTATTCGCTTTGGAAGTCTGGTTGGTACGCAAGAAAAAACCCCCGTCAGCTCATTGCTGATCGAGGGTTGCGCGTCGGTGCTGGATAGCTTCAAATGCTGAAGGGCTAGTCAGGCACCAACGCGCCGACTAATTACTACGAGCATTCCGGGCTTTCCGGCGGTATCCATAGCGTCCGACGGTAGCCTTCGCACAGCTCAGCAGTCAAATCCGGTCCCGCGAGTGGGCCAGCGGCGGCGCGGAAGCGTTCTGACGATTCGGGCCCGGATGTCAGGTGAAATGATGCCCGGGTGGCCAGTAACTCGTCAGCCCAAAAACCGGCCGGTGCACCAGTGGTGATCAAGGTGTCGCCGATGGCACACCTCGCCGTCGGGTTCTTGGCCCTGGGGCTGTTGGTGCCGATACTGGCGTGGCCGCCGACCGCCCCGTTGCTGGTCATCCCGGTGGTGTTGTCGGCGTTGATCGTCCGGCTACGCACTGTTGCCGACGGTCAGGGCGTGACCGTCCGGACCCTACTGGGCAGCCGGACGGTGCGCTGGGACGATATCGAAGGGCTGCGTTTCCACAGGGGTTCCTCGGCCCGCGCCCGGCTCAAAAGTGGCGAAGAGCTGCGATTGCCTGCGGTCAGTTTCGCCACCCTGCCGCTGCTGACCGAAGCCAGCTCAGGGCGGGTTCCCAATCCATATCGATGAGCTGGTCTCAGCGCGATTTCAGGGCCACTTTCCGGCCATTCAGGCGATCGGGTTGACGCCGGTGAGCAGCACCCACACGGCGATACCGGCGGCGATGCCACCGAGCAACGCCACGAACGACCCGATGAAAGGTCGATAAGCCCAGCCCCGGCCTGCGTCGAGGCCATAGCGGCCGGGACCGGCAAGGATGACGGCGACGGCGAGGACGATCAGGGTGATCTGGTACTCATGCCCATCCGGCAGAAAGTACGAAAAGGCGGCCGAATGCGGCCGCGCCGAGACGCTGGCGAGCAGACCGTTGATCAGGAACGCCAACGCACCCGCAGCGGCCACCGGTGTAAACAACCCCAGCACCAGCAACACAGCCGCCACGAGCTCGCCGCCGGCGCTCACATAGGCCAGGATGTCTGCGTGGTGGTAGCCCACGTCAGACAGCGAGTTCTTGAATCCGGTTACGCCCTGGCCGCCCCACCAGCCGAACAGCTTCTGCAATCCATGGGCGCCCAGCACTATGCCCAGCCCCACCCGCAAGATCAGCAAACCGAGGTGCTGGGTGCCGCGCCGGCTGCCGGCGCGTGATCGCTCGTTGGCCTCGTAGTCCGCAATGATCTCGGCGGGCTCTGCTGCCGTGGGCCGGGCGACCGGCTGCGGCTCGACGTATGGCAAAGGCTCCTGCTGTTCAAGCAGGTTGTATCCCGAGCCTCCGGGGCTACCGGCGTGGCCGGGGTCTTGGTACGGGATGACGGTCGTGGTTCCAAAGTCGCCTGGGTACCCGACCGGCGTTAGGTCGTCCTCGGGGTCGACCACGCGGGCCGCGGCGGGGCGTCCCGGGCTCGGCACCGGGTGTTCACCCGGCCGCTGCCAATGTGCGTCATGCGATTGACTGGTCACTCGTGTCAGGGTAAGGGCATTTAGCTCCGAATTGGGGATTTGAGCGGCGCTTTCGCGTCATAATCGGCGCTTGGTCCGCCAAACAGGCCCAGATTGGCCCCAAATGACCGCCAAATCACTGCGCGTTGACCCGAAAGCAACCACCGCACACCCGAACCGCGACGATCGCAGCCCTATGCGGGAAGGGGACCAACACTTTCTGAGCCACAAGGCGTGTGTGTGGCGGCGGTGCCCGCAATGTCCGTAGCCTGTCGATCATGCGAATACGGCGGTCGCTCCGGCGCGGGCTCGCTGCGCTCTGCGCCGCAATGCTTGTCTCGAGCGGCTGCGCGCGGTTCAACGACGCCCAGTCTCAGCCCTTCACCACCAACCCCGAACTCAAGCCCCAGCCCAGCTCGACGCCTCCCCCACCGCCACCGCTGCCGCCGACGCCCTTCCCCAAGGCGTGCCCGGCCCCGGGGGTCATGCAGGGCTGCCTGGAGAGCACCAGCGGCCTGATTATGGGCCTCGACAGCAAAACTGCGTTGGTCGCCGAGCGCACCACCGGCGCGGTCAAAGAAGTCTCCGTCAGTGCGGAGCCGAAGGTGAAGATGGTCATCCCGGTCGACCCATCCGGGGATGGCGGCTTGATGGATATCGTGCTGTCACCGACGTACTCACAAGACCGCCTGATGTATGCCTACATCAGCACGCCTACCGACAACCGGGTCATCCGGGTGGCCGACGGCGACATCCCGAAGGACATCCTGACCGGGATCCCCAAGGGAGCCATCGGAAACACCGGGGCGTTGATCTTCACCAGCCCGACCACGCTGGACGTGCTCACCGGCGATGCGGGTAACCCGGCGATGGCCGCCGATCCCAAGTCGTTGGCCGGCAAGGTATTGCGCATCGAGCAGCCGACCACCGTCGGCCAGGCGCCGCCCACAACGGCGCTGTCCGGCGTCGGCTCAGGCGGCGGTCTGTGCATCGACCCCGTCGACGGCTCGCTGTATGTCGCCGACCGCACCCCCGCCGCGGACCGGTTGCAGCGCATCACCAAGACCTCTGAGGTCTCCACGGTGTGGACCTGGCCGGACAAGCCCGGCGTTGCCGGATGCGCGGCAATGGACGGGACGGTGATGGTCAACCTGGTCAACACCAAATTGACCGTGGCAGTGCGGCTCGCCCCGTCCACTGGTGCGGTCACCGGTGAACCCGACGTCGTCCGAAAGGACACTCACGCCCACGCGTGGGCATTGCGGATGTCGCCAGACGGAAACATCTGGGGCGACACCATCAACAAAACTGCTGGTGACGCCGAGAAGCTCGACGATGTGGTGTTCCCACTGTTCCCGCAGGGCGGCGGTTTCCCGCGCAACAACGACGACAAGACATAGATCAGCTCCAGGACCAGTTCAAGCCGGGCTAGACCCTGTCGAGGGTGAACCTGACGACGCCGTACTGGCGTGGCGTGTCGTGCGATTCGCTGTCGGCGAGGCTGGCCCCGGGCTCGAGGTCGTCGAAATCGGAGAGGTAAAGCAGATCGTCTGTGGACTCCGGGGCCCATGTGGCAACGGGCTCCAACAGGTATCCCACATGATCTCCGAAATCGGTCCGCTCCAGAGTCTTACCGACGAACCACGCGGCCGAATCATCGAGGATCGGCATCCCCCTGGGGCCGCTGCGCCACGAGCAGGGATCGGATTTGGTGGTCTGTCGGCCCGTTTCGCTGCCGAACAGTTCAGCCAGGGCACGGTGGCGCTGTAACAGTACGTGCACCGCTAGGTACTCCGCCCGGCTCGCCACCTCGCAGGCGTTGCTGCGCTTGGATATACCGACGAGAAATCTCGGGGGCCGCACGCTGATTTGGGTGGCGAAGCTGACCAGACAACCCGCTGCCTGACCGTCGGCTTGGGTTGTGACCACGTACACCGGGTGGTCCAGAATCGCCATCAATTGATCGAACGGTTCATCGTTCACATCAACATCATGCCTCAAGGGCGTATGCACTCTTTTGGAGCAATCAGTCGGCCAGCTCGCGAGGCACCACGAACACATCGACCAGCGCGCCGTTGCGCCATACCGTCATCTCGATCCGCCGAGCGATCGCATCCTCGACCATCAGTTGTTGAATCGCGGTGGCCGTGACCACGCGATGGCCGTCGACGCTCACCACGATGTCGCCGCGTCGCACGCCTGCTTTGGCGGCCGGGCTCCCGGCGACCACGCTGGCGACCTGCAGGCCTTGCGCGGTGCCCAGCTTGTCGGCGAACTTGTTCGCCAAGGCCGGCGGCACCGAAACGTGTGAACCAGCGATACCCAGCCATGCGCGACGCACGCGGCCGGTGTGCATCAGCGCCGCGATGATCTTGTGGGTCGACTTGTTGATGGGCACGGCCAGCCCGAGACCGACACCGGCGACCGCAGTGCTGACACCGACCATCCGGCCACGCCCGTCGGCCAATACTCCGCCGCTGTTGCCCGGATTCAGTGCGGCATCGGTTTGGATCACCTCGTCGACGACGCGGCCGTTCCGGGTGGGCAGCGAGCGCCCGAGACCGGAGACGATACCGGCGGTGACGCTGCCGGCCAGCCCCAGCGGGTTTCCGACCGCCACCACCAGTTGCCCGACGCGCAGTTCTTCCGCACGTCCCATGGTGACGGCCGGGGGAACGCTGCCGCGCGCCTTCAGCACAGCCAGGTCGGACAGCTCGTCACGACCGGCGACGTCGGCGGCCACCGTAGTGCCGTCGGTGAAGGTCGCCTGGGCGGAACGGGCCCCGGCCACGACGTGCGCGCTGGTCAGCAGGTAGCCGTCAGGTGTGATGACGCTGGCGCTGCCGGCGCCGTCACCGCGGCGGGTGTGCACCGCGAGGCTGGCCACGCTGGGCAGCACCGCGCCCGCCACTGCAGTGACCACGGTGGAGTACGCGTCCAGGGCCTCGCCATCAAGGGCTTTGACGGCATCAGCGGCATCAGGGGCGCCACGGGCATCAGGGCGGTCGTCAGGCATAACAGCCTCAGCGTCGCAGCCGCTGCCGGTATGCCACCGTTCGCCATCGGCAGAACGGCGCTGTGACTAGCCCTGCCCGCACGCGGCCAGGATCAGCTCGCGCACCCGGGCCGCGTCAGCCTGCCCGCGGGTGGCTTTCATCACCGCACCCACGATCGCACCCGCAGCAGCCACCTTGCCCCCGCGAATCTTTTCCGCCACATCGGGATTGGCGGCCAACGCCGCGTCGACGGCGGCCTGCGTCACCGAGTCGTCGCGCACCAGTGCCAAACCGCGGGCGGTCATCACCTGCTCGGGCTCACCTTCCCCGGCCAGCACACCCTCCACGACCTGGCGGGCCAGCTTGGTGGACAGCTTGCCCTCGTCGACCAAGGCCACCACCGCAGCGACCTGGGCAGGAGTGATGGCCAGCTCGTCCAGCGCAATGTTGACCTCGTTGGCTTTCTGCATCAGGAAGTTTCCCCACCAGGCCCGCGCCTGTTCACTGGATGCGCCGTGTCCGACCGTCGCGGTGACCAATTCGATCGCGCCCGCGTTGACGAGATCTCGCATCACCTCGTCGGAAATACCCCACTCCTGCTGAATCCGTTTACGGCTCAGCCAAGGTAGCTCTGGGATGGTCTGCCGCAACTGCTCCACGAGCTCGAGACTGGGTGCGACGGGCTCCAGGTCGGGCTCGGGGAAATAGCGGTAATCCTGGGCGGTCTCCTTGGCGCGGCCCGGGCTGGTGTAACCGGACTCGTGAAAGTGTCTGGTTTCTTGAATGATTTGGCCGCCCGACAACAGCACGGCGGCTTGGCGCTGCATTTCGTAACGGACGGCAACCTCAACACTTTTCAGCGAGTTGACGTTCTTGGTCTCGGTCCGGGTGCCGAACTCAGCAGTCCCGGTCGGCTTCAGCGACACGTTTGCATCACAGCGCATTGAGCCCTGGTCCATCCTGACATCGGATACGTCCAAGGCGCGCAACAGGTCTCGCAACGCCGTCACATAGGCCCGGGCAATCTGCGGCGCCTGGGCACCGGCTCCCTCGATGGGCTTGGTGACGATTTCGATCAGCGGTACGCCGGCACGGTTGTAGTCGATCAGCGAACCGGTGGCGCCTTCGATCCGTCCCGTGTCACTGCCGAGGTGGGTCAGCTTGCCGGTGTCTTCTTCCATGTGCGCCCGCTCGATCTCCACCCGCCAGGTGGTGCCGTCCTCCAGCGGTGCCTCGAGGTAGCCGCTGATGGCGATCGGCTCGTCGTACTGCGAAATCTGGTAGTTCTTCGGCATGTCGGGGTAGAAGTAGTTCTTCCGCGCAAAGCGGCACCAGGGCACGATCTCGCAGTTCAGCGCCAGCCCGATCCGGATCGCCGACTCGACTGCGGCCCGGTTGAGCACCGGCAACGAGCCGGGCAGACCCAGACACACCGGGCACACCTGGGTGTTGGGTTCAGCGCCGAACGCGGTGGAGCAGCCGCAGAACATCTTGGTCACGGTGGACAGCTCAACGTGCACCTCAAGGCCGAGCACCGGATCAAAGCGCGCGAGGACGTCGTCGTAATCCAGTAATTCAGCGCCGGCAGCAACACTCATGCCATCGATCCTAGTAGCGGCAGCGACGGCGGCAGCGGCCGCTGCTGCGGATCGCCGAGCACCGCTTGTTTGATTTATCCGAAGAAGGCGGCGGCGTCGTCGTAGCGGCTTTCGGGCACCAGTTTGAGTCGGCGCGTCGCATCCGCCAGCGAAACCCGGCCGATGTCCTGGCCGCGCAGCGACACCATCTGGCCGTACTCGCCGGCGTGCGCAGCGTCGGCGGCGTTGACCCCGAATCGGGTGGCCAGCACCCGGTCGTAGGCCGTCGGGGTACCGCCGCGCTGGACGTGGCCCAGCACCGTGACCCGGACTTCCTTGTTGATCCGCTTCTCGACATCAAGACCCAGCTGCGCAGCCACCCCGGTGAAGCGCTCGTGGCCGAACTCGTCAATCCCACCTTCGCGCAAGGTGATTGAGCCAGCGACCGGCTTGGCGCCCTCGGCGACCACGCAGATGAAGTGCGAGTCTCCGCGCTGGAAGCGCCTTTTGACCAACCGGCACACCTCCTCGACGTCAAAGGGTTGTTCGGGGATCAGCGTCATGTGCGCGCCGGAAGCCAGGCCCGCGTTCAGCGCGATCCACCCGGCGTGCCTGCCCATCACCTCCACCAGCATCACCCGCTGATGGGATTCGGCGGTGCTGTGCAACCGGTCGATGGCGTCGGTGGCCACCGTCAATGCGGTGTCGTGACCGAAAGTCACGTCGGTGCAATCGATGTCGTTGTCGATAGTCTTCGGCACGCCGACCACCGGAACGTTCTCCTCCGACAGCCAGTGCGCGGCCGTCAGGGTGCCTTCACCACCGATCGGGATGAGCACGTCGATACCGTTGTCATCCAGGGTCTGCTTGATCTGGCTCAACCCGGCCCGTAGCTTTTCCGGGTGCACGCGGGCGGTGCCCAGCATCGTCCCGCCCTTGGCCAGCAGCCGGTCGTTGCGGTCGTCGTTTTTCAGCTGCATGCGCCGGTTCTCCAGCAACCCGCGCCAGCCGTCCTGGAAACCGACCACCGAGGAGCCGTACCGGGCGTCGCAGGTGCGCACCACCGCCCTGATGACGGCGTTGAGCCCTGGGCAGTCGCCGCCTCCCGTGAGAACTCCGATCCGCATGCCTTCATCTTGCCTGTGGCAGCAGTCGATGGCGCGAACTGGGGGGCACCGCCCGCTGGCGAGCAGACACAGAATCGCCCCGGAAGCGTCCGTTCAGGGCGATTCTGTGTCTGCTCGCCAGTACTAGATGGCCGACGGCATGGGTCCGCGGGCAGCCTCGTATGCGGCGCCCACCCGGTAAAGCCTGTCGTCAGCGAATGCGGGCGCCATGATCTGCAGTCCCACCGGCAGCTCGTCATCCGGGGACAGCCCCGACGGCACCGACATGCCGCAATGGCCGGCCAGGTTCAGCGGCAGCGTGCATAGGTCGAACAGGTACATGGCCAGCGGATCGTCGACCTTTTCGCCCAGCGGGAACGCGGTGGTCGGTGTCGCCGGCGACACCAACACGTCGACGGATCGGTAAGCCTCGTCGAGGTCGCGGGCGATCAACGTGCGCACCTTCTGCGCCTGGTTGTAGTAGGCGTCGTAGTAGCCCGCCGAAAGTGCGTATGCACCGATCATGATGCGCCGCTTGACCTCCGGGCCGAAACCGGCGGCCCGGGTCAGCGCCATCACTTCCTCGGCGCTGTGGGTGCCGTCGTCACCGACGCGCAACCCATAGCGCATCGCGTCGAAGCGCGCCAGGTTGCTCGACACCTCCGACGGCAGGATCAGGTAGTAGGCGGCCAGCGCGTAATCGAAATGCGGACAATCGACTTCGCTCACCTCGGCGCCCAGTGCGGTCAGCTGCTCGACCGCGGCTTGGAACGACGCCAGCACTCCCGGCTGGTAGCCCTCGCCGCGCAGTTGCTTGACCACCCCGACGCGTACGCCGCGCAGATCACCCTCCGCGCCGGCCTTGGCGGCGCCGACGACGTCGGGCATCTCGGCGTCCACGGATGTGGAGTCGTTGGAGTCGTGCCCGGCGATCACCTGATGCAGCAGTGCGGTGTCCAGCACGGTGCGCGCACACGGGCCACCCTGATCCAGCGAAGACGCGCAGGCCACCAGCCCGTAACGGGACACCGTGCCGTAGGTGGGTTTGACGCCGACGGTGGCGGTCAGCGCCGCCGGCTGACGGATGGAGCCCCCGGTGTCGGAGCCGATGGCCAGCGGCGCTTGGAACGCCGCCAGCGCCGCCGCGCTGCCGCCGCCGGAGCCGCCAGGCACTCGGTCGACGTTCCACGGATTGCGGGTGGGGCCGTAGGCCGAGTTCTCCGTCGACGAGCCCATCGCGAACTCGTCCATGTTGGTCTTGCCCAGGATCGGGATGCCGGCCGCACGCAATCGCGCGGTGACGGTGGCGTCGTACGGCGAGTGCCAGCCCTCGATGATCTTGGACCCGCAGGTGGTGGGCATGTCGGTGGTAGTGAACACGTCCTTGAGCGCCAGCGGAACGCCGGCCAGCGCCGACGGCAGCCGCTCGCCGGCGGCCAGTGCCTCGTCGACGGCGGCCGCCGCCGAGAGTGCCTCGTCGGCCGCGACGTGCAGGAAGGCGCGGTACAGGTCGTCGGTTGCCTCGATCTGGTCCAGGCAGGCCTGGGTGATCTCGACCGACGACAGCTCCTTGGCGGCGACCTTGGCGGCCAGCGTCGCGGCGGAGAGCCGGATGACTTCCCCGAAAGGTGCGGTCACTGGCTTTCCCCGAGGATCTGGGGTACGGCGAACCGGCCGGCAACGGCTTCGGGCGCCTCGGCCAGCGCCTCCTGCTGCGTCAGGCACGGTGTCGTCTCGTCCGGGCGCGTCACGTTGACGTCCTTGAGCGGGTTGTCGGTCGGTTCGACGCCGGTGACGTCGACCGCCTGGATCTGGCTGACGTGGGTCAGGATGGCGCCGAGTTGGCCGGCGAAGCTGTCCAGCTCGATATCGGTCAACGCCAGCCGGGCCAGCCGGGCCAGGTGGGCCACCTCGTCGCGGGAGATCTGGGACACGAGCGAAAAGCCTAGCTGCGAGCCTGAAGCCGGCTTCACGCCCCTCGAAGCCCAGGCGCCCGTCGCGGGACCGGCCTGACGTTCCTCCGCGCGCGCCGAGCAGGCCCAGGTCAGCCGAAATGCCATGTCGGCGTCGCTGTGCAAAAGTGTTGGCCGTGCCCTCCTACCTGCTGCGCATCCAGCTGCTTGACCGACCGGGCAGCCTGGGCTCGCTGGCAGTGGCGCTCGGCTCGGTGGGTGCCGACATCCTGTCGCTCGACGTGGTCGAGCGCAGCAATGGATACGCGATCGACGACCTGGTCATCGACCTGCCGCCGGGCGCGATGCCCGACACGTTGATCACCGCCGCCGAATCGCTTCCCGGTGTCCGGGTGGACAACGTTCGTCCACACACCGGCCTACTGGACGCACACCGCGAGCTGGAGCTGCTGGACCACGTCGCCGCTGCCGACGACAAGCCGTCCAAGCTGCAGGTTCTGGTCGACGAGGCGCCCAGGGTGCTGCGGGTGAGCTGGTGCACGGTGTTGCGGAGTTTGCCGGAAGAGTTGCAACGCCTCGCCGTCAGTCCGGGCGCGCCGGAGACTCGAGCGGATTCGGCGCCGTGGCTGCCGATACAGCAAGCCACGACGCTGGACGGTAGCGCGGACTGGGTGCCGCAGGCATGGCGAGACATGGACACGACGCTGGTCGCGGCGCCATTGGGCGACCCGCAGACCGCTATTGTGCTGGGCCGTCCCGGCCCGGATTTCCGGCCTTCCGAGGTGGCCCGGCTGGGCTATCTGGCCGGAATCGTGGCCACCATGCTCCGCTGAACGCGCGCCACGGCGTTACGTTGGCGAGGTGGTGGCGCTATTCGGAGCCTGTCTCCCGGGTGGGCCCCTGCTCAAGCAAGCGGCGGAACCCGTCTTCGTCGAGGATCGGCAGCCCAAGCTCCACCGCCTTGTCGTACTTGGATCCCGGCGAGTCGCCGGCGACGACGTAATCGGTTTTCTTCGACACCGAACCCGCGGCCTTGCCACCGCGCGCCAGAATCGCCTCCTTGGCGTCGTCGCGAGAGAAGCCGGCCAATGAGCCGGTCACCACGATGGTCAGCCCCTCCAGCGTGCGCGGGACGCTGGCGTCGCGCTCATCGGCCATCCGCACTCCGGCCGCTCGCCATTTGTCGACGATGGCGCGATGCCATTCGACGGTGAACCATTCGGTGACTGCGGCAGCGATCGTCGGGCCCACGCCCTCGACCGCGGCCAGCTGCTCGGTCGACGCCGACGTGATCGCATCCAGGCTGCCGAATTCAGTGGCCAGGGCGCGGGCAGCCGTCGGCCCGACATGCCGGATCGACAACGCCACCAGCACCCGCCACAGCGGCGCGGACTTGGCTTTGTCGAGGTTGGCCAGCAACCTCTTGCCGTTTGCGGACAAGCCGCCGGCCTTGGTTCGGAAAAGCTCGGTGCGCAACAGATCGTCCTCGGTGAGAGAAAACAGGTCTCCCTCGTCGGCGATCACCCCGGCTTGCAGCAGCGCGATGGCCGCCTCGTAGCCCAGTGCCTCGACGTCGAACGCACCGCGGCCCGCGACGTGAAACACCCGCTCGCGCAATTGCGCCGGGCAGGACCGGGCGTTCGGGCAGCGGATGTCGGCATCGCCCTCCTTAGCCGGCGCCAACTGCGTGCCGCACTCGGGGCAGTTAGTCGGCATGACGAACTCGCGTTCTGAGCCGTCGCGCAAATCGACGATGGGACCCAGCACTTCGGGAATCACATCGCCGGCTTTGCGGATCACTACGGTGTCGCCGATCAGCACGCCCTTGCGCCTCACCTCTGCGGCGTTATGCAGCGTGGCCAGCCCCACCGTCGACCCGGCGACCTTCACCGGCGTCATGAACGCAAACGGCGTGACGCGTCCGGTCCGGCCGACGTTGACCCGGATGTCGAGCAGCTTGGTCTGCACCTCCTGCGGCGGGTACTTGTACGCGATCGCCCAGCGCGGCGCCCGCGAGGTGGATCCCAGCCTGCGCTGCAGCGCCACATCATCGACTTTGACGACCACACCGTCGATTTCATGGGCAACGTCGTGGCGGTGCTCGCCCCAGTAGGCGATGCGCTCCAGCGCGCCGGCCACGTTCTCCACCCGGGTGGTGTGTTCGGAGACGGGCAGCCCCCACGCCCCCAGCGCCAGATATGCCTCGTGCAGAGTTGCCGGTCGAAATCCTTCGATGTGTCCCAGTCCGTGGCAGATCATCCGGAGCTTGCGGCGAGCGGTTACCGCTGGATCCTTCTGCCGAAGTGACCCCGCGGCACTGTTGCGCGGGTTGGCGAACGGCGTCTTGCCGTCTTCGACCAGCGCGGCATTGAGCGCTTCGAAATCGGCGACCCGGAAGAACACCTCACCCCGGACCTCGAGGACGGCAGGTATTGGATACGCCTGGTTGGCCGTCAACTGCCCGGGGACGTCGTCGATGGTGCGCGCGTTCAACGTGACGTCCTCGCCGGTACGACCGTCGCCCCGCGTTGCCGCCCGGACCAGCCGACCATCGCGGTAGACCAAAGCCAAAGCGACACCGTCGATCTTGAGCTCACACAGATAAGGCACGTCAGGAACATCACTGCCGACCTCAGCGCGGATGCGCGCTGCCCACAGGTCGAATTCTTCGGTACTGAACACGTTGTCCAGGGACAGCATCCGTTCCAGATGGTCGGCCGACGTGAAATCAGTGGCGAAGCCCGCGCCGCCGACGAGTTGAGTGGGCGAATCAGGTGTGCGCAGCTCGGGATGCTGTTCCTCGAGTGCGGCGAGCCGCCGCAGCATCTGGTCGAATTCCGCGTCGGGGATGATGGGCGCGTCACGCACGTAGTAGCGGAACTGGTGTTCGCGCACCTCGTCGGCCAGTTCACGCCATTGCCGCCGAACTTCGGGCGGGACGGGATCAGCCTCTGGCGAACTCACCTTGGCAGGCTATCGGAGGGCTCGGACAGGCGACGGGCCGCTCGTCAGCCGAGATTGCCGTTGCGGTTGCCCTGGGCGCCCCGGACGCAGCCTTGGCGGCAATCTCGGTGCGGACGGGTTTTAGATGGCGTCAGGGTCCTCAGCGAATGCGTCAGCGGCCTGGTGAGCAAGCCCGATCGCGGTGCGGGCCCACTGCGGCGTTGCTGCGGCCAGGCCACACGCCGGGGTGACGCCCACGCGGTCACGTAGTGCCGAGCGGCCGAAGCCCAACCGATCGGTCACCCCGACGACCGCGGCGGCCACCTCTTCCGCCGACGGAGGCTTTTCTGGACTGGTCGCGGGGACGACACCCAGCACGACGGTGCGGCCCGACTCGACGAATGCCGCGATGCCGTCCAAATCCGCTGCCCGCAGTGTGCCGACATCTACCGATATCGCAGTGATAGCGCTGCGCTGCAACAGGTTCCACGGCAGATCCGAAGCGCAGCTGTGTAGCAGCACCTCAGCGCCCACGCTCGCGACGCAGGTGTCGATCAGTTCGCCGGCCACCGCTTCGTCGAGCGGGGCGACCGGGGACAGCGAAGTCACCCCGGTCAGCCGCCCGCCCAATGCCGCCGGCAGCGACGACTCGTCGAACTGCACCACCACCGGCGTGTCGAGTCGCCGGGCCAGCGTGGCGCGATGCACGGCAACCCCCTCGGCCAGCGACGCCGCCAAGTCACGCACCGCACCGGAGTCGGTGAGCGCCCGGTGGCCGTTGGACAGCTCCAGCCCCGCGGCCAGCGTGATCGGCCCGGGAGCCTGCACCTTGACCACGCGCCCACCACCGCGCAGGCCTGCGGTCTCCCACGCCTCTTCCAGCGCGTCCATATCCTCGTCGAGCATGCTGACGGCCCTGCGGGTCACCGCGCCGGGCCGCGCCACGATGCGGTAGCCGCGTGGCACCGTGTCGATGGCCACGTCGATCAGCAGCGCGCCGGCCCGCCCCAGCATGTCGGCGCCGACTCCCCGGGCGGGCAGCTCGACGATGTGGGCCAGCGCACCCGCCAACTCGCCGACGACAACCTCGGCGGCCTGCCGCGCCATGGCACCCGGCCACGATCCGACGCCGCTGGCCTTCGCGAAAGTATTTGCGAAAACATTCACCCGGCAACCGTATTCGACATCACTGGGCACGACGGCCACCAGGGGTGCTTGCCGCGCGGCCGCCCGGGTAGTTTCGAGCGAAGAAGGGTGCGAACCGTGTGGCAGATGACGAAATTGACGCGGCCGCTAATTTCGTGCGGCGCGATAGTGCTGATCGCGGCGTGCACCCGGGTGGTAGGCGGCACTGCGGTCCCCGCGTTCGGCACCCCCGCACGGCAGGGCGTCAACGGTGTCAAGGTTGACGCGATCCTGCTCGATCAATCACGCATGCGCGCCATCACCGGCGCCGGCGAGCACCTGACGATCATCCCGTCGATGGACGCCGACTACCCGGTGGACATCAACGAGCTCGCCAAGAGCGTGCCGCGGACATGCCGGTTCGTCTACGCCGAAACCGCGATCTTTGGGTCCGATTTCGCAGAGTTCCACAAGACCACCTTCCAGGACCCGCCCGACGAAGCGCTGATCTCCGAGGCCGCCGCGGCCTATCGAGATACCGCTACTGCCCGGGGCGCATTCGGAGCCCTGGTGTCTGCCGTCGGGGACTGCGCGGCCGCTTCGGACGGCCAGCCGTACATCGGCCAGTGGAATGCCGACGCCGACTCGCTGCAGGTCCGGCCCGGCGGCTGCGGACGCGACTATCGGATCGTGTCGCTGGCCCTGCTGGAAGTCACTTTCTGCGGCTTTCCGCCATCGGTGTCCGACATCGTGATGACGAACATCGCCGCCAACGTACCGGGCTGAGCAACCTCAACGAAAGCTGCCCGCTGTCGACGAATTCAGCAGCGCAAGCCTATCGCGAGGCGCCGGCGATGATGGCGCTGCCCAGCACCTCGTCACCACCGGGGTCCGGGCGATAAAGCACCAGTGTCTGGCCACGCGCCACACCGCGCAACGGAGTGCGCAGTTGCACGAAAATCTCGTCACCAACCAATTCGGCTACACCACTGGCGATTTCACCGTGCGCGCGTACCTGTACCGCGCATTCGACGGGACCCGACGGAGCGGCTCCCGCGGTGAAGACCGGCGCACGTCCCGTCAGCGCATGCACATCGAGGTCAGCCGCGTCACCCACGTGAACGGTCGCGGTATCGGCATCGATCGCCGTGACGTAGCGCGGACGACCATCGGGGCCCGGCCCCGCGATGCCCAGACCTTTGCGCTGGCCAATGGTGAAACCATGCACCCCGTCATGCTCGGCCAACACCGCGCCGTCCGCGTTGACCACTCTGCCCCGACGAACCTGAATGCGCTCACCCAGAAAGGCGCGGGTGTTCCCGGACGGGATAAAGCAGATGTCATGGCTGTCAGGCTTATCGGCAACCGCCAGGCCACGACGAGCCGCCTCCGCGCGGATCTGCGGCTTGGGCGTGTCGCCGATCGGGAACGTGGCGTGGCGCAGCTGATCGGCGGTCAGGACAGCCAGCACATAGGACTGGTCCTTATCCCGGTCGACGGCGCGCCGCAGCCGCCCACCGAACAGCCGGGCATAGTGGCCGGTGGCCACCGTGTCGAAACCCAGCGCCAGAGCTCGCACGGACAGGGCCGAGAACTTGATTCGCTGATTGCACCGTACGCAGGGGTTGGGGGTTTCCCCGCGCGCGTAGGACGTCACGAAGTCGTCGATAACCTCTTCGGAGAACTTCTCCGCGAAGTCCCATACGTAGAAAGGGATTCCGAGCACATCGGCGACGCGGCGCGCGTCAGAAGCGTCTTCTTTGGAACAGCAGCCCCGTGAGCCGGTGCGCAGCGTGCCGGGTGCGGTCGACAGCGCCAAGTGCACACCAACCACATCGTGGCCGGCGTCGACCATGCGGGCGGCGGCGACCGAAGAATCGACACCACCGCTCATCGCGGCCAGAACCCTCACCCGGAAGCTCCCGCAGCAGCCAGGGCGGCGCGCCGGGCGCGAGCGACGGCCCCAGGAAGCACCTGCAGCACTGCATCGACGTCCGCGTCAACGCTGTTGTGCCCCAGCGACAAACGCAGTGATCCGCGTGCGGTGGCAGCGTCAGCGCCCATCGCGATCAGCACGTGCGAGGCCTGCGGGACGCCGGCGGTGCACGCCGATCCGGTCGAACACTCGATTCCATTCGCGTCCAAAAGCATCAACAGCGCATCACCTTCACAGCCGCGGAACGTGAAGTGCGCGTTGCCCGGAAGCCGAAGCGGGTCGCGGGCACCGTTGCAGCGGACATCTTCAACTGTGGCTAACACACCCTGAACCAGACGATCTCGCAATACGCGCAGCCGCGCGCTGTTGGCCTCCAGTCCGTCCACTGCTATTTGAGCCGCGGTCGCCATTCCGACAGCACCGGCGACATCGGGAGTGCCGGAGCGGATGTCTCGCTCCTGCCCGCCGCCGTGTAACAGCGGCACGCAGAGCACGTCTCGGCGCAGCAGCAAGGCGCCCACCGCCGGTGGGCCGCCGAACTTGTGGGCGGCAACGCTCATCGCCGAGAGTCCGCTGGCGGTGAATTCCACAGGTAGCTGCCCCACCGCCTGAACCGCGTCGCTGTGTACGGGAACGCCGAATTCGGCTGCGACGACCGCGAGTTCGGCAGTCGGCATGACGGTCCCGACCTCGTTGTTAGCCCACATCACCGAGACCAGCGCGACGTCGTCGTGGGTCTGCAGCACGTCGCGCAGTGCCGCTGCCGAGACCGACCCGTCCGTAGCGGTGGGCAGCCAGGTCACCTGGGCGCCTTCGTGTTCGACGAGCCAGTTCACCGAATCCAGCACCGCGTGGTGTTCTACTTCGCTGGTGACGATGCGCCGATGGCGCGGATCCGCGTCGCGGCGGGCCCAGTAGATCCCTTTGACGGCCAGATTGTCACTCTCGGTGCCGCCGGCGGTGAAGATCACCTCGGAAGGACGCGCGCCCAGTTTGTCGGCGATCAGCTCTCGGGATTCCTCGATCCGCCGCCGGGCCGTCCGGCCGCTGGTATGCAGCGACGAAGCGTTTCCGACCGTGCCGAGCACGGCCGTCATCGCCTCGACGGCGGCCGGGTGCATCGGAGTGGTGGCAGCGTGATCCAGGTAGACCATGACGCGATTCAGGATACCGGCCCTGCCTGGCGAGCCTGCAGGCCGGAACGGCCTGAGGTGGAAAGCCCATCCTCCACCCGAATTGCGCCGGTAGTGCGCCGGTGCTCGCAGCCCTCAGGCCACCAACGCGTGGCCGTGACCTGGGTGCCGGGCGGAATGCCGCGAGGCCCCCATTTGCACCGCGGACTGGCAGCGACTGGCCAGGGCTCGCCGATCGGTGCCGGGCAACTGCAGAGATTCGACGCGCACGCAGGCCACCGTGCGGCGCATGGCGAGTAGCCGGCCGATCGATTGCATCAAGGAGTCGTCGCCGACATAAGCCGGCGCGGTCGACACGCTGCCGTCGGCGTGGTGATACGTCAACCGAAGTGGCTGCACCGGCCGAGCGGCATCGATGGCGGCCTGAAACATCGCCGGATAAAAACGCCCGGACGCGAGACCGCACCAGGTGGTGCCCTCCGGGAAAGCCACCACTGTCTGCCCCGCTCGCAGCCGGCGCGCGACAGTGTCCACCACGCCAGGCAACCGCCGCAGACTGGACCGCTCGATCGGGATGATCTTCAAGATGCGGGCCACGATCCCGGTCGCGTGGCCGGTGAACATATCAGCGCGGGCGACGAATGAGCCGGGCAGGACAGCACCGATGGCGAAGACGTCCAGCCAGGACATGTGGCTACTGACCACCAGGACTCCGCGCAGATTGCGGATCGGGCTCCCGGTGACCGTGATCCGGACGCCGAAACAGCGCAGCACCAACCGGCAATAGGCGCGTTGCACGTGCGTCCGGCCCGGCAGCGGCATCCCGAGGAGTGGCAACCCCGGCGCCAGCAGCAGCGCCAGCATGAGGCGACGCGTCACCCGCAGATACACCAGTGACCGCCGCGACTGCACAGCGTTGCCAACAGTCAAGCAGCTCGCGTCGCACGAGGTGCGGGGCAGCCAGGCGTGGGCGGTGACTGCGGGAGCGCACGCCGGGCTGTTCACTGGGCGCCGCCCGCCATCCCACCAGCCATCTCGGTAGCCGCCGACACCGACCGCAGTCGTTTCAGATATCGGGTGTCGGCCTGCCGTTTGTCCAGCAGCACGCAGAAGTCGCCCACCCCGAAATCCGAGTCGTGTGCGGGCTCGCCGCAGGCTTTGGCTCCCAGCCGCAGGTAGCCGCGCATGAGTGGCGGAACCGCCGGCCGCGTCGGCGGAGGAATATCGTCGATGGCCTTCCCGCCGACAACGACTGGCCGGTGCGGGTACACCCGATACTCCGGCGGTGCGCCATGACGGCTCAGGATGAAGTCGCGGACGCCGCGCAGCTGGCTGCCGGGCGTTTCACCGGCCAGTTCGTCGCCGATCGGCACCGAGACGCACCCGGTCACGTAGTCGTAGCCGAAGCGGTCCAGGTAGGCCAGGATGCCCGCCCACATCAGCAGCACCACGCCGCCGTTGCGGTGCCCGTCCCGCACCACGGCACGGCCCATCTCCACCAACGACGGCCGCAGCGGATCGAACGCGCGAACGTCGAATTCCGTCGCGGTGTAGAGGCCTCCGGCCGCGATTGCACCCGTCGGCGGCAGCATCCGGTAACAACCCACCAGCTCACCGGTGTCGTCGTCGCGGACGAGCAAGTGATCGCAGTGTTCGTCGAACCGGTCGACATCGCGGTGCGTCCCAGCTGCCGCCGGCAGTGCGAACCCAGGCGTGCTGGTGAACACGTCGTAACGCAGCCGCTGCGCGGCCTCGATGAGGCTGGGATCGGTGGAAAGCAACAGGGAATAGCGCGGCCCGGCGGACGAGCTGGTCGCCAGTCCGTCCGGCTTCTCGCTGGCTATCAGGACAGAAGCAATGCTCATGCCACTAAAGTTGCGTAATCGATGAGCTAATCGGCATCCGCGCTGTGACGTGTCGGTGCACGTGAGATGACGAAATGTCGCGAAAAAATAACGGCCCCGCAGATAACCTGCGGGGCCATTTGCTGCTGATGAGGCGGGGCCGTCAGCCCTTGCGCGCTTTTACCGCGTCGGTCAGCTGCGGAGCAACCTTGAACAAGTCGCCCACCACGCCATAGTCGGCGATCTCGAAGATGGGCGCCTCTTCGTCCTTGTTGACCGCCACGATGGTCTTCGAGGTCTGCATGCCCGCGCGGTGCTGGATCGCTCCGGAGATACCCAGCGCGATGTAGAGCTGCGGCGACACCGTCTTGCCGGTCTGGCCCACCTGGAACTGGCCCGGATAGTATCCGGAGTCCACTGCCGCACGCGACGCGCCGACGGCGGCACCCAGCGAGTCGGCGAGCGCCTCGATCACGCTGAAGTTCTCCGCGCTGCCGACGCCGCGGCCACCGGACACCACGATGGTCGCCTCGGTCAGCTCCGGGCGGTCACCGGCGACCGCGGGCTCGCGGGCGGTGATCTTGGTGGCGTTCTCGGCCGGAGCCGGCACGTCCACGCTGACCTGCTCCCCGGCGCCGGCGGCAGGCTCCGCGTCAACGGCGCCGGCCCGCACCGTGATCACCGGGGTGTCGCCGTTGGCCTGGGCATCGACGGTGAACGCGCCACCGAAGATGGAGTGCACCCCGATGCCCCCCTCCTTCACCTCGACGACGTCGACCAGCAGACCGGAACCAATCCGGGCCGCGAGGCGCCCCGCGATCTCCTTGCCGTCGGCGGTGGCGGCCAGCAACACCGCGGCCGGAGCCGACGACTCGGCCAACGCGGCCAGCACGTCGACCACGGGGGTAACCAGGTAGTGGTCGACGGATTCGGACTCGGCGACGTAGATCTTGGTGGCGCCGGCCTCCTTCAGCCCGTCCACCAGCGGCGCGGCCGTCCCCGGCGCACCGACGACGACGGCGGCCGGCTCGCCCAGCGCACGGGCGGCGGTGATCAATTCAGCGCTGACCTTCTTCAGCGCGCCTTCAGCGTGCTCGACAAGCACCAATGCTTCAGCCATGGGTTATATCGCTCTTCTCATTGTCTGGGGAGTTGTCTGCGGAGGGTCTCGTGCTTGGGTCGAGGGGCTTGTCAGATGATTTTCTGGGAGACCAGATACTGCACGATCTGATTGCCGCCTTCACCCTCGTCGGTGACTTTTTCACCCGCGGTCTTGGGCGGCTTGGGCGTCGACGACACCACGGTTGACCCGGCATTGGCCAGCCCGACCTCGTCGCCCTCGACGCCGATCTCGGCCAGGGTCAGCACCGTGACCTCTTTCTTCTTGGCGGCCATGATGCCTTTGAAGGAGGGGAAGCGCGGCTCGTTGATCTTCTCGGTGACGCTGACCACGGCGGGAAGTGTCGCCTCCAGCGTGAATAGCCCGTCGTCAGTCTCGCGCTCGCCGGTGACCTTGCCGCCCTCGATCGACAATTTGCGCAGGTGGGTGAGCTGGGGTAAGCCCAGATACTCGGCGATGATGGCGGGCACCGCACCGCCGCTGCCGTCGGTTGCCTCGTTGCCGGCGATGACCAGGTCGGTGCCCTCGATGGTGCCCAGCGCGCGCGCCAGCGCCCATCCGGTCTGGATGACGTCCGAGCCGTGCAATCCGGCGTCCTTGAGGTGGACGGCCTTGTCGGCGCCCATCGACAGGGCCTTGCGGATCGCCTCGCTGGCGCGCTCGGGGCCGGCGGTCAGCACGGTCACCGATCCCTCGACACCGTCGGCGGCCTCCTTCTCCCGAATCTGCAGCGCCTCTTCTACGGCGCGCTCGTTGATTTCGTCCAGCACCGCGTCGGCGGCCTCGCGGTCCAGCGTGTAATCGCCGTCGGTCAGCTTGCGCTCCGACCAGGTGTCTGGGACCTGTTTGATCAGGACCACGATGTTCGTCATGAGTGTGGTTCGTCCTCCGTCGAAGGAGTTCCGCAGCGGTCGACTGCGGAACTTCGGTCACGCATTTCGCAACCGCACAACCGTGTTACCAGCGGGTAACTTTGTGCGCTCTGCAATCACACCATAGCGGGTCGTAGTGCAGGTTCTTTCGCCTGTCTCTCCCCCACAAGCGGGGCGCCCCTTGCGTCCGGTTCGCGAATCGGACACTTAGCGTTAGCCTCCCTATGCAATGAGCGCATACGTCCCCGAGGTTCCCCACCGCATCTCCGACGACACCTCGCCGGGGGCCTCCCCAGAGTCCCCAGCGGTGTTGACGCTGACTGGCGAACGCACCATTCCCGATCTCGACATCGAAAACTACTGGTTTCGCCGCCACCAGGTGGTTTACCAGCGACTGGCACCGCGCTGCGCGGGCCGCGACGTGCTCGAGGCCGGCTGTGGCGAAGGATACGGCGCCGACCTGATCGCCGGCATCGCCCGCCGGGTTGTCGCAGTGGATTACGACGAGGCCGCGGTGGCCCATGTCCGTAGCCGCTACGCCAGGGTGCAAGTCATGCAGGCAAACCTGGCCCAGTTGCCGCTGCCCGACGCGTCGGTGGATGTCGTGGTGAACTTCCAGGTCATCGAACACCTATGGGACCAGGCCCAGTTCGTCAGCGAGTGCGCCCGGGTGCTGCGTCCCTCGGGGTTGCTGATGGTGTCCACGCCCAACCGAATCACCTTCTCGCCAGGCCGAGACACCCCGATCAATCCGTTTCACACGCGCGAACTCAACGCCCGCGAGTTGACCCAGCTGCTGGTCGACGCCGGATTCTCCGAGGTGTCGATCAGCGGCCTGTTCCACGGCCCGCGCCTGCAGGAGATGGATGCCCGCCACGGGGGCTCCATCATCGACGCGCAGATCGCGCTCGCGGTGGCCGACGCACCATGGCCATCCGAGCTGATCGCAGATGTCGCCGCGGTCACCACCGACGACTTCGACCTGATCGGGGTAGATGCCGGCCCCGACCGCGATATAGGCGATATACGCGATATAGATGCCAGCCTGGATCTCATCGCAGTCGCGGTCCGGCCGTGCGCACCGTGAGTTCAGGGGGGGACCGGGTACCCGGTCTGTTCACCCTGGTTCTGCACACCCACCTGCCGTGGCTGGCTCACCACGGGCGCTGGCCAGTCGGCGAGGAATGGCTTTACCAGTCATGGTCGGCGGCCTATCTGCCGCTGTTTCGGGTGCTCCGCGCCCTGGCCGACGAGGGTCGGCACCGGCTGATCACGCTGGGGGTCACTCCCGTGGTGAACGCCCAGCTAGACGATCCGTATTGCCTCGACGGGATGCATCATTGGCTGGCCAACTGGCGGCTGCGCGCGGCAGAAGCCGCCAGTGTGCTGTCGGTGCCCAAATCGAAATCGACCCAATACGAATCATGCACACCGGAAGCGCTGCGAACCTTCGGGGTTCGCGAATGCGCGGAGGCGGATCGAGCACTTGACGACTTCGCCACCCTTTGGCAGCACGGCGGCAGTCCGCTGCTGCGCAGCCTGATCGACGCCGGCACGGTGGAGTTGCTCGGCGGCCCGCTGGCCCACCCATTCCAGCCGCTGCTGGCGCCGCGGCTGCGTGAGTTCGCGCTGAGCGAAGGTCTCGCCGACGCACAGCTACGGCTCGCGCAGCGCCCGACCGGGATCTGGGCGCCAGAATGCGCCTACGCCCCGGGTATGGAACGCGACTACGCCGCCGCAGGAGTCACGCACTTCATGGTGGACGGTCCGTCGTTGCACGGCGAGACCGCGCTGGGCAGGCCGGTAGGCGACAGCCACGTGGTCGCGTTCGGCCGCGACTTGCAGGTCAGCTACCGCGTGTGGTCGCCGAAATCCGGCTACCCCGGGCATGCCGCTTACCGCGATTTCCACACCTACGACCACCTGACCGGACTCAAGCCGGCCAGGGTCACCGGCCGCAATGTGCCGTCGGAGGCCAAGGCGCCCTACGACCCCGAGCGCGCCGACCACGCCGTCGACATCCACGTCGCCGACTTCGTCGACGTGGTGCGCACCCGGTTGCTGTCGGAGTCCGAGCGCATCGGGCGGCCCGCGCACGTAGTGGCCGCGTTCGACACCGAGCTGTTCGGCCACTGGTGGTACGAGGGGCCGACATGGCTGCAGCGCGTGCTGCGGGCGCTACCCGCCGCCGGCGTGCGAGTGGGGACACTGAGCGACGCCATCGACCTGGGGTTCGTCGGCCACTCTGTCGCATTGCCCCCCAGCTCTTGGGGTTCCGGTAAGGACTGGCAGGTGTGGGCCGGCGACAAGGTTGCCGATCTGGTGCGGCTCAACACCGAAGTGGTTGACACCGCGCTGAGCACCGTCGACAAGGCGCTGGCGCAGACGGCGTCACTGGACGGGCCGCTCCCCCGCGATCACATTGCTGATCAGATCCTGCGCGAGACGCTGCTCACCGTGTCCAGCGACTGGCCGTTCATGGTGAGCAAGGACTCGGCCGCCGACTACGCGCGTTACCGCGCTCACCTGCATGCGCACGCCACCCGGGAGATCGCCGGGGCGCTCGCGTCGGGCCGGCGCGACAGCGCGCAGCGGCTGGCCGACGGCTGGAACCGCGCTGACAGTCTGTTCGGTGCCCTGGATGCTCGAAGGCTGCCTCGATGAAGATCCTGATGGTGTCGTGGGAGTACCCACCGGTGGTGATCGGCGGGCTCGGCCGCCACGTGCATCACCTGTCGACCGCGCTGGCCGCGGCGGGTCACGACGTCGTGGTCCTGTCCCGCCGCCCTTCAGGCACCGATCCCAGCACGCATCCGTCGTCCGACGAGGTCAGCGAGGGTATCCGAGTGATCGCGGCCGCACAGGATCCGCACGAGTTCACCTTCAGCAGTGACATGATGGCCTGGACCCTGGCGATGGGTCACTCGATGATCCGCGCCGGGCTGCCTCTGAAGAAGCACGGCACCGACCAGTCCTGGCGTCCCGACGTGGTACACGCACACGACTGGCTGGTGGCTGATCCCGCCGTCACGCTAGCCCAATTCTATGACGTGCCAGTGGTTTCCACCATTCACGCGACAGAAGCCGGGCGGCATTCCGGCTGGGTTTCCGGAACGCTCAGCCGTCAGGTGCACGCGGTCGAGTCGTGGCTGGTACGCGAATCGGATTCGCTGATCACATGTTCGGCGTCGATGGGTGACGAGATCAGCGAACTCTTCGGCCCCGGACTGGCCGAGATCACCGTGATCCGCAACGGAATCGATGCGGCACGCTGGCCGTTCGCGAACCGTCGCCCGCGCACCGGGCCGGCCGAACTGCTCTTTGTCGGGCGGCTGGAATACGAGAAGGGTGTGCACGACCTCATCGCCGCCCTGGCGCGGATCAGACGCACTCACCCGGGTACCACGCTGACCATCGCCGGGGACGGCACTCAGCAAGGCTGGCTCGTCGAGCAAGCCCGTAAACATCGGGTGCTCAAGGCCACTCGGTTCATCGGGCACCTCGAGCACAACGAGCTTCTGGCGGCGCTGCATAGGGCGGACGCCGCGGTGCTACCGAGTCACTACGAACCGTTCGGGCTCGCCGCCCTGGAGGCCGCCGCCGCCGGCACTCCGTTGGTGACGTCCAACATCGGCGGTCTGGGCGAGGCGGTGATCAACGGGCAGACCGGGGTGTCGTGCCCGCCGCGCGACGTGGCCGGGCTGGCGTCGGCGGTGCGCACGGTGCTCGACGACCCGGACGCCGCACAGCGGCGGGCCCGGGCCGCCCGCGAACGGCTGACCTCGGACTTCGATTGGCAAACGGTGGCGCAGCAGACCACACAGGTGTACCTGGCGGCCAAGCGCCGCGAACGGCAACCGCTGGCCCGGCTGCCCATCGTCGAGCACGCACTGCCGGACCGTTAGCTCTCAAGGACTTTCGATACCGATCGCCTTTGCGCAGTACTGCCACACCAGCTCGCGGTCGCCGTACCGGCCCAACGGCAGATAGTGCTCAGGGCGGGGCGTCGGCGTTCGCGGGTAGCGTAAACACATGGGGGTCTTGTATTCCAGCGTGGTCGACGTACCGCGCGACGAGGTGTTCGCCTGGCATACCAGACCGGGTGCGTTCAACCGACTGTCACCGCCGTGGAGTCCGATGCGCGTAGTCACCGAGACCGACTCGCTCAAGGACGGACGCGCGACGCTGGCGCTGCCCGGCGGGCTGCGCTGGGTCGCCGACCATCAGGTGGATTCCTACGATCCGCCACGACGCTTTGTCGACACCATCGGCATCGACGGGCTGGCGTCGTTGCCGGCACGCATCGCGGTGCGATGGCGCCACACTCACGAATTCGAAGACGTCGGTGACAACCAGACGCGGGTCATCGACCGGGTGGCGACGCCAGTGCCCGCTGCGGTCTTACGCCCGATGTTCGTTTACCGGCACCGGCAGCTGGCCGACGATTTAGCCGCACACCGGCTGGCGCGCAAGAACGGTCTGGCTCCTTCGACCATCGCCGTCACGGGATCGTCGGGACTGGTCGGTTCGGCGTTGACCGCGTTTCTGCGCACTGGCGGGCATCGAGTTATCCAGTTGGTCCGCGGCACCGCAGAAACTGTGGATCAGCGACAGTGGCGTCCCGATGAGCCTGACCCGGATCTACTTGACGGCGTCGACGCAGTGATCCATCTGGCCGGCGCCTCCATTGCGGGTCGGTTCACCGATGTCCATCGACATGCCGTCCGGCACAGCAGAATTAACCCGACCCGGCGGCTCGCAGAACTCGTGGCGAGCACCGGCGACCGACCTGCTTTGCTGATCTCGGCATCGGCTGTCGGGTACTACGGATATGACCGGGGCGACGAGATCCTCGCCGAGGACAGCGATCGCGGCGACGGGTTTCTGGCCGACGTGGTCGCCGACTGGGAGGGCGCGACGGCGCCCGCCGAGCAGGCCGGGGCGCGGGTCGTACGGGTACGCACGGGCATCGTGCAATCGCCCCGCGGCGGCACACTTCGGCTGATGCGTCCACTGTTCACCGCCGGGTTGGGCGGCCGGCTCGGCGACGGCCGACAGTGGTTGTCTTGGATCGGGATCGACGACCTGGTCGACGTGTATCACCGCGCGTTGTGGGATACCGCGCTATCCGGACCCGTGAACGCGGTTGCCCCGCAACCGGTCCGCAACACCGAGTACACCCAAACTCTCGCCCACGTCTTGCACCGGCCGGCGATATTGCCGGTGCCGTCACTGGTGCCCCGAATACTGCTCGGCATGCAGGGAGCACGCGAACTTGCCTGCGCCAGCCAAAAAGCGGTCCCCGGCAAGCTCAGCCAGGCGGGACACCGATTTCGCCAGCCTGACCTCGATCAAGCACTGCGTCACCTGCTCGGGCGTGCCGTGGGTTGAACAGGGACCTGCAATGATGCCCCCGAAACAAGAATATCCAAACCGCGCACCATGCGATTTTGCTCGATCACTGTCGACGCCGCCGGCGCCGGATCCGTCAACCTGTCGCTGCCTCGTGCTAACTGGCGATATCTATCGATGCGCGCGGCCGTTTGCCGGGCGGTAACCTAGCTGGCTCGAGGTACCACGTTCGGATGCAGCGTGTGCGGCGAACGGCGCAGCGGGCGAGGCAGTAAAAATATTCCATAGCCGTTGGCGCGCAGACTCAGCTGTAGCTCTGGGGTCGCGGTGTTGCTCTCGAGCCATTCGGCTAGTGCCTGGCGTTGGTGCAGAGCCGAAGCATGCTGAATGCCCAACTCCCGCAACAATGCTGATGTCGTCTTCGGCTGGTGCGATTGCAGTTGTGCTGGCGCGGGCGCCGGGTGAAGCATGATGTTCCCTTTCGGATGGCAATCAGTGGTTGAGAAACCGGCCTTCGCGTGCGCGCCGGCCATGCGGCATTCACGATGGATGGCTGCCGCTGCGTCGGCGAAAGCACGTATACAGCGCTTTCATTCAGCCGCACCGCCCCCCACGTTGCTAAGGATGACCCCGAAACCACGGGCGGCCACCTTGCCATCCGGTTCAGCCTGAATACCCGCTGACAGCCCGGCCAAACCGGAAAACTGCTGGTCAACACTAAGAACGTGGTAAGAAGATCGCCACGGCCCTGCGGCCGGAACGGGTTTAGCTGCCGCGACCAGACCGCGGCTCAGCACGTTTGATGTTGTCGCTCCCCGCCAGCTCGCCGGCAACGGTCTGGGGAGCGCGACCAATCGGCACTGACCCGTACGGTTGCAGCCCCCCATCGGCTCAGGTCGCCCCCAGGCGCGCCGCAGTTACCGCGGCACTTGCCTGTGGCACCCGCGTGAAGACCGTGGCTGATGATCTTTAAGAAAATCAATGTTCAAGAAATTGAATTATCGGGTTACTTTAGAACCCAGCGGGGCGAACCCACGTCCGCTACTAATTGCTGGTCAGCCGTCAACAGGAGCTCGTTTAGTGGACGGTGCCCCAGGTTCTGGCTGACGCGCGGAAAATTGAACTGGTGTCGCATGAGCGCGCCGATACCCTGTTCGGTGTATCTGACGAAGGATGCGGGTAGGTGACCAAGCGCCAAGTTCATGACCTAACGCCCCGCCGCGCTGAGCTCGAGAAGAGCTTGTCGGCCGACATGCGGGCAATCACTGCGCAGTCTGATCGCGTCGGCCGCCACTTTGCTCGTCTGCAGGACGTGAGCAGTAACGACTTTCACGCGCTGCTGCACATTATGGTGGGCGAGACTGCGGGAAAACCGTTGACTTTGGCGCAGCTGCGTCAGCGTATGGACTTGTCGGCCGCAGCGGTCACCTATCTCGTCGATCGGATGATCGACTCGGGCCACATTCGACGCGAAGCCGATCCCGAGGACCGACGAAAGTGGCTGCTGCGCTACGAAGATCGCGGTATGACGTTGGCGCACTCTTTCTTCGCGCCCCTCGGCACCCAGCTCAGCTCGGCTTATGCCGATCTGGGCGATGAGGACCTCCTTGCCGCTCACCGGGTTTTTACGGCGATGATCGCCGCGATGTCCACATTTGAAGACGAGCTTCACGCCGACCCCCACGCACTGTAAAGCCCCTCGGTAGACCGAGCCGAACGCCTCGCTACCAGCGCTGCACGATCACGGCTTTAAGTGACGGGCTGTCACAGCGAGGCCGTGCAGGGCACGGAGATCGGCCGCACCGCACCCATGCAGACAAACGCGAAGCTCGTCGATGAATCGCTGCGGCCAATCCGTTGCGGCAGCTGCGGACTCGATCGCAGCGCAACAGGAGAGCAACTGACAGGGACGAGGACGCCGGGGCTTGCGGCCGAGTGTGTTAGGCCGTGCCGGAGCGGCTGCTCGATGGGGGGCAGCGATCGGCGGGGGCCTCCGTTGACATTGTCTACAGCGTTGACTAATGTTGTTGACATACACCGTTGGCATTACGGAGTCCTGGCGGGTAAACCAAAAGGAGTTGCACGATGAACCTCACGAAGGTCGCGGCCCAAGCCGCAATCGCTGGCGCGCTTGGCTTTTCCGCCATCGGGCTAGCCGGGGTCGCGAACGCCGCTCCGGCGCCTCAGGATGTCCCGGGGGCGGTCCACTACGCACCGGTTGACGGGCACGGCGGTGGCGGTGGCCCCGGCCCCGGCGGCGGGCGCGGCGGTGGCCCCGGCCCCGGTAGGGGCGGCCCTGACCACGGTTGGGGTGGCAATGGCCCCGGTAGGGGTGGCCCTGACCAAGGTTGGGGTGGCAATGGCCCCGGTTGGGGTGGCCCTCCTGCTCCCTGTTTCCTTGGCGTATGTATTTGAGTCTGTCTGGCAGTAGGTCACCAGACACAGGTACCAATCAGTGCAGCATCCTGGTGTTCCAGGGCCGAGAATGCCGCTGCAACTGAGTAAGACGGTCGCCTTGCCGAATAGATCGGCAAGGCGACCGATCTGGCTACCCCATCCGACTTCAGACGCCTCGTGGCGCCCTGGCTCCGATCCCGTGGCCGACTTCCTTCAGCAGCACCGGGTAACCAACATGCCGACCAACTCGTGAAGTCGGTCGAGCGAACCGGCGAAGTCGGTGTCGCCATTGTGCCGAATTGCCTCTTGCAACGGATTCGTATGTACTGCAACGGCATTGCTCCGACCCTGTCGAGTGCATAAGCAATGTCGGGAACCGCATCCTCGGTCAACTGGGCTGAGCCAATGTTGCCGAACAACAACACATCAGGTGGCACGTCGCGAACCGTGAAGCTGGCCGGTCCGACTCCAGCAGAGTCGCAGCATACCCGTCAAGGTGGCTGATAGTTAAATTAGTTAATGTTTAAAATACTGAAAGAATGGTACTCGTGCGGTGGGACCGCATGGCCGCGGCCGAGAAGGTCCCGATCCCAGGAACGGAGGACAACGTGAATAGATCGATACTGGCCGCAACACCGCTAGCCGTCGCCGCGGCGGCCGGCACTGGAAGCCTCGCCAGCCCAGGCCGCGTTCCGTCCTGGTACTTGCGGTTGCGCAAGCCGTCCTACCAGCCGCCCGGCGCCGCGTTCCCACTTGTGTGGACCGCCCTGTACGGCGACATCGCTGCCACCTCCGCGGTGGCCATCGACCGGCTTCGCGCAGCAGGACAGCAGGACAAGGCGAACCGTTATGCCGTCGCTTTGAGCGTCAACCTTGTAATCAACGCCGGATGGAGTTGGCTTTTCTTCCGGTACCACAAACTCGGTGCGTCCGCGCTCGGCGCCGCCGCACTGGCGGCAAGCAGTGCCGACCTCGTCAGGCGGACCGCCGAGGCCGACACCCGAGCAGGACTGGCACTGTCGCCTTACCCGTTGTGGTGTGTCTTCGCGACCGTTCTGTCCGCCCACATCTGGCGGCTCAATCGCTGAGCGAAAAGCATCGGATTATGTCCGCGTTGTTGTCGTTTCGTCGCGATCTGCGGTTGTCCGATCACCCCGCGCCGCCATCTGCTTACGATGCGGCCGAAAACCAAGAAGTGCTCGCCTGCTCTGTGCTCGATCCGCGCCCTGGAGGCGTCGTCGGGCCGCCGCATTTCCGCAAGTGGCACGAAATCGGGCGGCGGGCGCCGGCGCGATCCGGCGCTGATTCGGCGCGCTGGCTCGATCCGGCGCAGGTGGCGCTGGCGCACTGGGCGGCGTTCGTCGACGACGGACTGGACCGCTACGCCGAAGACCGAGACAGACCGGACCTCGAGGGCACCAGCCGGATGTCGGCGCACCTGAAGTTCGGCACCATCCACCCCCGGACCATGGTCGCCGGCCTGAATCTGCGTCGGACCGGGGCACAAACGTACTTGCGGGAGTTGGCGTTTCGTGACTTCTACGCCGCGGTGCTGCACTGCTGGCCAGCCAGTGCCTGGCACAACTGGAACAGCGAGTTCGACAACATTCAGATTGAAACCGGAGCCCAAGCGAAACGCCGCTTTAAGTCCTGGAAAGCCGACGAAACCGGGTTTGGGTTGGTCGGTGCGGGGATGCGGCAGCTGCGCGAGACCGGCTTCATGCACAACCGGGTGCGGATGATCGTGTCATCGTTTCTGGTCAAGGACCTTCATC
>Ga0070763_10000006_pt1 | contig 38025 bp, 32 predicted proteins | sample HubBroMetageWRM3_FD_67279 | JGI IMG/M metagenome (GOLD analysis project Ga0070763, IMG submission 67279) | Warmed soil microbial communities from the Hubbard Brook experimental Forest, New Hampshire - Hubbard Brook CCASE Soil Metagenome WRM 3 | ecosystem: Environmental > Terrestrial > Soil >... | reverse complement strand
TGCCCAGATGTATCAGGCCGTCAATGCTGCGGGTGCGGCGATTCACGAATTGTTGTTTGTCAACACCTTGGGCATGAGCTCGGGGTCGTATACGGCGACTGAGGCGGCCAACGTGGTCGCGGCTAACTAAGGAGTCAATGTGTTGGATTTTGGGGCGTTACCGCCGGAAATCAACTCCGGGCGTATGTATTCGGGTCCGGGGTCGGAGCCGCTGATGGCTGCCGCGTCGGCGTGGAGCGGGCTGGCCGCGCAGTTGGGTTCGGCAGCCACAGACTACGACAAGGTGATTACCACGCTGACCAGCGAGGAGTGGCTGGGGCCGGCGGCGACATCGATGGCCCAGGCGGCCGCACCCTATGTGGCGTGGATGAGTACGACCGCCGCCCAAGCCGAGCAGGCGGCCACCCAAGCGCGCGCGGCCCTGGCGGCCTATGAGGCCGCGCTGGCTGCGACGGTGCCTTCGCCGCTGGTTGCGGCCAACCGTGTTGAGCTTGCGCAGCTGGTGTCGAGCAACGTTTTGGGTCAAAACACCGCCGCGATCGCGGCCAACGAAGCCCAATACGGCGAGATGTGGGCCCAAGACGCCACCGCGATGTATGGCTATGCGGCTCAATCCGCGGCAGCGACTAAGGTGACGCTGTTTACCGCGCCACCACCGATCGCCAACCCGGCCGCCCAGGCCGTGCAGAGCGCTGCGGTGACTTCGTCGGGAGCCACCGCGGCGGGTACCGCGCAGTCCACCCTTTCAAAGCTGGTTTCTGGATTGCCGAGCCAGCTGCAAAATCTTTCGTTGCCTCTGTCCAACCCGTCCAATCCAATCAATTCCTTCATGACCGAAGCCTGGTTCGCGATAAGCGGGCAGAACACCCTGCCCAACAACGTCGGGACGTTGATAACCGGCTATAACAGCTACTCGTCGTTGTGGTACAACACCGAGGGTCTGCCGTACTTCAGCGTCGGTATGGCCAACTTCGGTGTTCAGATCGCCAAGAGTACTGGGCAAATCGCCGCGCCTGCGGCTGCGGCCGCGGCTGTCCCCAAGTCCCTGCCCGCGCTGGGCGGAATGCTCGGTGGCGGCGCCGCGCATGTGGCAGGGTCGATGGGCGGCGCGGGCTCGGTCGGCAAGTTGTCGGTGCCGGTCGCATGGTCAGGGCCCGCCCCGACGCTGAGCCATGCCTCGCCCGTGGTGCTCAACAGCCTCCCCGCCGCCTCACCGGAGGCCGGGGGGCACGGAAACCTGCTGGGCGGCATGCCACTCGCCGGTGCAGGCACCGGCAGGCATGGCGGCGGGCCCCGATACGGATTCAAGCCCACCGTCATGGCCCGGCCACCCGTCGGCGGATAACTACACCCGCCTCCTCTGGGGAATCGCCTTGGATACCGCCGCGGTGGCAACGGCTCCGAAGCCGTAGTGCATGTATCGCCGAATGCTGTACTCCAGCAACCGATACACTGACCCGGCCATCAGGTGGGGAATTTCAACGGTAGTGACCTGAGCGCAAAACTCTTCGACGGGAATTTGATGTCGGGGGTGTACCCCGGTGGCAGTTCGAAATCGGGGATCTGCTTGAGCCACTCGTCGACAATGATGGTCAGTTCTATCCGTGCCAGGTGAGAACCTAAGCAGCGGTGTGGTCCGCCGCCGAATCCCCAGTGTCGGTGCACCTTTCCGTCCATAACCAGGTCGTCGGTGGAGATTGAGTCGCTCCCGTCGCGGTTGATCGCGGCCGTGCACAACCGCACCGGCGTGCCTGGGGGAAGCGTCATGCCGCCCACGTTGACGAAGTCGGTGGTAACCCGGGCAGCCAACGGCGCCGACGGCTCAAGTCGGACGATCTCCTCGATGAAAACCTTGATCTGCTCTGGTTTGTTGCGAAGCTCTCTGCGCAGCTGCGGTCTGCGCGCCAATTCGAACAGCGAGAAACCGATCGCCGCGGCCACCGTGTCCAGACCGGACAGAATCAGCAGGTGGCTCATGCCGAGCAGCTCGAGGTCAGTGAGATCACCCGGACCGGTCATCACTTGCGACAACATGTCAGAGCCCGGGTGCTGCCGGCGTTGTTGGATGGCGTCGTTGAAATACGCCAACAGCTCGTACCCTTCGGGCTTGCCGGCTACAGCGGCGTCCTTCCAGCGGATCACGCTGTCTCGGTCCTCCAGCGGCAGCCCGTAGAGGTCCATGAACACCTGAAACGGGTAGAGGCGCGCGAAATCTGCCATCGCCTCGCACTCGTTTCGGCCGGCGAGGGCAGCGATCATTTCAGCGGCGTGACGCTCCAGCACGGGCCGGCATTTACTCAAGAAGTGCGGGCTGAAGTACGGTTGCAGGATTTTGCGGTAGCGGGTGTGCTCGGGAGGGTCGAACGCCGAAGGCAGCACCGGCACTGGGCTGCCGGGGGGCTGAAGCGCCAACTGTGCTGAGAAAAGGTTGGGTTCGCACAGCGCTGCCAGCACGTCCTCGCGGCGGGTCAGGTAATAGGCGCCGTTCATGAACACGACTGGCCCGGCGTCCCGCAATGTCTTCCATCCGACACCTCGATCGGCGGCCATCGGTAACGTGGAATGCTCCAGCCGCGGTAGGTGGAACGTGCCTGGCTGGATTTCGCCGAGAGTACAACCTGAATGGATTTTGCCGGAATTGCCTTCTCGCGCCCGGAAACTCATTGCCATCCCGCCTGCCGTGCGAAGGGTCGGGCGGGGTGAGTTGTGCTTTTAGCCATGACTGTTCTCCAAGACATTGACGTAGGGAAATAGACCGACGCTGTGGGTGTCGTGGTGTCTGGTCCAACGGCGCGGCCCGCTACAGCTGCGGGCGATCCAGCACGATCAGGCAGAGATCCTGAGCGTGCCTTCGCGCGTCGAAGCCGCAGCATTAAGGCAAGCTGGAGTGCGCGCTGGCCTCATCGGGCCGAGTCAGACGGCACGACCGCAGGGCGCTGGGCTATCAGCAGCGGGTGACGCAGAGCCGGATCAAGATATCTCGGTTGACAGGAGCGGCCGCGGGTGCAGCCCAGTGGGTGCCGCGCGGCTGGAACTCTGACGCGGCAAAGGACGCCGGCAACGGCAACCAGCCCGATTGTGGCGACAAGTGGGTCCAACTGGTCGGCCGGTCCCGCGTCATCCACATGCTGTGGAACGGCTTCTTATTCGTCGGTGTAGAGCTCGGTGAAAAGGCATGGTCCAGATGGCTGACGGGTTGGGCGGCCGCATGAAGTTGTACCTGGCTGGCATGCGCTTGGCCGCCTAGGGTCCCGTGGGTCCACGCCGCCGGCTCCGGCAGTGCAGCCGCGGCGAACTGGGGACGCAATGAGGACCCTGCGATCAGGGCGACGAACAGGCTCAGCGCAGCGACGATTGCGGTGGTCAACTGCCGTCGTCGAGCCGTACCAGCGCTCCGATGGTCCACAGTGGCAAGACTGTACGACACGGGGCTTGGACGGCAACCCCAGCAAGCTGTGAAAACGATCAAAGTCCGGTGTGTTGCCGCAGATGGTCTGCTTGCCCACGTCGCGCCGCGCCGAACCTGGCCGCTTGGCCACCTGCCAATCGCCACGGCGGCGCCGAAGCGGCCGAGGCCTGCCATGCTGCGCTGGGAGCCGCGGCCATCAGGCGCCGCGGCCATCATGGGTATGAACAACGTGTTCTACCGTGGCCGCGGCATCCTTGACGCGCACCACCCTCTGTGAGAAGGAACGGGCGGAGATGGGACGACCTGGCCGTAGGTGCCGGCTTGTGTTGGAGGTGTCGGTTCCGGTCGAATTCTGCACAGCCTGTTCGGGAATCACCTCCTCAGTTTTGGACTGGAACCGACAGGCCGCGCCAAAGGCTGAAAGATGTTTCGCCCGTTCGTAATTAGGTTAAGGAGCTAGGCTGATCGGTTTGTGAAGATTACTACGACGCGTGGCATCGAAGTTCGCGGGCATCACGTCTTTCCGAGGCCGACCCAGCGCGCATTCCTTGCCTCGACGGCTTTCGCGACCCACTCGACCTCGTAGGGCGGACGTGATACTTGGGACTTCAGGCTGTGCAGCGCTGCCGGCCCGACGATGTCGGCGCATGCCGCCGACAGAACGTCGCTACGGTCAGCACGCGCGGTGTCGTGCAACTCGGGTGGCACCGACAGTAGGACGCAATAATGGCGGCACTCCTCCCGTCGGTGACAGTCAGTCAGAACAGACGCCACTGACAGATGAGGCTTACGAAGAAGCCGACATCGATCAGCAGGTGTACTGGTCAGCCCACCATCCGAACCGGCCCGAGGCGGTGAGAACTTTCCACTCCTGGGAGCCGCCGGCTGCCTATCCGCGGCTCGAATCGTTGCAGCTCTCTGCCGGTGCGGCGCTCGTCGACCGGGGTGCCGACGGCGTACGGGCATTGAGCCCAAGCGCGATGAATCCGCACGACTCGCTGGACGTACCGATCAAGTCAGCTGGAAATCTCCTGTGCATCAGCTGTTTTCAGTTGTCGAACGACCGTAATCGGGCTTGACTATCGAGCAGGTAGTGAAGAAGTTGCGTTGCCAGGACGGGTACGCCGTGGATTGTCAACGCATGATGGCGGTGGGGCTCGCCATAACCGCGCGTCAATGTCGACGGCCAACGGTCCCTGCGGAACAGATCAGTACTCGGTTGGCCAATTGTGCAGCCGAATGTGACGCGGGAGGACCATACGTGGGGGTTCAGTTTTCGTCGATGTCTGCGATCGAGATCTTTGATTCCCGCGGTCGGCGCACCCTCGCGGTGTCGGTGACTCTCGCCGGCGGTAGGCGGGTGCGCTCGTGTGTACCGTTCGGGGCCTCGATCGGCAGCCGCAGAGCCGTCGCGTTGTATGGCCATGACGACAAGCGCTGCGCCGGCATCAGCGTGCGCCGAGCGGAGTCTCCCGTGCGCGTCGGCGGACCGTTGACGAAATACCGAAAACGCCAAGCTGGCTCGATTGGCAGGCGCTGAATCGTCATTGAGCCCAATGCACACCGACCCCGCTACCCGTTTGGGTGGCTTGACGGTTACGCCAAGATCGTCCATGAAAGGGAAGTACCGCATGGCGCATTCGCGTTGCATCGGGGATTGGGATCCAGAAGACGCCGTGGCCTGGAGCGCCGGCAACAACGTCATCGCCCGTCGCAACCTGATCTGGTCGAACGTGAGCGCGCACGTCGCCTTTTCGATCTGGTACCTCTGGTCGGTGATGGTGCTGTTCATGCCGCAGTCCGTCTACGGTTTTTCGACCGGCGACAAGCTGCTGCTGGCCGCCACCGCAACCCTGGTCGGGGCGGTCGTGCGCATCCCTTACGCGATGGCCGCCACCAGGTTCGGTGGCCGCAACTGGGCTGTGTTCTCGTCGCTGGTGCTGCTGATTCCCACCGGCGGGGCCATCGTGCTACTGGCCAACCCCGGCCTGCCGTTGTGGCCGTATCTGGTGTGTGCCGCGTTGACCGGGTTGGGTGGCGGTAATTACGCCGCGTCGCTGGCTAATGCCGAAGCCTTCTACCCGCAGCGGCTCAAGGGCTTCGCGCTAGGTCTCACAGGTGGGATCTCCAACCTCGGGTCGGCGATCATCCAGGCGGTCGGACTCGTCGTGCTGGCCACTGCTGGCCACGAGGCGCCGTACTGGGTGTGCGCCGTCTATCTGGTGCTGCTGGGCGTCGCCGGTCTCGGCGCGGCGCTGTTCATGGACAACCTGAGCCACGTCATCGAGGTGGGCCATGTGCGATCCGTTCTTACCGTGCCCGACTCGTGGGGAATCGCGTTGCTCTATCTGTGCTGCTCTGGCTCGTTCCTCGGTTTCGCGTTCGCTTTCGGCCAGGTGCTACAGCACAACTTGGTGGCCGGTGGGCAAAGCCATGCGCAGGCGTCGCTACACGCCGCTGAGATCGCCTTCATCGGGCCGCTGCTGGGGTCGGTGACGCGCGTGGTCGGCGGTAGGCTGGGCGACCGCTTGGGTGGCGGCCGGGTCACCCTGGCCGCTTTGGCCGCCATGATCGTGGCTGGCGCGTTCCTGGTCGCGGTCAGCACCCACGACGACCTCACCCGCGGCCCCGGCGGCCCCACGGCCTACACGATGACCGGCTACATCGTCGGATTCATCGCGCTGTTCATCTTCTGCGGCATGGGTAAGGGGTCGGTGTTCAAGCTGATCCCGTCGGTCTTCGGGGAGCGCAGTCGCGCGCTGAACGTCAGCAACGCTGAACGCCGCCACTGGGAGCGCGTTATGTCGGGAGCGTTGATCGGGTTCGCAGGGGCGCTCGGCGCGCTGGGCGCTATGGGGATCAACCTGGCGCTGCGGCAGTCGTATTTGAGCACCGGCACTCAGACGCCGGCATTCTGGATCTTCTTGATGTGCTACATCGCCGCCGCGATCCTGACCTGGGCGCGATACGTCCGGCCGCAGGGACCAGGTGCACCGATACCGAGGTCGCAGCAGCCGACTGTGGGGGAGCCGGTCAAGACGTGACTGCGTCCCGCCCCCGGGCGGTGTGGGGGAAGGCAGCTACTGGCTGGTGACCCGGCCGAGGACTCCGTAAAAGTCGTTAAACCGAGAACGGGGAGCAGCTATTAGAATGAGCAGACTTACCACAAGGCTAATTTGAAGAACGACAGCTTTGTCATAGCCCTTGGATAAGCTCGGCCCACTGGTGCTGCAAGCGATCCTCGCCCGTCAATTGGTGCCGCTCAAGGACAACTTTCCGCTTGCTTGGGCTTGAGCTGAAGATGGTGCGCCACCGCGTTGACATTCTTCGTCGACATTCTCCGTCGGATATCACTCGAACCAGCACAGCCGAGCACGAGCATGCGGTCGCACCGGGCGACATGCGTGGAGGCGCTCGAACGATGACGTGGACCGCTGACTGACGCCACAGTGCTTGCTGCACAGCCTGTTTCGTCACAGCGAGGCAACGTCGCGTGGGGAAAGGTCGGCGGCCATATCCGCAGCCATTGCGCTAGCCGGTTTTGGTGGCTGAGCGCTTCCTCGCATCCAAGAAGCAGGAAGCACCCAACCAAAACACAGCCCGCCGTAAGCTTTCGCCCTCACAATAATAATCATGGTGAGCGAAACTGCCGCGGAGAGATGATCGACGAGACAGGTGCGACGAGGATCTGGGGCCGACCCGCGCCGGATTCACCGCGCGAAACTCCAGCTCAGAGGTCACTCTGCACCTCTGAGGGGCAGCATCATAGCTAGGTAGCGTGCTATATGCAAACTATGCTGGCTGCAGCTCTCGGAAAGGGAGGCCTCGTGGTTGAAACCCCTTTTCTGAACCCATTTCAAGTACTTCTTACCGACGTTCGTCCATCAAATGGGTTATTACGGACGACCCTTACGGAAGGTGAATTCTATGGAGAATAAGCAGCTGCTCGCTCCGACCAGAGTCGTTAGAGACTATCTCTCTAACTCCATGGTTTGGGAAGACTTCCTGGCCCAGGGCGGCTTTGTCGAGCGAGACATTGTTGTTGCGGACCCATTTAAGGCCGGCACCACCTGGACCCAGCGGATCGTCCAGCAAATACTCCAAAACGGAGAGGAGGCGGACGGGGGGCTCTCGGATACGTCTCCGTGGCTCGACTCCAGTTGGGGTGATTACTCCGAGATGCTCAAAGTACTGAGGGAGCAGCGCGAAGCCGGGAAGCGTCGGGTAATGAAATCGCATCTGCCCGCCGACGCCCTTCCGATCGCGCCTGAGGCCCGCTATGTGTTTGTCGGTAGAAACGGCAAGGATCTTGGTATCAGCTTCCACAATTATCTCTATAACTTTTCCGGACCAACTATGGCGACGATCAACCGGATTCATGCCGAGTGGTCTGGTAGCTCCGTTCCTCTGGTGATCCCGAAGGAACTGCAGCTGTTCTTCGACCAGTGGCTCGACACCAACGGCTATGGGTGCTGCGACCTGCTCGATATCATGAAATCGTGGTGGGAGCTCAGGAGCGAGCCGAACGTGCTACTCCTTCATTACCGACAGCTGAAAGATGACTTAAGGGGTCAAATCGCCCGGCTCGCGGAATTCTTCTCGATCGATCCCAACTCACTCCGAATGGACGCCATTGTCGAACATAGTTCCTTCGATTACATGAGCGCGCGTGCGGAAAAGATGGCGCCGTTTGGCGGGGCACACATGTCCAGCGCCAAGGCCTTCTTCCACAAAGGGCTGAAGCGTGATCATCGCAACGAGTTAACTCCGGCGCAGGTCGAGCGCTTCGATCGCGTTGCGCTCGAAAAGCTAGGGGAGGAATGTGCCCACTGGTTGGAGACGGGTGAAACCGCCGCCTCAGCACAGTGGCGTTAGCTCATTCGACGTGAAGTGCCGCGGAACTTTGCCCCGGAGCGAAGTTCCGCGACATGACATAAGGACCCCACGGTCTGTGGCTGACCGAGCGCTGACATGGCGTGACCGACTCCTCATGGACGGTCTAGCCCTGCTCTACATCATGGCGATCGCGGTGGTGGCACAGGGTAGCAGCTGGTATTACTTGCTCTTCCCCGAGCTTGGCGCAATTTCGCATGACGTGTTGACCCGACCCTGGGGCAAGTGGGCGATTCAGCCCGCGCGGCTTGTCTTAACGCCAGCCCTCGGGGCGGCCATCGGCACCTGGATTACGCGAGAACTTCCTTATCACGTTCTGACAATCGAGCTCATCGTTGTTCTGTGCCTGCTTCTTCTCGCCCTCCTCAAGTCGAATATCGCCCCTGCGATGTCAGCTGGCGTGCTGCCGCTCGTCTTAGGCATAAAGAGCTGGCTCTATCCCGTCTCGATAATCCTCGGCTTGGTCGCCTTGGTGAGCATTTTTCTGCTGTGGCGGTGGCGTTACCGCCGGAAGTATCAGCGCACTTCTGAGGCTTCAGCGACCGACCTCGACGATGTTCTTGAAACGCCCCCCACGGGAAAAAAATGGATTCTCCCTTTCTTCCTCTTCTTAACGGTGATGGGCTCCTGCGCTGCAGCTTCGGGCCTTCGTTTTATCTTGTTCCCCCCTCTCATTGTCATGGCCTATGAGATGTTCGCCCACCCGACCACGTGCCCCTGGGCCGGAAAGCCGCTAGCCCTTCCCGTCGCGTGTTTTCTGACATCGACCGCAGGATTGCTGGCCGTGAGCTTGTTGAGGAGTCATGGCATCGCGGCCGGATGCTGCATGCTATTCGGCATTGTTGTGCTTCGCCTCCTGAAAATTCACATGCCGCCTGCGCTAGCGGTCGGACTACTTCCGCTCATCATCGATTCGCCCGGTATCAAATATCCGGTCTCCGTGAGCATCGGGACAGGAGCCCTGACGCTCGCTTTTCTATTTTACCGGCGTTGGATTCTCGGCAATGAAGCCGCCGGCGGCGATGTCTTGATAAAATAAGGAGTGTATTCATGACTAATGCGCAGTTGACTGCGATTATTGTTGTCTTACTGCTGCTTGTTGGGCTCGCCCAATTGCTGGGCTATCTCTTCATGAAGCTGCGCCAACCTAAAGTGGTTGGCGAAATCCTGGCCGGCGTTGTGCTGGGCCCGGCGCTGCTCGGGCGGCTGCCTTTTATGGCGCACCTATTTGACACTGCCAGGCACCCGGGTCACATCCTGACGTTCGTCTATTGGCTGGGGCTGCTACTGCTGATGTTTGTATCCGGCGCCGAGATGCACCAGCTGTTCAGCCGCGGCGAGCGGCGCACCGTGAGTTGGCTCGTCATCGTGGGCACCGGCATCCCATTCCTACTTGGGCTGCTCTTCGGGCCGCATTTGATTCGTCCCAGCCTGGCCGGCCCGCACGGCAACCGCGTGTCGCTCATCATCATCCTCGCGGTCGGCATCGCCGTCACATCAGTGCCAGTGGTGTCCAAGATCTTCGCCGACCTCAAAATCCTGCACACACGTTTCGCCCGGCTCATCCTCGGCGTCGCCGTGCTCGAAGACATCGTGCTATGGCTCGCACTTGCTGTCGCGACGGCAATCGCCAGCAACACCACCCTGAATCCATGGCAGATGTCCTGGCACCTGTTCTTGACAGTGGCCTATTTCGTCCTCGGGCTGACACTTGTTCCACGCATCATCAAGCGCATCAACACGGCCAGCTGGAACACTTTCGCGCAGCAATCACCCACCGGCTACGCCATCACAGTCCTGCTGGCCTACTGCGCAGTCGCCGGAGCGCTCGACGTCAACCTCGTCTTTGCCGCATTCCTGGCAGGTTTCGCCGTTACGCACAAGAAGCGCAGGATCTTCAAAGACGCCCTCGAGGCGATCAGCAAAGTCTCCTTTGCCTTCTTCATCCCCGTCTACTTCGCAATCGTGGGCCTCAAGCTGGACCTCATCCGCGGCGTCTCGTTGCCGATGATCGCCATCTTCATCACCGGCACCTGCGCGATCAAAGTGATGTCAGTCTCGCTCGCCGGGCGGTTGGCCGGTTTCCGGGGCCTCGACCTGATCAACCTTGGGATCACCACCAACGCCCGCGGCGGCCCGGGCATCGTGCTGGCCAGTGTCGCCTTCGACGCCGGCATCATCAGCTCGAAGTTCTACACCACGCTCGTGATCGCAGCCGTACTCACCTCGCAGCTCGCCGGCGCCTGGCTCGACTATGTCCTGCGAAAAGGCTGGCCGCTGCTGAAACCCGACGCGGCAGAGGAAGCCGTGGATGTATCGCCCGAGGGCCTTTCGGCGGCTAAATCCGCCCGCCTACAAAACAGCCCCGATGTGGGACAGGTAGTAGTTGTGGATCCTGGGGATCAGCCCACTCGAGCGCAGTAAGCGGGCCCGTCCGGAGACCTTTGAGACTGTTCTGAAAACTCTTGGGCGGCAGCGCTTGAAGCCCGACGCGCCTGAAACTGTCGGACGAACTGCATGAAGCCGTCAAGTTGACGATCTATGTCGGCCGCAAGGAACCCCATCGACGCCTGCCCCTGTCCCAGACCCCGGCCGATCCGGACGCTGACATGCGGGCCTGGCTGTGCTGCTATGTCACCAAACACCCGTGTCATGGGTTCCGGCGTGCGTGGGCGGCGTTGCGTTACGACGAGCGCCGTGAGGTCAACAAGAAGCAGGTGCATCGGGTGTGGCGCGACGAGGGGCTGCAGGTGAAGGTGGTCTCGCCGCGCAGGCGGGTGGGGGTGTCGTCGATCCCGCCGATCGGGGCCGACGCCGCGAATGTGGTGTGGGCGATCGACTTTCAGTTCGATTCGACCGTGGACGGCAAGGCGGTCAAGATCGCCTCGATGATCGACGAACATACCCGGTGCTCGCCGCTGAACATTGTCGAGCGGTCGAGTACCGCCGAGCGGCTCGTCATCGAACTGGAAGGGCGTGTTCGCGGCGGCTGGCGGGCCACCGAAGGTGCTGCCGATGGACAACGGTCCGGAGCTGTTTCTCAAGCGCTGCAACGTCTTTGCGAAGGTAAGGTGCCTCAATCGCAACCATTGGAACATCCTGTTCGAAGCCTGGGTGGTGATTGGAGACTTCAAACACGAGCACAATCATCGACACCGCCATTCGGCCCTGGGCTACCGAACGCCGGCCGAGTACGCTGCGGCGTGCAGGCACACCCACACCCCGAGGGGCTGCGAGATCAACTGAATCCGCAACTAAACAAACCCGACTCTAATTCCGCGTCGACTCAGAAACGGGGACTCGCCGGCAGGGCTTCCGGCTAATGCATGGGTGTTTGCAATTTCAACGTCAGCGAAGATTTCCGGTGAATACGCTGACAGGGCAGTTGCGTGTGTGGTACGCCACACTTATGAGTTAAAACCGCAGCTCATAGGAAGGCGCAAGATCATGACGATCACACGAGGGATAGCCGCAACCGCTATGGTTGCCGGTTTAGCTGTCGGGACAGCTAGCGCAGCATGGGCTGAAACGACGATGAGCGGCCACTACCTCAGGACTGAAACGAACCCGCAAACTGGTCAATTGGAAACCGATGATTGGTACGCCACTCCCTGCGGTGACGGATGCGTCTCACTAGCCTCCACACCCGATGGACCGGTTATATCGCAGGCGCGGTTGGTTAACGGACAATGGACACTGGCTTCCGCCGTACATACGCTCGAATGTCCGGACGGTACCGATGTTCCCAACGCTGCGTCCGCCCACTACATGTGGGATCCAAACACCCTGTTAGGGGAAGTCCAAGTTACCTATAACGTGCCAGCCTGCGGGAACCCAGCGGGGTACCAAACCACCAACATCGTCCAAATCATGCAGGCACCCTGACGCATACTGTTATCTCGGAGCGGTTGGCGTGCAAAGCGGTTGGGCTGGCCGGTTCGACCCATCGACGCCTGCCCCTGTCCCAGACCCGGCCGATCCGGACGCTGACATGCGGGCCTGGCTGCGCTGCTATGTCACCAAACACCCGTGTCATGGGTTCCGGCGTGCGTGGGCGGCGTTGCGTTACGACGAGCGCCGTGAGGTCAACAAGAAGCAGGTGCATCGGTTGTGGCGCGACGAGGGGCTGCAGGTGGAGGTGGTCTCGCCGCGCAGGCGGGTGGGGGTGTCGTCGATCCCGCCGATCGGGGCCGACGCCGCGAATGTGGTGTGGGCGATCGACTTTCAGTTTGATTCGACCGTGGAAATGGCAGACCAGACTCAGGACACCGCGCTCATCGATGTGCATGCGCATTTCCTGACCTATCACTATGTGCGCGCCGCGCAAGCCGCGGGTATGACCCAACCCGACGGCATGCCGATGTGGCCCAGTTGGACCGTCGACGATCGCCAGGATCAAAGACTGGCAAATCCTGCGGCAATGCCGACGAAGCGGCCAAGCCATCAACCACAGCCTCCACATCGTCGCCGGACTCCGGAACCTCAAGACCCGTGGACAATTACGGGTCAACTCTTAGGCGCCGACGAGCTTGAGCGGTGGGTGGTCGTGTCGTCGGATGATGTTGTTGACGGCCCAGCCCGGCGGTGGTTTTCCAGCCGCGCCAAACCCTGAACAGCGCGCAGCGCCTTTCGCGAGAACGCCCGCAAGGGCGGCTCGTAGCGGACCAGGCAAGCACGCCGGCTATGTCAGCTGCCGTTGCTCCCAGGGCCACTGTCCCCGCGCGCGTGCAGCTTTTTGAGCGATCGCACCAAAGAGGCCTCGATCAACTTGTCGTTGTCCTTGGAGATGAAGTCGTGGACCCGCTTCTCAAATAGGGCCCGCATCAACGGGTTGAACACCTGATAGGTCTCGCGGAAGTAGACCCGGGTCGTGCCGTTTCCGAGATCCTCCAGCCGGGTCCAGCCGGAGGCCTTGGACCACAGCGGCTTGCCGATGGCGTCGTACCGCCACGACACCGGGCGTTGGGCCTCGGTGATCCACTCCCAGGACTGGGCCTTGCCGCCCGAGAGCAAATACTTCGGCACTGGAAAGTAGCAGTGCCGCACCAGCCCGTTGCCTTCCTCGTCGCCGGGGTGGAAGATCTCGATCTTCACGGTGTCGGTCTCGATGCCCGCCCGGGTGCTTTTCCACATCACGTCCCACACCTCTTCGGGTGTGCCGTCGACGACGAAGTCAAATCTGTGGTCCTGCACGGTCTCTCCTTCTGCTCGTGATGTCCTTGGAGCTCATGTCGGGCCTTTCGTGCCTTCCGGGGCACTGGCCAATCGGGACTTCAGCACCTTGCCTCCGGGGTTCCTCGGCAGTGCCGGAAGGTAGTGCACCTGACGGGGCACCTTGTAGTCGGCGAGCCGCTCACCGGCAAAGTCCTTGAGCTCGGCGGTCGATACGGTTGCCCCCGGTCGCAGAACGACATAGGCGGCGATGTCCTCACCCAGCACTTCGTGGGGAATGCCGACCACCGCGGCCTCGACCACGTCCGGGTGGGCCTGCAGGACCGCCTCGACGTCGTCCGCGTAGACGTTCATGCCACCCCGGACGACCATCTCCTTCTTGCGTCCGACGATGTAGAGGTAGCCGTCGGCGTCGAGATGGCCGACGTCGCCGGTATGCAACCAGCCGCCCTCCCACATGTGCGCGGTGGCCTCGGGATTGCGGTAGTACTCGCGGTGACCGCGGGGGTTGCGAGTGATGACTTCGCCGACCTGTCCGGCAGGCAGGACCTGGCCCTCGTCGTCGACGATGCGCACCTGCACGGGCGGCGTCGGCCGCCCGACGGCACCCGGCCGCGTGCGGGCCCCCTCGGGATCCATCGAGAACGTGGCATGCCCACCTTCGGTCATGCCGTAGCTGTTCAGAACGGCGGCTCCGGGCAATCGGGCCTGCAGACGCTCCACGGTGTCCGGGGACAACGGGGCACTGCCCAGGACCAGACGCTTCAGACTCGAGAGGTCGGCCGAGTCGAAACCGGGGTGGTGGATGAGGAGCCTGGCCATGGCCGGCACCACAAAGGCGATGACCGGCCGCTCGTGCCCGACGACGTCGAGCCATCGACCGGCGTCGAACTTGGGCAGGTACAGCACCGTCATGCCCGTCTTCATCGGGGTGTAGATGAAGCCGAGGCCGGCGAAGGTGAACACCGGGGTGGCGGTCAGCCACTTCAGTCCGTTCCATGACGGAAGTGCGTTGGGCAGCAAGGCGATGTTGCCGTGCCGCACGGCCACCCCTTTGGGCATGCCCGTGGTGCCGGACGTGTACATGACGTCGGCTAGATCGCTCTCGTCGATGGGTACCTGGATGGCGGCGACGTCTTCGCTCTTCAGGTCCTCGAGGTCGGCGAACCGCCCGTGCCCCGATGAGCCGACGGTGGCCACGACGGCCAACGATGCCAGCGACGCCGACAGCGGGGCGACAGCGTCCTCGAAAGCGCTGCTGCAGATGACCGCGGTGACCTCGGCGTGCTCGAGGATGGCCCGCATCTCGGGAGGGGAGAGCCGGTTGTTCATGGGCACGGACACGGCGCCGATCTTGTGGACCGCGCTATAGGTGACGATGAAGTCGAGGATCTGTTCAGCCTCGAGATCGATGGCGACCAGGTCCCCCTTCCGGACACCCTTGGCTTGCAGACCATGGGCCAACCGGTTCGACTCCCGCTCCCAGCAGCCGAACGTGATGGACGCCCCTTCGCCTACCCGGCCGAGGTTGCGGTACGCCACCTCGTCCGGGTAGGCCGATGCCATCAGCCGCAGCTGATCCGGCAGGAGGTCAACCACGGGGCTGCTTTTGCAGGAGCCGCTCGGCGGTGCCGCCGAGGAAGTCGGCCATGGGCCCTTCCTCCAGCGCAAGCGAACGGGCGGCCGACAGGGCCTTTTCCATCGGGAGGAACGGATGGTCCGAGGCGAACAGGACCCGGCCCCTGCCACGGCGCGAGCCCATGAACTTGACCATCGAAGGATGCATGTACTTGGCCAGGTAGGCCGAGTTCGAAAGGTAGAGGTTGGGCCACTTGAGCATGTACTCGATGAGCAGCTCCTCGAAGGGATGGCCCATGTGGGCGCCGATGACGACCAGATCGGGGAAGTCGATCAACACGTCCTCTAGGAGCACCGGGTCCTGGCACCGGGACCGGACCCTCGGTCCGGGGATGCCGATATTGATCGAGACGGGCAGGCCCAGCTCTTCGCAGGTGGCGTAGACCGGGTAGTAGAGGGCGTGGTTGAGGGGGTACTGGTCGACAAGCGGCGACACCCGGACAAGATCGACGGTTCCCTCGGCGGCCCGCTGGCGGATGGCCATGCTCTGCCGTCTGGGCCGGTCGGGCCGGTCGACCGAAGTGGCCAGATAGAGCCGGCCGCGTTGTTCGGCGGCAAAGGCCAAGGTGTCGTCCTGGACCCTGGACAGCGAGGTGCTCAGCACCGCGCGGTCTACGCCGACCCGGTCCATCTCGGTCACCAGGTCGAGTGGGGTCATCCCCTCCCGGACGCCGACGCCGAAGAACCCCTCGACCGACCCGAACCCCGACTTATCCAAAAACGCGGCGGCTGCCTCTTTGGAGAGCGAATTCACCCAGAGGTCGATGACCATATCTGCTCCTCGGATCGGGGCCATCGCGGATCGTACCGCCCCAAAGCCCGCGCGTAACCTCATTGCCGACCGATCTGTTGTTGGACAAGGCTCCGGCCGAATGCACGAGGGAAGGGCGCCGTCATGCCCATTGCGATCACTGCCGAACACCAGGACCTGGCCGACTCGGTGCAGTCTCTGGTGGGGCGGATGGTGTCGTCCGATGCGCTGCACCAAGCGTTGAAGACGCCGATCGCCACGCCACCACCGTACTGGCGGGCCGCCGCGGATCAGGGACTCCACGGTGTCCATCTGGCGGAATCCGTTGGCGGGCAAGGGTTCGGCCTCCTCGAGCTGGCCGTGGTCTTGGCTGAGTTCGGCCGCGGTGCCGTGCCGGGCCCGTTCGTCCCGTCGGCGATCGCGAGCGCTTTGATCTCGGCCCACGATCCGGACTCGAACCTGCTCGGCGACCTCGCGTCGGGCGCGGTGATTGCCGCGTACGCGCTGGAGTCGTCGCTGACGGCCAACCGGCAGGGCGATGTGCTGGTGGTCTACGGCGAAGCGCGTTCGGTGCCGGCGGCCGCCCAGGCGACGCTGCTCGTGTTGCCGGTGGTCACCGATGTCGGCATCGAATGGGTGGTGCTCGATGCCGGCCAGCTCGATGTCGAGCCGATCGCAAGCGTGGACCCGCTGCGGCCGGTCGCCCATCTTCGTGCAGAAGCCGTCGAGGTCGGCAAGGACCGCGTGCTGAGCAACCTGACCCCCAACGCCGCGCGGGCGATCGTGTCCACGCTGCTGTCGGCCGACGCCATCGGCGTCGCGTGCTGGGCCACCGAGACTGCTTCGGCCTACGCCAAGATCCGCGAGCAGTTCGGCCGGCCCATCGGTCAATTCCAGGCGATCAAGCACAAGTGTGCCGAGATGATGGCCCGCACCGAGCGGGCAACCGCGGCGGTGTGGGATGCCGCCCGCGCCATCGACGAAGGGATCGACAAGCCGGAATCCGCCTTGAAATCCGCCTTCGAATTCGCCGCTGCCGTGGCGGCGACGTTGGCCCCGGCCGCCGCCCAGACGTGCGTCCAGGATTGTATCCAGATACACGGAGGCATCGGCTTCACCTGGGAGCACGACACCAACATCTATTACCGCCGGGCGCTCGGCATCGCCGCCGCGTTTGGGCGCGCGGCGGACTATCGGCAGCGCGTCGTCGATACGGCCACCACCACCGGGGTGCGCAAGCTCGACATCGACCTGGACCCCGAGACCGAGAAACTGCGCGAGGAGATCCGCGCCGAAGTCACTGCCCTCAAGGCGATTCCGTCCGAGGAACGCACGACTGCGATCGTTGAGGGCGGCTGGGTAATGCCGTATCTGCCCAAGCCGTGGGGCCGTTCGGCCACCCCTGTCGAGCAGATCATCACCGCGCAGGAATTCAGCGCTCTACGGGTCCGGCGCCCAATGCTGGGCATCGCGAGTTTTCTCGTCCCTTCCATCGTCGCGTTCGGCAACGAAGACCAGAAGCAGCGCTTCCTGCCGCCGACGCTGCGCGCTGAAATGATCTGGTGTCAGCTGTTTTCCGAGCCCGGCGCCGGTTCGGACCTGGCCAGTTTGTCCACCAAGGCCGTTAAGGTCGACGGCGGCTGGCGAATCACTGGCCAGAAGATCTGGACCACGCTCGCGCAGTACGCCCACTGGGGTGCCCTGCTGGCGAGAACCGAGCCGAACGCTCCGAAGCACAATGGCATCACCTACTTCCTACTGGATATGGCCAGCGAGGGGGTTGAGGTACGGCCGTTGCGCGAGCTCACCGGCGCCGAATTCTTCAACGAAGTGTTCATCGACGACGTCTTCGTGCCGGACGGCATGGTGCTCGGCGAGGTCAATCGTGGCTGGGAGGTCAGCCGCAACACGCTCACTGCGGAGCGGGTGACCATCGGTGGCAGCGAGAACCCGAACCTGCCCAGCCTGGACCGTCTGGTTGAGTTCATGCGCAACGGTCAGTTCGACCAGATCGCGCAAAACCGCGCCGGCCAACTGATGGCCGAGGGCCACGCGGTCAAGGTTCTCAACATGCGCTCGACGCTGCTGACGCTCGCCGGTGGGGACGCGCTGCCGTCGGCCGCGATATCCAAGCTGCTCGCTATGCGCACCGCCCAGGACTACGCCGAATTCGGGCTGGCATCGTTCGGCGTCGACGGCGCCATCGGCGACACCGGGCAACCGCAAGGCGAGTGGGCTCAGTATCTTCTGGGCAGTCGCGCCACCACAATTTACGGCGGTACCTCGGAGGTGCAGCTGAATATCATCGCCGAACGCTTGTTGGGGTTGCCCCGCGACGCGTGACCCAACCGCATGAGTCCGCGGCCAGACACAACCCGCCGATTAGGTTTTAGCCCCATTTCGCATTAGTCTTGCGCGCGGTTTGTCGTCGACTCAGGAAAAGCCCTCATGCCTATTCAGACCACTCTGCGGCGTACCCAACCGTTGCGCAGCGGCCATACCCAACGTGTCGCTCGTCGGATGAAATTCCCGACGGTCGGTCAGTGCTTCGACATCGAAGTCACTCGCGAGACGGACGGGTGGATGATCCGGATCCCCGAAATCGGTGGTGTCGCCCGCGCTGGCCGCCGAGCCGCGGTCGAGTTGGCGGCGCGAGAATGCATCGCCGCCAGGACGGGCATTCCCATCGGTTACGTCGCCATCTTTGTGGCAAGCGAGACCCGTTAGCGCCGTGTAGCTTTCGCTGCCCGACGCCGCCCAAACCGGACGGTTCAGATCTTCACGGTCAGCGGCCAGACATCCCAGATCTCTTCGCAGTACTCGGCGATAGCGCGGTCCGACGAGAACTTGCCGCTGCGTGCGGTATTCAGGATGGACATCTTCGTCCATGACTCCCGGTCCTGCCACGCCGCACTCACCTGGTCCTGGCAGTTCACGTAGGACGCGTAGTCGGCGAGGACCAGGAAGGGGTCGTCGTAGCGCAGGTTGTCCACCAGCGGCTTGAACACCTCAGTGTCGCCGTGTGAGAACGTCCCGCCGGCAATCAGATCCAGCACCGCGCGCAGCTCGTCATTGCTGTCGATGTAATCGGCGGGGCGGTACCCGTTTGCCTTGAGGGCCACGACCTCGTCCTCTGTCAGACCGAACAGGAAGAAGTTCTCCGGCCCGACCTCTTCGCGCATCTCGACGTTGGCTCCGTCGAGCGTGCCGATGGTCAGGGCACCGTTGATCATGAACTTCATGTTCCCGGTTCCCGACGCTTCCTTGCCCGCAGTGGAGATCTGCTCGGACAAATCAGCGGCCGGGTAGATCAGCGCCGCGTTCTGCACGCTGAAGTTCGGCACGAACGCCACTTTGAGGAACCGGTTGACGTCCGGGTCGGCGTTCACGGTCTCGCCGACGGCGTTGATCAGCTTGATGATCCGCTTGGCCATGAAGTAGCCGGGCGCGGCCTTACCGCCGAAGATGAAGGCCCGTGGCGGAATCGACAGCCCGGGGTTCTGCTTGAGCCGGTGGTACAACGCGATGATGTGCAGCACGTTGAGGTGCTGGCGCTTGTACTCGTGGATGCGCTTGACCTGGATGTCGAACAACCAGTCCGGGTTCAGCTCGACGCCCGCCGCCTTGTCGAGGAAGGCAGCCAGGCGCGCCTTGTTGGTGCGCTTCACGTCCCGCCACTCGTGGTGGAAGGACGCATCGTCGACGAACGGCTCCAGTCCGCGCAGCCGCTGCAAGTCGGTCAACCAGCCCTCACCGACGGTGCGGTCCAGCAACTCCCGCAGCCCGGGGTTGGCCAGCGCCAGGAAGCGGCGTGGCGTGACGCCGTTTGTCTTGTTGCTGAACCGCTCCGGCCACAGCTCGTAGAAGTCTTTGAGCACACTGGCTTTCAGCAGGTCCGAGTGCAGTGCGGCGACACCGTTGATGGCGTGGCTGCCGACGGTCGCCAGGTGAGCCATCCGGACGTTCTTGCCGCCCCCCTCGCCGATTAGCGACATCCGGCGGACGCGGTCCTCGTCGCCGGGGAACCGGGCGCGCACCTCGTCGAGGAACCGGCGGTTGATCTCATAGATGATCTCGAGGTGGCGGGGCAGCGACTCGGCGAACATCTCCAGCGGCCAGGTCTCCAGCGCCTCGGGCAGCAAGGTGTGGTTGGTATAGCCGAAGGTCGCGACCGTGATGTCCCAGGCCTCGTCCCAGTCCAGCCGGCGCTCGTCGACCAACAACCGCATGAGCTCGGCGACCGCGATCGACGGATGTGTGTCGTTGAGCTGCAAGGCGAACCGGTGGGGGAGTTCCTTGACGCCCGCGTCGGCGAGGTCGTCCATGATGTGCAGCACGTGTTGCAGCGAGCAGGACACGAAGAAGTACTGCTGGAGCAGGCGCAGCCGCTTGCCTGCCTCCGGCTCGTCATTGGGGTACAGAACTTTGGTGACTGTCTCGGATGTGACCTCGTCCTCGACCGCCTTGTAGTAGTCACCGGTGTTGAAGGCTTCCAACGCGAACGACTTGACGGCCCGCGCGCTCCACAACGTCAGCACGTTGCAGGTGTTGACGCCGTAACCCTGGATAGGTGTGTCGTAGGCGACGCCTTTCAGCAGCCGCCCCGGCACCCAACGGACGCGGTCGTGGCCGGCTCCAGAGTCCGGGTCCGTGTAGTGCTCGGCGTAGCCGCCCCACTTGACCAGGTAGTTGACGTCGGGTTTGGCAATCTCCCAAGGGTTTCCGCTGTCCAGCCAGTTGTCGGTCTGCTCGACCTGCCAGCCGTCATGGATCTCCTGGTCGAAGATGCCGAATTCGTAGCGGATGCCATAGCCGATCGCCGGACGCTCGAGGGTGGCCAGCGAGTCCAGGTAGCATGCGGCGAGTCTGCCGAGGCCACCGTTGCCCAGTCCCGGCTCTTCCTCGCAAGCCAGGACCTCGTCGAGATCCTGGCCCATCGCCGCCAGCGCCGTCCTTGCCGAGTGTTCCAGCTGGAGGTTCAGCAGATTGTTGCCCAGCTGCGGACCCATCAGGAATTCGGCCGACAGGTAGCAGGTCACCTTGCGACCGAGATCGAGTGAGGTCTGTGTCGACGCCACCCGGCGGTCCTGCATGCGGTCACGCACGGCCAGCGAGAGCGCCCGGTAGTAGTGCTCGGGCCGCAGGCTCGCGGCCGGACGGCCGATCGAGTAGCGGATGTGGTCGGTGATCGCCCGCTGTAGCGCGGGTGCGCCCATCCCGGTGCGGGAATGCTCGACCAGGTCAGCCGGTGCGGCGCTGGTCGCGGAGATTCCGTCGGAGGGCGTGCGATCGAGATCGGTCATTCAGAGTCCTACTCCCTAGAGACTGTGCCAGCACCATACCGAGGTGTCCGGCGGCGCGCAGGCCGTCAGTCTGGCAGCGATGTTTGCACACCAGGCGCGCAATCGACGTCGGCTACGTGAACGCAAGGCCACGTGCCGGCGACGAAACGGCGTTGCGGCGGACTGTCCGTCGCCGCACGTCCGGGGCCTGACTACTCCGCATAGCCGGGTGGAGCCACAAAACCGCCGTATTCGCGTTCCAGAAGCTCGGCAAAAGTGATCGTGGTGCGATCCTCGAGAAACGGGCCGACGATCTGCACGCCGATCGGCAGGCCGGTCGGCGACTGATCGATCGGTGCCGCGGTTGCGGGGAGCCCGCAGGTACCGGCAGGGTCGGCCCACACGAAACACGCGTCGTAGTAGGGGTACTGGTCACCGTCGATCTCGAGGTGTCGCGCCTCGATGGGCACTGAATGGTCGTGCGGGAAGGCCGGTACCGAAGCCGATGGGTACACGACGACGTCCCAGTCGCGAAAGAACTCGCTCCAGCGCTGCTCGATCCGCAGACGCGCCCGGTCGGTTTCCAGCCAATCGCGATGGGTCATGACGGTGCCGCGGGTGCGCTCGGCTTGCAAGCTGGTATCAGCGGGATCCAGCGAGGCGGCCGCCAGTTTCGCCTCCTGATAGTGGTCCCGCGGCATGCCCACGCTCTTGGCCGACGTCAACAGGCGCATGTACAGCCGCGCAGAATCCGCGAGGTCAGGCAGCGAGGCGGCGGAATGCGCGACCTTGGCACCCGTCCTGGCGATCCGGTCGGACAACCGATGGATCGCGTCACGGACGGCGGTGCCCGTCGGCATCAAGGGATGGGTGTCAATGACAAGGACACGGAAGTCCGCGAGGCGGGTGTGTCGCGGCGGAGGGAGCGCCAGCCGATAGCCGATTCCCTCGCTCTGCTCATCGGGACCGGCGACCACGTCCAGTGCCAGCGTGAGGTCTGCCGCGGTTCTGGTCATCGGGCCCAGCACGGCGAGGTCGCCGTGGCCCGGTAACGGATCAGACGGTGGGGCGTTGTAGCCGCGCATAGGAACCAAACCGAGTGTCGGCTTGTGCGCGTAGACACCGCAGAAGTGCGCAGGCATCCGCAGTGAGCCACCGATGTCTGACCCGAATGACAGTGGACCAAAGCCCGCGGCGAGCGCTGCGGCAGATCCACCCGAGGAGCCGCCGGGCGAGCGGCCCAAGTCCCACGGATTGTTCGTCGTCCCGTATATCTCGTTGTACGACTGAAAATCTGCCAGTGCCAGCGGCACATTCGTCTTGCCCACGACGATTGCACCTGCGCTTCTCAACCGGGATACGACGAGTGCGTCGTCTTCGGGCACGAAGTGGGCGAACCGCGGTGAGCCCCATGTCGTGGGAAGCCCGGCCACGTTGAAGGCTTCCTTGATAGTCATCGGTACGCCCAACAGCGGCCTTCGCTCGCCGCGCGCCAGCGCGGCGTCGGATGCTTTGGCCGCCGCTCGCGCGCGCTCGAAGTCGCGGACGACGACGGCGTTGACATCGCTATCCAGAGCTTCGACGCGCGCGATCGTGTGGTCCACGACTTCGGCAGCAGAAATCCTTCGGGACCGCAACCCCTCGACAAGCGCCGTGATCGTGCAGTAGTCCCACTCCGACGACGGGATGCGGTGCCTGTCCGACTTCACGTTCGCGATTCTATTGCGGTGCAGGGAAGTCGCGGTGCGCACGTGTGAAAATAAGCGAGATCCATTGTTCCCGTGCTATTTCCGCCGGCGCAGCGGCTGCTCGGTCGCGACGTCCGACATGCCGGGACGCGTCCGCCAAGAGCGCTGTTCGGCTGCTGCCAATGGCGATTTGTTAGTGTGGCTAGGCAACCTCGAGAGGGAGAGGCGTCGTTGGCCGTCAAGGAATTCGAAATCAAGAGCGTCGAACCCTACGTCGACCCTCGGTACGAGTGGGTCACTGCCGTGGTGTCCTTCGCGGTCGACCCAGACCACCCGGCGAATCGATGCATCGTCGATTTGGATCGCGCTCGGCGCGATGCCGACGGGTGTGTGCACTTTGACGCCGACCTTCGTCTGTTACGTCCCCGCGGCCAAAGTGATGGCCCGTTGCTGTTGGCCGTGCCCAACCGCGGCATGCTGGGCGGTGTCCCGTTCAGCCTTGGCGGCGGCCTCGACCTGCAGAACATGGAGAACGTCGATCCGGGGGATGGATTCCTGCTCGATCGGGGCTGGACCGTGGCGTGGTGCGGTTGGCAGTGGGACGTGCTGCGAGGTCCGGGCAGGCTGGGCCTGACCGCACCGGAGGTCGAGGTTGACCCCGGATGGCTGCGGATGGAGTGGCGCCCCGACACTGCGAGCAATGAGCAAAGTCTGAGCGCTTCGATGCCGGGGTTCAATCTGTTTCGTTTCGCCGATTACCCGACCGTCGATACCGAGGACCCCGATGCCGTGCTTACTGTCCGCACTTCGCCGGAGGGCGAGCCCGTCCTCGTGCCGAGGGGAGCTTGGCGTTTCACCGACGACATCCACGTCAGCGTCGAGGGGGGCTTTGCGCCGTTTCACTGGTATCAGCTGGTTTATCGCAGTGCACGGGCGCCTGTCGCGGGTTGCGGGTTGCTTGCGGTCCGCGATCTGGTGTCCCATCTCCGCGAAACCGGTATGCAGCGCGCCTACGCGTTCGGCGCATCGCAGTGCGGGCGCTTCCTGCGCCAGATGCTTTGGGAGGGACTCAATGTCGATGAGTCAGGCAGAACCGTCTTCGACGGGATGTTCTGCCATATCGCCGGGGCGCACCGCGGTGAGTTCAACCATCGCTACGCTCAACCGGCGCTGACCGAGGTCCACGGATTCGCCGATCTGCCCCCGTTCGATGACCGCGGTCTGCTGGCGCGCCAACGCCGGCTTGGCGGCGTGCCCAAGGTCATCATGACCAACAGCGGTTGGGAGTACTGGCGCGGCGATGCGGCGTTGAGCCACATCGACGCGCAGACGGGGACCGACCTGGCTGAGGACGCCGACGTGCGGTCCTATCTCATTGCGGGAACCGATCACTTGGGCAACATTCCGATCAAACATCTCCTGGCAGGGTCCAACCCAACTCACACGCTCGACGCGACGCCGGTCCATCGGGCGTTGCTCGTCGCGCTGGACCGCTGGGTGGATGGTGAAGAACCCCCGGCCAGTCGGGTGCCGAGGGTCAGCGATGGAACCGCCGCCACCCGCGGGGACGTACTGACCCACTTCGACCACGTAGCCTGCCCCGACGTCGACGCCCTGCCGTGGCAACGCAGCGTCGACCTCGGTGGCGGCGCCGAGCGCGGGGTTGGACGCTGGCCCGCCCGGCTCGGCCGGCGCTACCCAGATTTCGTCTCGGCCGTCGACGCCGACGGAAACGAGGTGGCCGGGGTGCGACTGCCCGCGGTCGCCGTTCCAGCCGCCGCCTACACCGGGTGGAACCCGAGACGTTCGACCGCAGGACTTCCCAACACGCTCTATGAGCGACTCGGCAGCAAACTGGCGTTCCCGCCTGGCCGGCCGACAGTTGTCGAACGGTATTCCACCCCAGCGGATTACACGGCCGTGGCTCAGGCCGTCGCCCAGCAGCTGGCTGGCGAGCGGCTCCTGCTGCCGCAGGACATCGGTGTCGTCGTCGCCTCCGCGCTCGAGGCCAGCGGACTCGATCAGCGGTAACGACCAGTTCGGCGAAACCCGAGATGGTGCACTGTCGCGGTCAAACCCGTGTTCACCCTTGAGCGAGGAGGCGGTGCGCTAACGCCACATATGCACTGGCCACCGCCGGCCACGCCATCTCTGGTGCCCGTCGCCGGGCCTCGGCCGCCATTGAGCCGGCGAGGCGTGGCTGCGTGATGATCTGGCGCAGCGCTGAGGCCAGCGCGACCGGGTCGTCGTGGTCGACGACGATGCCCGCGCCGCTGTCAAGGAGCTCGGCAGCATGCGGAAATGCGGTTGCCACGACGGGTCTGCCGTTCGCGATCGCGTCGACGAGTACGCCGGAGGTCACCTGTTCTGTCGAGTCGTAGGGCAGCACGACGACAGAGGACTGCTGGATGAGCGCGGTCAGCATCGAGTGGTTGTAGTACCCGGAGTCGAAGGACACCGAATCCGCTACGCCGTTGCGCCAGGCCTGTTCGATTCGGGCATTGCGGTACGCCTCGCCCTCAGCGGCCAAGACCCTGGCATGCGTCGGACCGGCAACGAGGTAGCGGGGCCGACCGGGCAGGTCGTTGAGCGAAGGCATCGCGTCGATGACCCTCTCGATGCCCTTTCCCGGGCCCAACAAGCCCCACGTCAAGATGGTCGGTCTACTCGGGCGCTTGGCACGCGGGTTGCTGGGGATGGTCGCGCCGTGCGGGATCGTGGTGACCTTGCGGCGGTCGACGGCGTAGGTGAGGCACAGGCGTTGTCGTGCGGCCTCGGACATGACAACCACTTGACCCGCCATCGCCGCGACCGCCTCGAGCACCAAACGTTGATGTGGAGTAGGGCTTTTGGGGATCGTATGGGCGATAACAATCGACGGGACACGCAACCCGTCGACGATGTCCAGCACTTCGTCGCCGACCACACCGCCGTAGATGCCGAACTCGTGTTGGATTACCGCGACGTCAACCTGGTTCAGCAAGTCTTTGCATGTCGCGACGGATGGCGCTGAGCCGTTGACCGGCTCTCCGATCAGCTGACCGCTTGAGGAAGGGTGCGCATCGGCCATCCGAACGACGCCGGCCTCGGACCCCTGAGCGCATAGCGCACCCGATAGGCCCGCGCTGAACCTCGTCAGTCCGTTCGGTGTGGGCAGATAGGTACTGAGGATGCCAAAACGCACGGTACCCGAAAGTCGTTGCGGAACAACAGGAGACAGTATCGACTCATGGATGGGTAAAGCGTTCAAGGTCATCCCGACATGCGGTCGTTACCGGCGTGTCCGGCGTGAGCGGTTGCTCGGCGAGATCAGCGGGAAAACGGCTGATACATCCCGGACTGGCTGGGTTCCCAATGACTTGACGTTACACCCAGGGATGCGGCAGCGAGCTCAGCGGCGGAACAGCGCTCATTGAGCAAGCAGATTGACCGCTCTACCGAAGACGTTGGGCATTGCCTGCGCAGCCGGCACGATGCCTGGGCGCACCGTTGCGTGCGAGCTCGCATGAAGCAAGGCCGCGGTCAACACTCGATATCGCCGCGTCATCTGGCGCCACCGGCGGTCATAGGTGCCCGGCTGGTCTGCGACAACGGAGTTCACCAGCAATTCCGCGGCTCCAAACGCCAAACCCAGACCCTCGCCCGTGAGTGCGTCCATATACCCTGCCGCGTCGCCGACGAGTAGAACCCGCCCTGCCGTCCGGCTCGAAACCCGTTGACGCAACGGGCCGGCGGCACGGTCCGGCTCGTGCGGCCGACCTCCGATCCGATCGCGCAAAGCGGGAAATTCCTCGAGATGCGTGTCGAATCCACCGCGGCGGGACTTCAGCACCGCTACGCTGACGCAGTCGTCGGCGATCGGGGTCACGTAGGCCTCGGCGCCGCACGCCCAATGCACCTCGACATAGTCCGACCACGGCGCGATCTGCACGTGCCGGCGGATGCCCCACCGGCGCGCACCCGGGCTTGGGCGCTCTAAGCCCAGGGATCGTCGGATGGGCGAGTGCAGCCCGTCGGCGGCGGCGAGGTAGCGCGCCCGCCAGTTGCCTGCTCGAACAGAAGTAGCATCTTGGCTTATCTCGCCCACCTCCTCGTGGCGGATTCGCACGCCCGCGCCGGCGGCCGCGTCAAGAAGCGCGCCATGTAGCACCGTTCTGCGCACGCCGCGTCCAGCGCCACGTCTGAATGGCGCCTCGACGTGCCGGTTGCCATCCCGATAGCTGATTCCCCGGAACGGTCTACCGTGCGGATGCACGCCAAGGCGTTCCAAGTGCCGCAGGGTGTGCGGCATCAGCCCTTCACCGCACGCCTTGTCGATCGGTCCGCTGCGCCGCTCGACGACGACCACTTCCAGTCCAGCCTTGGCTCCGTAAACCGCGGTGGCCAGTCCGGCCGGGCCACCGCCGACGACCAGGAGGTCAATCATGTCAGGCTCGTCAGTGCAGCATTTTCGACATTGATCCGTGATCGCAATAGCCACACATTGAGGATCGAGAACACCAGGGCGGTGATCCACGCGGTGTGTACCAGCGGCAGCGCAACACCTTCCGCGATCACGGCGATGTAATTCGGGTGGGGGACAAAACGGTACGGACCGCCATTGATTCGGCCCGCGCCGGGAATGACGATAACGCGGGTGTTCCACTGGCGGTTCAATGTGGCGATGCTCCACCAGCGCAGGGCTTGCGCGGCAAGCACAATCGCGAGCATCGGCCAACCCAGCGTCGGGACGAACGTGCGGTGCAACGCGATTGGCTCGACCAGACATCCCGCCAGCAGGCCCGTGTGGAGTGCGACCATCGCCGGGTAGTGTCGCGCACCGAACTCGATCCCGCCGTGCGCCAGGCTCCAGCAGCGGTTGCGTTTGGTCTCGATGAGCTCGGCGAGTCGCTCCACGGCGACTGCGCCGATCAACAGCACATACCAGGTCATGGCGAGATCACCGCCACCGCAGCATGACGAGCTCGGAGCAGAAGCCGGGACCCATCGCCATCATGACCCCGGGACTGCCGCTGGGGGGCCGCTTGGCGATCGTGTCGCGCAACACGTGCAATACCGAAGAGGACGAGAGGTTGCCGACCTCGCTCAGCGAACGCCACGTCAGTTCTAGTGCGTTCTCGGGCAATCCGAGTGAACCGACGATCGCCTCGATGACCTTCGGGCCGCCGGGATGGCTAACCCAGGCGCCGACATCGGAAATATCCAGGCCGTGTGCGCCGAGGAAATTCGCCACGTCATCGGGCAGGTAGCGCTCGACCACGTCCGCCACATCCGGAGACAGGATAAGCCCGAATCCAGAGGAACCGATGTTCCAGCCCATCGTGTTCTGCGAGTCGGGGTAGAGGTGACTCACCGATCCGAGTATTTCGGGTCCGGTGGCACCGATCTGTGTTGCGCGGCGTTTGCCGACCGCAACGACCGCCGCGGCTCCGTCGCCGAACAGTGCTGTGCCGACGAGCGAGGCCAGCGATGCCGTGGCCGCCGGGTAGGTCAGCGAACACAGCTCCACGGACAGCAAGACTGCGACGTCGTCCGGAGCGCCGCGCAAGTAGTCGTTGAGTCTGCCTATCCCGGCGGCACCCGCGACGCAGCCGAGGCCGAACATCGGCACGCGTCGAATGTCCGGGCGCATCCCCATCCGCGTGGCGATGCGTGCCTCCAGCGAGGGGACCGCGAGACCGGTGACAGTCGTCGAGAAGATCACGTCGACATCCTGCGGCTGCAACCCGGCCTCATCGAGCGCGCCGGCAAGTGCAGCACACCCGAGCTGCACCGCGTTTTCGATGAAGATCTGGTTCGCGTCGCCGAAGTCGGTCAGCGAGGCGTACTCCTCGAGAGGCAATACCAGGTAGCGGCTGTCGACCTTGGAACTCTCGTGGAATTTCCGCAGCGCGTCCCCGTAACCTTCGAACGCCGGAAGTGCGGCAAGCGTTTCGGTGATCTCGCTTTGGGCGTAGCGGTGCTCTGGCAGTGCGCCTTGCACACCCGCTATGACGCCGCCGGCTTTTTGAGCGCGAAATTTGTTGCCGCTCAAGGGTCCCCTCACATTCCTCACCTTTCTCAAGCTGCCTGCGTTGCCGGCGCCATTGCCGCTTCTGAAATCTGTTGTGGTTCAGGCAAATGGTGCACATGAGTGCCACCCTCGCTGATGCCGAAACGCGCGTGCAGCCGGGCCAGCCATTTGGGAGCCCACCAGCACCAGGTGCCCAACACAGGCATGAAGGCCGGTAACAGCACCGTGCGCACCAGCGTGGCGTCCGCAACCACGGCCAATGTCAGGCCTACTCCGAACATCCGCATGAACGACACGTGCGCGGCGATCAATGCTGCGAACGAGATCGACATCACCAATGCCGCCGCCGTCACCACCCGACCGGTGCGAGCCACCCCGAGCGCGACACTCTCGTCGTTGTCGGCGCGAGTACGTCCCGATGCGAGCCAGAATTCACGGATCCGGGAAACAACGAAGACTTCATAGTCCATCGACAACCCGAAGGCGATGCAGAACAGCAGCACCGGCATGTTGGCGACCAGTGTCCCGGTGGATGTCGTTCCGAGGCCGCCGAGGTGGTGGTCCTGGAAGATCCATACCATCGCACCGAACGCCGCTGTCAGCGAAAGCACATTGAGCACAAGGGCTTTCAGTGGCATCACTATGCTGCCGGTCAGTAAGAACAGCAATACGAACGTGACCACAGCGATCAGGCCCAGCACCAGCGGCAGGCGTGATGTGATCGCATTGACGCTGTCCCGATTGGTCTGCGCGGTCCCGCCGAGTTCGGCCGTCCTGCCGCCGGGACCGGGGACCTCGTGCAGGCGGCGCAGCTGGGCCTCAGAAGCGGCGGAGAAAAGCGGAGCCGTGGTCCGGACGGTAAGAAATGCACTTCCCTGAGCCTGACCGGTCGCCGCCGACGGCGGTCCGGCCAAGGACCCGCCCACGAATGTGCCAACAGGGGAGGAGACCGCCGATACGTCGGGAACCCGCGACAGATCTGTTGCGTATCGTGCGATTTCGTCGGATGACAATCCGCTGCTGTCGGGGATGACGACGCTGATCGCTGTCGCTGAGTCGTTGGCGAAGTCGCTTCGCAACTGGTCGCCGACCTGGCGAGCCGAGGCGGAGTCCGGCAGCACCCGGTCATCCGGAAAACCCCATCGCACCCCGAGGAACGGCGTACCGACCAGCAACAGCAGCACAACTACGGCTAATCCGATGGGAATCGCCCGGCGGATGATGAACTTCGTTGATCGGTAGAAGAACTCTTGCTCGACGGGGTTGTGGACCGGCGCCGGCCGCCCGCGCACCCGGCGTACCAGCTGGCGCACATCCAACGCGTTCAATCGATCTCCGAGTAGCACGATGGCCGCGGGTGTCATCACCACCGCCGCAATCGCGGTGAAGGCGACCGTGGCAATTCCCGCGTAGCCGAACGACTTCAGGAAATGCATCGGGAACAGGATCATTGCGGCCATCGACAGCGCGACCGTCGTGGCCGAGAACAACACCGTGCGGCCCGCAGACGCCATGGTGTGTACCAGCGCCTCGTCACGGGTTGCGCCGCCGGCCATCTCGTCTCGGAACCGGCTGACGATCAGCAACGTGTAGTCAATCGCCAGGGCCAGACCTAACGCGGTGGTGAGGTTCAGCGCAAAGATCGACACATCGGTGGTGAACGCGATCAAGCGCAATACCGCCAGCGAGCCCAGGATCGACATTCCGCCAATGGCGATCGGCAACGCGGCGGTGAACAGGCCGCCGAACACCCAGACCAGCACGATGAAACTGAGCGGAATGGCGATCGCCTCCATCACCAGAACATCGCGCTGCGCGTGCTCGGTGATCTGCGCATTGACCATCGCGACTCCGCCGGACCGCACGGTGACGCCGTTGCGGTCGCGCGCGAACCGCTCCGAAAGCGCGTCGGCGTACTTCTGTGAGTTGGTTTCACCGCCACTGATACCGGCGACGATCAGCCCCGACCTGCCATCCTTGCTGACCAGCGAAGCCGCGGCCGCCGGCGGCGCGGTCCACGCCGAGGTCACGCTCGTCACATGCGCTGACCGGCTCAGCTGGTCGGAGATCTCGGTGCCGACCGCGCGGGCCGCAGGGCCGGCAACGCCGTCGGGTGCGGTCACGACGAACAGCAGCTGCACATCGCCCTGGCGGAACTTGTCAGTGAGAAGCGTCGCGGCCCGGGCTGATTCGGAGGTGGGGTCCTGGAAACCGCCGGCCGACAGGCTCTGGGCCACCGGGATTCCGAAGATGCCGGCGGCCACCATCACCAGGGCTGCGACCGCAAGGGTTCGCCTTGGCGCGGCGATGGCCAGGCTTGCGATGCGGTGCAGCAGACCACCTCGAGACGGATGGGTCGTCTCGCCGACCACAGTCCGAGGAGTCGCGGTGCTAAAGCGTCGTGCCATGGGGACCACCTGTCCTCGAAATCCAAATTTCAACAGCCGATGACTTTTGTCAACAATCGGTGACTTGAAACATACGCCGGCCCGGTCCCGGAAGTCAACAGCGGCTGACATAGAATTTTGGGATGGCGACAAGAAGGCCGCGTGACGCCGCACAGACGCGCGCCGACATCCTCTCGGCGGCACGCCGCCGGTTTGCGACGGACGGATTTGAGCGCACCACTCTGCGCGCTGTCGCGGCGGAGGTCGGGGTGGATGCAGCGCTGGTGATCCGTTACTTCGGTAGCAAGCAGGACCTGTTCGCAACTGCGACCGAATTCGTGATTGAGCTGCCAGACCTGTCCGGCGCGGCCCCGGACCTCATCGCCGACATGCTGTTGCCGCGGTATTTCGCGGTGTGGGAGGACGACCACTCGTTCCTGGCGCTGCTGCGTGCGGCAATGACGAGCCGGGTTGCAGCAGACACCCTGAACGAAACGCTGGCTACGCATGTAGCGCCGACATTGAAGGCCGCGACCCCAGATCATGCCGAACAGCGGATTGCGTTGACGGATGCGTTCGTGATCGGACTCGCCGCGACCAGATCCGTCCTCGGCGATCTCCCGGTTTCCGCCCTGAGTCGTGAAGAACTCAGCCGCTGGGCGGCCCCGGTGTTTCGGCAGCTCCTGGTTGGGCCGGCACCGTCGTAACCTCGGCATTCGGCAGAAGTCAACGCCCGGTGGCATACAGTTTCCGTGTGACTGCGACGCGGCCTCGCAATGCCGGCCAAACGCGCGCCGACATCCTGTCGGCCGCACGCCGCCACTTTGGCGCCGAAGGATACGAACGGACAACTTTGCGGGCCGTCGCTTCGGATGTCGGTGTCGATGCAGCGCTGGTGATCCGCTACTTCGGCTCCAAACAGGCCCTGTTCGCCGCGGCGGCCGATTTCACGATCGAATTGCCGGACTTGTCGGGTGTCGATCCCGACGAGGTCGCCGGCATCCTGCTGCCACGGTTCTTCGCGGTGTGGGAAGAGGACGAGACGTTCTTGGCGCTGTTACGGGCCGCGATGACGAGCCCGGTCGCCGCCGAGGCGCTGCGACGGGTTTTCGCAGAGCAGGTCGCGCCCAAACTGATCACCGCCACCCCAGACCACCCCATTCAGCGGATCGGGTTGATGGGTGCGTTCGTCATCGGGCTTGCCACGACGAGATACGTGTTGGTGAATCCACCGATCGCCAGTCTTAGCCGCGAGGAACTCAGCCGTTGGGCTGCCCCGGTTATTCGGCAACTACTGGTTGGGCCGGCCCCGTCGTAACGCCGGATTCCTGACAGCGTGTGCACAGGCCCCAGAACGTGACCTCGGCTTCGCGGACCGCAAAGCCTTGATCGTTGTCGGGGGTCAAGCACGGGGCTTGACCCACTACGCAGTCCACGTCGCACACCGCACCGCACGACTCGCACACCAGGTGGTGATGGTTATCGCCGGTTCGGCGCTCATAGAGCGCCGCCGAGCCGGCCGGCTCGAACCTGCGGATCAAGCCGGCGCGCGCAAGGTCATTGAGCACCATGTACACCGCTTGCGGTGACGTGCCCGGAAGGTCGTCGCTGATCAGCGCGAATACCTGCTCGGCAGACGAATGCGGCGCAGACTCCAACGCCTGCAACACCGCCAGCCGACCCGACGTCGCACGCAGCGCCGCGGAGCGCAGCTCCTGCTTGTAGTGAGCAACTCCTGTCGAACCCATGGACTCAACTTAGCATGACCTAACCGTAAAAGCGAACCAATATTTATATTGACTAGATCAAAAGAACGCGTACTGTTGTTCGTGTAGCCCACGTAAAGCCGACATCAAGGAGATAAAGATGACCACCATCGACCGCGGGGTCTCGACCAACGAGTTCGTCGCCTCGCCGACTCTGACCGCCGACCTGCAGACCGTGCTAGTGGACCTGCTGGAGCTGGGAAACCAGGCCAAGCAAGCGCACTGGAACCTGGTCGGAGCGCACTTCCGCTCGATCCACCTCGAACTCGACGAGATGGTCGAGATGGTGCGCGAGCATGCGGACACGATCGCCGAGCGCATGCGTGCCCTGGATGCGGTTCCCGACGGGCGCACCCGCACCGTCGCCGACACCACGGCGCTGGCAGCCTTCCCGGCCGGGGAGATCAGCGTTGAGCGCGCCGTCGCAGTGACCGCGGAGCGAATCCTGACTGCCGTCAACGTCATTCGCGCGGTGCACGACGAGGTGGACGCGCAAGACCCGACCAGCGCCGACCTCCTGCACGCGGTCCTCGAAGGACTGGAGAAGCAGCGGTGGATGCTGACGGCCCAGCTGCGTCACATCTCAAACTGACCCGAAAGGTGTTGCGGGCCACGCCATTGGCCCGCAACACCCTTTGGATTATCGAAAGCTTGGATTATCGAAAGCCAAGCGCCGCTTAGGTAGTGACGGTCATCTGGTCGTCACTGGTGTCCCACGATCGGGTGAAGATGCCGATCGGAACCTGCTCGTCTCGGCCGTCTTCGCTGCCACTGTCGTTGAGGTGCACGATGCCGGCTGCAGTGTCGACACCAGTCACTACCAGGGCGTGATTGGCTTCGGGTTCGCCGTCGGAGGTTGTGTCTTCGACGGGCTCGCGCCAGATGAGTTCGGCGTTGACCCCGACGATTATTTTGCGGCCCTCGGCCAAATTCTGCTCGAGTGCCTTCACGCCGGTGGGGACACCGGTCTTTTTGGCGCTGGCCTTGTCGGTGTTCACCGCGTGGATGCCGTAGTGGGCAAGCAGCGCCGGTTCATCTCCGAAAAACGTGCCGGTGCCGGCCCTCGGTTTCCCGCGCTTGGCGTAGATCGGTCCATGGTGGGCGGTACTGGGCAGCGTTTGGGCCACCCTGACGATGGCGCGCTCAGAGGGCGCGTCACCGTTTAGCTCACCGATCACATCGGCGACCGCCATTTCCACACAGTCGTCGTCGTATTCCTGGTAGCGCCAGAACGGGGCGGCCGCTGCGGGGTCACCGTAGAGTGTGCCTGTTCTGCTGGGCGGGTTGGGCGTGCCGGGAGCGGCTTGGGCGGTGCTCATCCCTGGGCCCGGGGCTATTCCCAGGGCAGCAGCCAGCGCTGCAACGCCCGAGATCCGTGCTGCCATCGCAATGCCGCCGCCGGTCATGTTTGTCCTTTTCAAGACGGTTGTCGCAGACTCCGTGAGGAGTATCGGAAAACAGCCTCTTTTCGTAACTTCTACGAATTCTTGGAAGATTCTGTACGAGGAAGAACAGCCGGGCGGACGACCCTGGATACTCAGACCGGTGGGCGCCCGCCAAGTTCAGCGTGAGCACGCCGGCGATGATCAGCCGACGCCGGGGCGGGGGCAGCTACTCGATCGACGCCCTGCGGCAACGTTGACGGCCGGCGTCTGCGCCGTGCTTATACTTCGGAGCGATCGACGATAATGACATTCTCTACTTTGGAGAAGTCGTTTCCGCCCTTGGCGGACGGTCCGGAGGAGGTCGACGATGGGCGCTGACCACCGGTGCGACGGGTTGGTGGCTCTGGTCACCGGAAGCAGCCGCGGCCTGGGCAAGGCGATTGCCGCGCGGCTTGTGGCACGGGGTGCAACGGTGGCGCTGACCGCCCGCACCATGGAGCCCGATCCCAAATACCACGGGTCGCTGAGACAGACGCTTGACGAGATTGTGGCCGGCGGCGGTCAGGCTATCGCCGTTCAGGCGGATCTGTCCCAAGCAGAAGAACGGGAACGGCTCTTCGGTGAGGTGGTGAGCACCGTCGGCGCTCCTGACATCCTGGTCAACAATGCCGCGGTGACATTCCTGCGGCCCCTGGACGGGTTCCCCGAGCGGCGGGTCCGGTTGATGATGGAGATGCACGTCCTGGGGCCATTGCATCTGTGTCAGTTGGCGATTCCCGCGATGCGCGAGCGGGGACGGGGCTGGATTCTGAATGTGACGTCGGTGGGCGGCGACCTGCCACCCGGGCCGCCATTCTCCGATTTCGACCGGACCGCGGGATTCGGCATTTATGGGACCGCCAAGGCAGCCCTCAATCGTCTGACGAAAAGCCTTGCGGCCGAACTCTACGACGACGGCATCGCCGTCAACGCCGCCGCGCCGTCCAACCCGGTGGCGACTCCGGGTGCGGGCACCCTCGATCTGGCCAAGACCGACACCGAGGACATCGAGCTGATCACCGAGACGGCATTGCGGTTATGCACGGGTGATCCGAAGACCCTGACCGGGCGCATTGTCCACACCCAGCCGTTCCTGGCCGAAGTCGGCTGGTCGAAACCGGTCGGCTGAATGGCCGAGGTCGATCTCGACGCGCTGCGTAGGCGACTCGCCGCGGCTGAGATCGCCGACGTCGCCCCACTCGCCGGCGGTGCGTCCAGCCTCACCTTCCGTGGTGCGCGTTTTGGGCAGGAGGTGGTGATCAAGGTTGCGCCGCCGGGCGTCGAGCCGGTAGCCCACCGCGACGTGCTGCGCCAGGCCCGTATCATCAAAGCTCTTGCTGCGACACGTGTTCCGGTACCCGAGGTAATCTGGGAGGACCCGGGAAACCCGCCATTGTTCGTGATGTCGCATGTCGACGGCGACTGTGTGGAGCCGCTGTTCGACGGTGTCACGACGGTTCCCGATCTGCCCGAGCGGTACCGCAACGCGTGCCGCGCCATGGCGGCCCTGCACAGTGTCTCGCCGACTGACCTCGGGGTGGACGGTGAACCGGTCGTCGATCCGGTCGCCGAAGTCGATCGCTGGTGTGACACGTTGCAGACCGTCGATGCGGCGCTGGTGCCCGATTGGCAGGGTGTGCGCGACGCCTTGTTACGGACCGCGCCGCCGGCGATGCGACCGAGCGTGGTGCACGGCGACTTCCGGCTAGGCAACCTGATGTCCGTCGGAACGCGCGTCAACGCCATAATCGATTGGGAGATCTGGTCGATCGGTGACCCGCGCATCGATGCGGGCTGGTTCCTGATCAACGCTGACGCGGATACCTACCGACGTGTTCCGGCCTCTCCCGGCCTGGCACCGCCGACTGCCGAACTGGCCCAGATCTATCAGGACGAGCTGGGTCATGAGGTCGGTGACTTGACCTGGTTCAGCGCGCTGGCGTGCTTCAAGTCGGCGTCGACCTGGTCGCTGATCGTCAAGCACAACCGCCGAAGGCGTTCTCCGCGAGCTGAATTGGAAGCCATGGTACCCACCCTGCCGAGGTTGCTGGCGCGGGCCCGCTCAATGGTGAGCTAGGGCCCGCGCGCCCGGAGGCCGCGGACGAACACGCCGAGATGACGCCGTGCCGCGGTCGACCATTCGGGACCGTGCGGCAGTGGCGTGGCGATCAGCGTTCCGCAGACCGCAATATCCGCCGCCGAGACGTCGGCATGCACCGACCCTGCTGCCTGACCTTCGGCCAGAAAGTCCTCGATTGCCTGGAAGACCCGACGTTTGGCGTTGACTGCGGCATCGTCGGGGAGCTGCTGGACTCCGCGCAGTGGCAGCGCCACCAACTGATCCGCGAGGTCCAGGCATTCCTCCAGGTACGCCTCGATGGCGTCGGCGCCGGTCAACCCGTTGGCCTTGATCCGGGCAAGGGTCTCCAACAGAAGGTCGTAGCCGCGGCGCTGGAGTTCGTCGAGCAGCGCCGCGCGGTCTGGGAACCCACGGTAGAAGGTGCCAATTCCAACGCCGGCCGCGTCCGCGATCTCGGTCAACGGCACGTTGTGACCTCGGCGCGCCATCAGGTCGGCCGCGGTGCGTAGGATCTTCTCGCGGTTCTCGATCGCGTCCCGGCGCACCGCCCGGGATCGGCTTCGACCGGCGGTAGCTGGCATCGGTCGAGTGTCACACACCGCCTAGCCGCGGGATTGGCCTGTGTTTACCGGCATCCGACCAATAGATTTTCGCAAACCATTCCGACACCACCCGAGTCGTCTGTGGGCTGGCCTTCATTGGACGGATTCACGAAGGTTCGTGGAATTGGCACCAACTGGTTGTGTGCAGGGGGCAGGGGTGGCGGGTCGGGGTCTGGTTCCGCGCGCGCGATGCCAGTGCCGCCCGCCAGAATCATGACGGTCGTCGTGCTGGCGAGCAGTCCACGAGCGCACGTGCGAAGTGTCATCGCCGCCCTCTCCGTCGTCTGCCGGAACCGTCGGTTACCACAAGGCTACTCCCCGGCGACACTTCTGACGGTTTGGCAAACGAATAAAGTGCAGGAAATATCTGCCGCACGCCGACGCGCGCGACCCATCCGCCCAGCGAAACATGCCTGTATCGCATATCGGTTACGAAGGCACAACAACTTCAGTCGGCCTACCAGCAAACGTCGCCACTCGAATCGGGCGGCCCGTACGGTGGCGGGCGTGATGCGGCTAGCCACGGTAGTCCCGCGCGCAGCGGTTCTGGCGTTTTACCTTGTCGTGTCACTGGCCGTCGCACCTTCGGCAGGTGGTGATCCCGATTCCGACCTCGCCGTTGTCTCTGCTGGCGCGGTACCTCGGGCTGACGGGCGGGTGCCCTCGAGTGCTCCCGTAATTGTCAACACGCCCGACGGCTGGAGACTAGCCCTGGGCGCGAAGGACGAAATGCAAGTCCCCGTGGCGCCGTTGACCACTGCGATCTCGTCTCGCGAATATCTCGCGACGGGAACATTCGTCGCCTCGCTGATCGGACCCGAAACTCCCCGTGGCGAGCTCGAGGTGGGTTACGAGATCGGTTGCGGAATCGATATGAGCACGTCCAACGGCGTCGAGATCGGTGGTGCTGCCGGCGTCAC